>VMHT01068224.1_pt1 | contig 27658 bp, 24 predicted proteins | sample 4693611 | NCBI WGS metagenome assembly VMHT01 (sample SAMN12280063, study PRJNA550983) | marine metagenome | isolation source: seawater sampled from same location over 5 years 0.02-0.2 micron viral filtrate | place: USA: collected off the coast of southern California halfway between the port... ... | reverse complement strand
ATAATATTCTCTATGCTAATGTCATCAACATTTATATCTGTTACAAAAGTATTTTTAAAATCTTGAGACTGTATTAATTTATTTGTCTCTGCATTTCCATCTAAAGATATTCTAATAATATTTTTAGTAAGCCTTTCAATAGACTCAGGTGTATCCATTAAAGAAACAAACTGCTTTACAAGCCTTGTGTCTTCTGGCATTTTTTCATAAACATTTAAGTTTATTCTAACCGTTTCTGGATCTATATTAAATGACTGTAATCCACCTTCTTCTGCAATACTTATTCCTTCTTTAGTAAATTTTAATGTACTTATATCTCTTAATCCTGCTTGCTTTACAGCGGTATCAAACATTAAAAAATCTATTTTATTTTTCTTTAAAAACGGATCAGTTTTTTTGCTTGCTTTAAAAGCGCCGAGTTTACCAATAATCATGCCCTTACCATCACCCTGTTGACCAGCAATAGTAAACTTTAAAAACCCATCTTTATTTTCATCAGCACCTATATCGTTAGCTATTTTTTTAAACATATTAGATGACACTAAAATAATACCATCATTATTTGTTTCGTCTAAATCTAACATTTTTAAATAATGCTGAGCATCATCGCTCTTAACAATAGCGGCTTTTATATTGCCTATTTCTTTACTTAAAGGAGGATTACCATCAGATAAGGGTTGCATCCTTTTATTTATATCTTCTGGTTTTGTTATAAACCTCTCTTTTCTACCTGCATCTCTGTCTTCTTTGTTATACCTAACAATATCTTCTATAGATAAACCATTTAATTCTTCTAATAATCTAATATTGTTATAGGTATATTTATCCTGAACCATTTTAATTTCTACTAATTCAGGATTATTAATTCCGTCTGTCGCAGGGTTTATCTCGGTCATACTTACTCTAATACCAAGACTATCATCAATTCTATTTATATTCTCTACCTTAGTAGTAAAATCAACAAGCCAAGCGCTATTGCTATCATCAAAATTCCAGTCATTTGCATGTACTATTTTTCCTGAATCTTTAATACCTGCAATTACGGGTTTACCTTCTAGCCCTGCCCTAATTACATAATTATTAACTTCATTTATGTCAAGATCATAACCAGCATCTGGAGTAATCTTAAAGAAGTTTTTAGATAGTGTGCTTACTATTTTACCAGTATCAGTATACTTTGATAAAAATATATTATTTTTAGTGTGTGGTATTAAACGTTTAACAGCCTTTGCTACAGCACTGTCTGCTTTAAATTCATTAATAGACCTAAAGTCAGATAAATTACCATCACTTTCTGTAAAGAATGGTTTAGTATCATCAGTCTTATTAGCATCATATATTAATATCTTTTGTCTTTTTTGATGTGATAATTTTTTAAAAGACTTTTTTAATAAATTTATAGACTCTGTAGATTCTGGCAAAAGACTTCCTGTTTTAGCAAACCAATTATTTTTAACACCTTTGATTGCTTCCTCAAAACTTCTTCCTTCTTTAATACTTGTATTTATAATTTTACCAGAATCAAGAGTTAAACTATTTACTAATTCTGGTTGGTCTGGTATAGAGTTTTCAGCCCACCTTAACAATGGGTCTTGTAATACTGTGGGTATTTCATGGTCAAAAAATGATAATTCTACAATAGCTTTATTAGAAAGGTTTACTCCTTTTTGAGGGTCATACTCAGCCTTTACACCATCATTCATTGTTAAATAAAACTCTGGACTACTTATTAGCCTGCTAAAATCTTTGTCTTTTATAAAATCATATGTTTTTTGTTTAGCTTCTTCAAACGTTAAGTTTTCATCTGAATCAGCAAACTCTTCAAATTTCTTTCTAGCAAACTCATGTACAATATTTTCTTTAGATTCTTCTGACAATGTTCGTCTTAATGACTCTCCAAATATTGCTCTAGCATCTCCAGGCTTGCCAAACATTTGATCTAATTGATCTACTACTTCTTCTTGTACTTCTTTACTTAAATCTTTAAAGCCAGGATTTAACTCAGGATTTAACATTCTTTCTGTAAGCCCTGCTTGGGCTTCTTCCCTACTTAACCCTGTAGATTTATTAACAAACTCTATAGCTTTTCTTTGTGAAAAAGGAACATCTGTTATACCAAAAAATGCACCAAGCAAATAATGATATACTTGTAACTCTATAGGATCACCAAATGTTTTACTTTGCATACCACCATATATACTTGATGATATAGTACGTATTGCAAGATTAGCTTGTTTAGCTTCCTTGCCTCCCTTAGCTATCATTTTGCCTAACTGGGTAGCATTAGTAATGCCTCTAAATACACCACCTTCTATTGCGCCAAACAAACCACCTCTAATTATTTGATCTACACCACCAGTCCAACTAGATATGGCGCTCGCAGCACCTAATTGTACAGCAGTTTCAAAAGAATCTTCTAACCCTTCAGCTACACCTTTACTAAAATATTTTCTTGCTTGATTATTTACAGGAGGCAATACATACTTTTTAGCATACTCGGTAGCTTTTTTACCAACCATCATTGGAATAGACTTGCCAGCTAAAGCGCCTGGCTGCCTTATAGCGGTGTCAAATTGTTTAACTGCTCTTCTACCCTGCATAGCAGCTTTAAAAGCCTTAGGAGAGGTTTTTGCAGTAAGCCCTGCAGTTTTAGTTAATACTCTAGCAGATGCCATAGCTCCTGCTTTTGTAGCCATACCTAAACCAGGTACATATCCAAGAAAACCACTTAACTGTCCTATGCTCCTCGCTATTGCTTCAGGTATATCTTCGGGGTCATCTCCTATAGGTATAGTAGTAAAGCCACTAACAAGACCACTAGTAAACTGACCTATAACGTCACCTACCTGTTTACCTAAAGTTTCTTCAGCTGCTTGAGGGTCTCTAGAAAATCTTCTGCCTAATGTTTTTGCTATATATTCTATTTGATCAACATCATCAGAGCTAAAAGAGGCAGGACTAGAACGATACAGCCTTACAAGATCCGTATATCTTTTGCCGTATTCTTCTTCTGTCATTTTATTGTTCCGGTATAACCTCTTCTTGAGGCATCATCATTTGAATATAATTACTATAATCAGCCCCATAAAAAGGATAATTAGGTCCAGCTATTGTACTTGTGTTAATATTAAGATTAAATGGATCTGGGTTTAACACATTTAAAGCAGCTTGGCCTTGATATATATTTCTAAGATCAGGATTCATTCCAGGAACAATACTTCCTTCTGTTGATTTTTGTTGTAAAGCCTCAAGAAGAGATTTACTTCTAACTCCATATTCTGACTCTAAACCCCTCATCATTCTTCCTTCCATACTAGGAATTTCACCTAAAACGGCACGACCAAGAACATTTTTAATTGGGTTTAAAACATTTCTTTCAAATGGACTTACAGTTTTAAATCGTGAAAATGGACCTTGTTTAACAGATTCAGCAGCCTCTTCAAATGACAAATTAGGTCTTTCAAAATAAGTTTGTTGAGCCTGCGCAAGTTCTTGTTGTTTTTGTGTTAATTCTAATCCTTTTTCTTTTAATTGCCTTATTGCAATAAATTCAGATTTTTCATTTGTTAAATTATCTTCAGGCTTAAAACCTAATAATATTTTTATTTTGTCAGAAGTTTGTTCTTGCGCAAACTCATCTCCTCTTTTTGCTATACCTAATTGAATTTCATTTACTGAATTTTGTATCTCTCGACCTTTTGTTATTGATCTTTGTGCTTCTATGTTGGCATCTCTTTCTGGTAACTTAAAATTCATATCTGCATAGAAAAACTCTTCATTCTGCCCCATTGTTTCTAAAAATTGTTGCTGGTCTTGCTCTAATGATTTGTATTTAATAGCAGCATCTACTTTCAATCTGTTTAATTCAGCATCTTGGGCTTTATTAAATTGACGTATTTGTTCCTCAAATTGCTTTTCTGATAAATTAAGCTCACTTTTTTTAAGGGTTAGTTCAGCTTTAAATTCATCTTTTCTATTTTGCAAATTAGCATCAAACTGTCTAGCTAATTCTGCCGCTTTACTAGCATCATCTAAAGTTTTTTGATTAAATTTATCTCTTTCTAATGCTTGAGCTAACTTATTTATTTCTACATTAGCTTCTGCAACAGCTAAGTTTTGCTCAAACTGTTTAGCACGTAATTGCATTTCAGCCATGCTTTGCGCTCTATCTTGTTCTGCCCCTGACTCTCGTAAAAATACTTCTGCAAAATTAATAGCCATTAGTAACCACCCATTTGATTTTGTCTATCTTTAAATAATTTATCTCCATAACCTTGACCTAGTATACCTGCCCCTAGGTTAGCTATATTACTAAATATATCTACGCCTGTTTGGCGTCTAAAGGCTCTGTCTTGTTGCATAGCGCCGTATTGTTGAGAATAAAGATTAGCTAGTAACCCTTGATTGGCTTGTTCTTGTTGTTGAAAAGATCTTAATGCTGCATCCATAGCTCTAGTTTGCCCACCCATTGCTTGAGCAGTAGCGCTTGCTTGACTACCTCCTGTAGCCGCTGCTAACCTCATTAAATCTTGTTGAGAAGGCGCCGCTTGTCTTGCTATTTCTCTGAACTCTTCTATATCAGGTTCTTGTAACTGAGAAACTAATTGTTGCATGCCAGATGGCATAGCAGATGTTTGTCTTCTTGACGCTCTTTTAGTTCTTATAAGACCACCTAATAAACCTATTCCTGCGCCAACCAAAGGGTTGGCTAAAAAAGCACCTACTTTTCCTAAACCACCTAATACTCCTACTGCTCCACCAATTTTAGCTAAAGATCCTCCGACCTTGCCTATATTTCCTGCATTAGGATTGCTTGCTGCTTGATATCCTTGATAAGGGTTGTAAGACATAATATTTTTATTTAGTTATAATCAAATATAAGATAAGTAGCAAATAAATACTACTTCTTCTTATATCCTGACTTTTTCTTTTTTCTTAGTGCTTTAAAATCAGCACCTGTAATTTTTCCTTTAGGTTTAGCTGCTTTAGCTATTTTTCTTTGTTTAGGACTATATTTTTTATACATAATAATTTACCATTTAACTTTATTTGCCCAGTATGCTGCAGACATTTTGCCTTTAGCTATATTTTTTCCATGTCTAGCTTTAAAACTTTTTGCTCTTTTGGTCATAGTTTTATCACCAGTTTTACCTTGCTGACCAAATCGTATAGTTTTTACTTTACTGCCTTCTTTGGCAACTACTACATGAGATTTTGTTTTATGACTGGGCGTGCGCTTGGGCTTATTAAAACCCGAAACGCCTGCCCGTGCTAAACGAGAATCTTTTTTACTTGCCATATCTTTTGCTTTTTTTTGCAGTTTTAGCAGCTCGTTTAAATTGTTTAGCCGTAGGAGCTCCTTTGCTACCTGGCTTTCTCATTTTCTCACCACTTCCTGCTTTAATACGTTTTCGTTTAGCATGTATATTAGCATATAATCCTCGTTTTGGCATTTTAGTCCTCCTTTACTTCTTCTACTTCTTCTTCACTTTCTTTTGCTTTTTCAGCGATGGTGTTTTCATATCCTTTAATAAGATAGTCAACTTCGTTAAGTTGAAGTATTAGTTGTTCTCGTTGTTGTTTTAGTTGTTCTAGTCGTTCCATAATTATTATTAATTAACGTTAAATTATTATAATGTACAAAAGTTATAACTATTCGCCAATAGAGGTTTCTTCTGTATCAATTTCCTGAGTGCTAGTTTTTTCTTCTACTGGTTCTTCTATGGCGGGTAGGCCCGCCCAAAAAGCGTTGATAGCTGACTGGTAGTGATCTGGTAAACCTGTAATCGTAGCATCCCTCTGAAAGTATTGCTTCTCTCTGGCGGTTGCTACTTCTATTTCGTTATCGTCAACAAATATCTTGCTGACTCGTACTGATACTGACCCACTAGGGTCAATAGTCACTGCTTCGTATTGGGTTGTTATATGGCTCATTGTGATTCTTCGTTTATTTGTTGTTGTAATTCGTTCCACGCATCTATGACATCTTGAGTCCAGTATGCGTTAATGGTGTCCTGCACGTGCTGTGGCAGGTCTGTAATGTCTTGGTTAGGAACCCTAACCTCTCTGTGATGGCTTTCGGATATGACCGTTCCATCGTCAGTTACTCGTGTCGTTTTTCGTAAGGACACCTGTCCAAGTTCTTTGATGTCTATAGACGTATATGATTCTGTTTTTTCTAGCATAAGTTTAAACGTGATAAGTTATTTGAAATACAATAGAGTGTGCGCCAGTCCCGAAGTCATTGCCCTTTAAGTTACTAATTCCTAAACTTGAGTTTTGAAAATATAAAAAAGCATTGGTTTCACCATCCCTAATTTGCATCATAGTTGGCGCTTCACCTGCAAACCCAGTTGCAAAACCTATGCTTCCTGCAATAGCTCCTGTGCTTGTGCCAAGAGGTGTGTTAGCAGCGAATGGTAAACCACCTAGTTCTACGTTTGTACTTGATGAGCCTGCTGTAATTGAATTTACGCTAAACCTACCTGAACAGTGTACTACGTTACCAATCTTAGTGTATTTACCATAGTTATTAGAGTTAAAGGAAGGGTTACTTGCCCCTGCGTGAATCTGTGGTGTAAACGTTCCCTCTTCGTAGTCATCAAGAGCATTGGCAGCTGCTGTATCTCCATTGAAGGTGATACCACCACTTGATAAGATGCGCATCTTTTCTGAAGATGTACCAGCATTATCAGTAAAGAAAGAAATATATCCAGTATTATTTGCTCCAGTTGTACCCCCCTGTATCATTGCGACAGAGCCAGCATTATTAGCAAAGTTTACTGTAGAAACTACATCTGTAGAGTTGTTGTTAGCGTGTTGAAGTCTAATTTCAGCACCAACAGCAGCCGAACCATCACTAAGAACTTCAAGTTGTGCATTAGGCAAAGTAGTACCAATACCTACATTGCCTGCCTGATTTACAGTAAGGACTTCGTTAGTAGGTCTGCCACTTGTGTTTATACCCCCAAAGCCAAATGATAAAGTAGCGTTTGCTCCACCAGTATTATACAGACTACTTAAAGAAACCCTACCTGAACTTGAGCCATGATACGATAGTAATGCTCCATAGCTAGTTGAAGGACCCCCAATCTGTAACGCTCCTTCGTCATAATAATTACTAACTGTACCTTGTTGATAAATGTGAAGAAGTTCTTTTGGGTCATCAGTACCAATACCTACTTTTTCTTGTATAATTACATTACCACCGTCGGCTTCTAATCTCATTCTTTCAGTTTGAGAGCCGCCAACATTATGCCTAAATACTATATCACCATATACCTGACCTGATGAAGCTGGGTATTTAGCGTCAATAAATGCTACAGCACTTGAGGGTGTGTATGTAAATTCAAATCCATCAGTTGCAGAGTCGTTACGACTTAATTTAAGTCCAAAATTAGATGTACCAGTAGTATTTACGTTAAGCATACTAGAAGGACTATCCGTACCAATACCTACGTTGCCATCAACAATAAGGTCACTTGATATATCTACATCATAACCAAATGAAGCATTACCTGAGGTGTCTAATGCAAATGAAGTTATCTGATTAGTACCATCTGCCTCTAGCTGATAAAACTTAAAGCCACCTCTTGTTCCACCACCTGTTGTGCCTCTCGACCAAAAACGAGAATCAGCAATGTAATAGTCCATTAACAAGCCATGCGTACCTGAAGCTGGCGTGGTTATGTTTCCATAGGCATGAATACCACCATTAACGACTAACTTCTGCGCAGGATTAGTAGCGCCTATGCCTACGTTACCACCATTTTTTAAAGACAGCACCTCAGTATTACCACCATCTACAAATCTTAATCTATCAGTTGTTCCGCCATAATATATGTTAAATCCATTGCTGTTATTAGCTAGTCTTAACCCAACTCTACCAGTAGTCTCGCCACCATTAGAGGCATTTCTTTTTACATCAAGAAGTATGCCATCAACAGCAGCATACATTGTAGCACTGTCAGTAATAGAAACTTTAGATGTAGGACTAGTAGTACCAATACCAACGTTACCGCTATCCTTAATAGCCATTACATAATTTGTAGCTCCAGTTGAAAGTTCAGCAATGTATAAACTTGTTGAATCTGAAGAAAACCCCCACTTACTATCACCAGAAGTTCCCCTTGTTATATCTATAGCAGCTTGAGCGCCCTTAATTGAAAGTTTACTAGTAGGAATTGTTTCACCAATACCTAAACTTTTTGCGCTTCTATCCCAAACCATATCTGCATTTTGAGATACCCCATAGAAGTTGACATCACCTGCACTTGTTATACGCATACGTTCAGTACCGCTTGTATAACTTCTTATTTCACTAACAGTTCCACTTCCTGCTCTTAGCTGTAGTAAGCCACCATTACCATGTTCATTTCCAGAGGCGTGAATTGATGCGCCTCTCGTGTCTCCACTAGCCCCTCCACCACTTATTATTATTTGAGCATTATCTGAGCCATCGCTAGTATCTGTAGATATTAAAGTATTTCCACTAAATTCAACGTCACCAGTAATCCCTACGTTGCCATCGTTAGTTATATTTAGTGTATCATTCCAGCTACTGCCATTATATTGACCAATTTTAAAAGTTCCACTGCCAGGATTATTTAATCGTACATGACCACCTAAATAAAGATAACCAGTTCCAGTTGTTTCAAAAAGCGGAGCCACTACGTCACCAGAAAAAGTTGCGTGCTGTGAATTATTTATGGTAAAAGCTGTAGTGCTTCCACCAGTTCTAACAACAAATTGATTATCACTTTGTAATTCAAAAGAATCTCCAGAATCTGCATATTGAATATATGCTTTTTGGGTTCCACCTTGTGTGAATTGCAAGAAAGGACTGCCTGTTCCTGCTCCTGCTACTGTTAATATATTTGTAGCAGTTACATTTCCAGCAATTTCTACGTCTCCTGACTCATTAACAACAAACAGTTCGTTGTTATTATTAATACTGTCTTGATTATGACCAATAACAAACTTTTCACCAGTATTATTGTTATTACTATCTATATTTATTCTTAAAGAAGCTGGTGTATTAATTATACCATTTGTTAATGAGTTTGGGTCTAAGGTTAATTTACCATCAATATCTACATTACCACCAACATCAAGAGCATCCCCTATATAAGCATCACCACTTAAATATAAATCTCTCCAAGCATGGCTAGTACTAAATCCTAAATCATTGGCGTTGTGAGTCCCAGGATATACTTTACCGTTAGTGTCAATAGCCATTTTTGTACTACCACCAACTTGTAAAAATATATTATTCCCACTTGAATTAACAGATAATCTACTAACATCAGAACCAATACTTCCTATTTGTGCACTATCTTTGTAAAATCTTAGTATTTCACCATCGCTATTTAATCTTTTAAATAAAGCAGTAAAACCACCATCACGAACTTGATAAGAAGCACCATTGGCAAAAAGAACGTGACCTGCGCCTGTACCAGTATCTGAATCAGCACCCACTAATACGGTACCCGAACTATCGATAGTGAGTCGGTTAGTATCGCTAGTTTTTAAAGAAAATCTATGTGCCGTTGAAGTTCCTAATGACATATCAGTAGTCGCATCGTCATAACTCCAATCACTAGCAACTGCACCACCTGACCTCCGTGCCTCAAATATTTTAATAGAATTACCAGCAGTATAGGTTCCTGTACCTAAAATAGTACCGCTTGATTTGATGCGCATGGCTTCGGCTAGTGAACCACCCGTTTCAAATACAATATTTCCATATCCCGTTGTTGTGCCTTTTGCTCTTATATAAAGATGTTCAAAACCTGAAGCATCATAGTTTATTTCCCCATAAGGTGTGGCAGTTGGGTTTCCAAATCGAATAGCTTGATTTGCTTGCGTAACATCGTTGATATGTAATTTTTTTTCAGCACTATCAGTACCAATCCCCACGTTGCCATTAGCAAATATAAATTTCTCTGCTCTAAACCCTAAAGGTTTCAAGGCGTTTTCAGCAGAGTTGCTTACTTGCAGACAAAAGTTGCCTGAACCTACTTCGCCAATATTATCTACAAAGTTGCCTTGTGCATTGGTGTTTAAGTTTATCTTTAAATCATCAGTAAGCGTACCACCTGTAATTGGTAAAAAGTCAGAAGCAGTAGGTATCGTGTCACTATTAAAGGCGTTGGAACCAAGTGTTCTGTATGTAACGTTTTTTCCTGGATCCCACATAAGGGCTACAGTGTTACTAGCACCCTCAGATATACCATTTAAATTTAGCGTATCTATAAACGTAGTGGAAGGTATCTCTTGAACCTCAAGGTTATTAAACTCTACAGTTCCGTCAAAAGCAATGTAACCTACACCACCCTCTGTAAATGTAGTGTCGTTTATTTCACCATTGATAATCTGGTTTCCATCAATATCTACTCGTATCTTTTGACTAATGACTTGTACGGTAACTCTGTGCCAGTTACCATCATCTATATCTACACCTGAAATAGCAGTACCATTAACGCCGCCTATAAGATAAGATTGACCTACATTAGTTTGTCTTTTCTGTACTCTTACCGTATTTGAACTGCGTATAATTACATTGTAACCATCTTCTGATGGTGAGTTTTGACCATGATAAACTAACCCAAGATGAGTAGCGTTACTAGTCTTAAATGAGAAGGTAGCTATAAAGTTTTGGTGTTCAGCGTATGGTGTAGTAGCTGCATAAGAACTAGAGCTTTTAACAAACTTAACTGTCTTATCATCTATCCAAGTTGCTGTATAGTTACTACCTGATTTTCTCCAACTAGCGTTACCGTTAGTATTTGTAAAAGACCCATCAATATTAAGGTCATTTGATATATCTACATCACCACTTGAATTTATAGTTAAATAATCAACATTATTTTTACTGAATTGTACTGCGGTGGCATCAAAACTAATGTTTCTCCATGTTTTATTAATTTCACCAAAGTACATGTCTTTTGTATTGTCACCAGTTGGTCGGATATATGATGATGCTCTATCAAACTGAATACCATATCCTCTCACTTCTGTGTAAGCATTATCACTATAATAAACTCTTAGTCTCCTGTCAGTAGAGTTATTTCCAAGTGTTAAATCACCAGTAAGAGTGCCACCACCCAGCTCTAAATACCTACCATCTAAATCAGCAGTAACTGTGTTGCTGTCGTTTCTAGTAAGGGTAAGAACACCATCTCCAGTATTGAATGAAGCTGATGTTACAAAGGTGTTATCACCTGTACTTGTAACGAATCCAGCATCATTATTAAACTGAGATAATTTAATTTCGCTTATTGCTTTTCTACGAGTTTGATTACCTACTACACTAGCATCTCTAATAATAAGCTCATCATTCCCGCCTACAACATCATCAGTCATGTCTGTTAAGTTCAAAACACTTATCTGCAAATTAGCTGCGCCTGTAGATGCTCCGCCAGACAACCCTGAACCAGTAGCAGTGTTTACTGCGGTAATGTCTCCGCCTGCTAATGTTGATTCAATAGTAAGAGTCTGAGTGCTTGAAGAATATGCTGTTGTTATACCTGTTCCTGCGGCTACAGTAAGAGTAGCTCCAGTATCTATGTCTCCAGAGTTTGTTCCGTCACTTATAGTCCAATGGTCATAATTATCTTTATTGCCAAGAAAACCATCTACCTCTGATTCAGTATAATATAAATTATTTAACTGACCAGCATTTAATTCAGTCTCTGTATAATATAAATCATTATGATTATGACTAGGAAGTGACGTTAAAAAACCACTTAAATCTGGTGGAGTAAAAGTAAAAGTACCATTTGAATAACTAAGACTACCGCTAGTTGATGTGTTAAGAGTATCATTTGCAGCGCTTAAATCAGTTAATGCTATAAAAGATGATACTGCTGCTGGTTTAAACCTAAATTCTCCATTTACTAAACTTAACTCACCACCAGCATTAGCAGATTGAGTAACAACAGACAAATGTTGTGTAACGTCTGACGAAGAAACGGATGTTAAGTATGTACTACCATCAACACTATACGTACCAGACCCATTAGTTTTCATAAATCCAGCAGTAGCAAAGTCACCGTCTACTAACACATCCGAATGTGACGTTTCAGATGTTAAGTACGTATTAGTATCTACCGCATAAGTTCCGTTTCCAGTTCTTTTTAAGAATCCATTGCTAGTAAAATCAGCATCTTTTAAGAAAGTAGAATCATCATTAAAAGCACTAAGAGGTATATTATCTAGCGTAATTTTCTTAGTAGTACTACCATCAAGTATTGCAATAGAGTCTTGTGAATCAGCTGTTGTTATCGCAGTAAGATTACCTATGGCTAAATTAAGAGTTACATTACCACTAGATTCATTACTGCTTAGCCCTGAAGTATTGCTAGTAGTTATAGTATCTATAGCTCCAGATGGGAGAGAACTATTTATTGTTACATTAGTTCCGCTTTTATTTAGCGTTACATTGGTTCCAGCAATAAAAGTTACTGCATCATTAGATGATATATCAGAACTGTCAGTTCCAACAGTTAAAGTCCAATGATCGTAATTATCAAAGTTTAATGATGGTAAATTATTTAAGTTATTATAGTTTAAGTAATAAGACCCTTCTTGCCCGTCTAACTTATCAGCATCAATAGCTGTTAAGTCTATTACAGGGTCTGTTTGACCCGTAATTGTTAAAGTTAAGTCCTTTGTAGAAGCATTATAACTACCAGCACTAACAAAACTATTAGTATCCGTATTAGTATCAGTAGAACTAATAGTCATTATGTTATTAGAAGGATTATAAGTAACAGTTGTAGCCCCACTTCCTGCAAATTTTAGTGTAGATCCTGACGTTATTGCTTCCGTATTTGGCGTTGGAGAAACACTATCTGATATAGTCCAAGATTGATAGTTATCTTTGCCTGACAAAAATCCATCTACTTCAGATTCCGTGTAATACAAATCATTGTGATTATGTGATGGAAGAGCAGTAAGATAACGACCATCTAAATCAACGGTAACATCACTAGCGCCTTGTACATTTAATGTTAAAACTCCAGTTCCTGTAGCCCAGTTAGCCCCGTTTAAATAATAATTAGTATTTGTAAAAGAAGCTGTTGCAGAAGCTACAGCTGTAACGTGACCATTACCATCAAAGGTAAGATCTTGTATAAAAGAATTACCACTATTGTTTTGAGTAATTGCGTTACCACCTATAGTGGGGTGGGCAGTAAGATAACTTTGTAAATCAGATATCTGGCTTTCTGTAATACTTAGCGCAGCTTGATGCTGCGTTACATCTGCTTGAGTTACAGTGTAATCATTTATAAATCCAGAGTTATTATTATTTAATAAATTTAAATCTATATTAGCAAGAGTAACTTTTTTAGTATTACCTGACTGACTTAATGCTAAAAAATCACCACTAGTAACAGTTGTTTCTGCAGTTAATCTATTAACATCTAAAGACATAGTTACTGTGCCACTACTTTCATTACTAGAAAGCCCTGATGTAGCGCTAGTAGATATTGTTTGCACATATCCTGTAAGGCTAGGAACAGAAGCAGGAGTAAATGTAAATGTACCGTTATTATATGCTAATGAACCACCGCCTGAAGGACTAGCCTCATTCACAATACCAAATGTAGTTGCTACTGCTTTATTATTAGCATCACCAATAAAAACCTTGCCTTGATTTAAATTAATACTACCCGTTACATCGCCAGTAACATTTCCTATTAAATTACCTGTAAATGTATTTGCTGTGACGGTTTGAAATACTGGATTTAACGGCAGATCGGACTGAGATATAGTGGTTATCTTAATTCTTTGTTCCGTGGCGTCTGAGAGGCCGCCAGATAGCTTATTTAACTCATCATATATATCAGTAACTACTCTGGATAACTCAGAGTCGGCAACCTTAGGAGCCCTTAACTTTCTTTTGTTTTTATTAGCCGCCATTACAATATTTTATTTTGGAAAAACTCTATTCCTATAAACGATACCTATATGATCTACTTCTGTATTTCTATGAGCATTTGTTGATGATGCTTTAATTTGTATCCACTTGCCATTACTTGATGAAGATGAAGAATCTAAAGAAGATACATTTGCATAAGAAGAACCGTCAATAGAAAAAACTGTATTAATGTTTGATATATCATTTCCAGCAAGATATACTTTTCTAAACTTTTTATTTTGAGTAACAGTACCCATATTTATTTTTTTGCTAATCCAAGAGTACATCTTCCTATTAGTATCTCTAAACAGTTCATAAATACCATTACTATAAGCAGCTAAAATGCTATTAGTAGCAGAAGTAGTTATTGCTTGTATATTTTCAACACTATCAAACAAATTTACTAATCCTTGCACAAACCACGCACTAGTATTTAATCTGTATAGCCATATTCTTCTAGTTCCAGACGTATATTCTCCATATACAATAAGACATTCTTTGTCAGCATCATAACTTAATAATGGTTTAAATGACGCATTATTTTTAACACAGGCTTTATACCCAAACGTATCTGCATTTACGACTCCATCTACGGTTCCATCTATCGAGTCAATAAAATCAACAGGTACAGATATATGATTAACTTGCCTTCCATCATATAGATATATTCCATTGTCATTAGCCATAAACAATCCACGTTCTGTAGACTGTATAGACTGTTGCGACAAGCAACCTAAACCATTAAAAGTATCTTCTATATACAACCGGTCAGGATTTATTCTATACATATTAAATTCATCAAATGCATAAACCCTACCTGAATGAGAGGCAATAGCGGTTATTGGGTTTGGCAAAACTAAATAGTCATCTGTCCAGTTAAACAAATCATAAGAAAACTCTATACTCCTAACTATATAGTTGTTCCAGTTTTCATCTGGAGCAGACGGATTATAAACATCACCTACAAACAACTGAGAATTATGTTGGCATGAAACTCCATAATGAAGAGTAGAGGAAGACTGATACTCGCTAAGTCCAGATTCATCTGTATATAAATCGCCCTCATAAGCACCTGCAGTTATATCGTATTGCTCACCTATTGTAGAAGAGTAAGCTGTTAATGTTTTTGTAGAGTTTATAGAAGAGGTAATTGCTAACTCTTCCATTAGTCTAAATGAATTTATTTGATTACTTCCAATTTCATCATTTTCAGAACCCGTTATGTTCATGTAAAATTTTATAGAAGTAATTCTTTCTGATGCAGTATTGTTTGTAATACCATCAGTAAAACCTTGTATAAAAAATTTAAATGTTATCTCCTCAAAACTGCTAACATTGTTTCCAAATCCAAACCAGTAATGACCAGCAGGTATTCTTGTTATAGGAGATTCTTTATATCCATCATATATGTAACTAACCCCTATACTATAAAATGTTTGCTCTTCAAAATTATCAGCATCACTGTTATTAGGTACGGAAGCATTTGTGTCATACTTACTACCGTTTTGAGAACTTGTTTTTGTAGGATTGTAAACCCCTGACATAGAAGTTCCTGCACTTCCTACAACTCCAGGACCTACCTCTAAGTAATAAGCAGTTTCATTAGTGCCTCCAATAGTAGGGCTACCACTAGAAGGATATTTTGTTGCTATATCATCTGGCCAAGTTATATCTAATGTATTTGAAGGAGAAGAAGCTTTTCGATAAGTAAGCCCTATATAATCATAGTTAGAAAGTGTTCCTACGGGAACAAGTAAAACTCCTTTGCTAGGAAGAGAAGATGTATCAGATAAAGTTATTGTAGAAACAGGAACATCTCCAAGACCATAAATATTTGTTGCTGCAGTAAATGTAACCTTTATAACACGAGGCCCTTTTATGTCTGCATCTTTAATTATATAATTAGTAGAAGGAGTGTCACCAAATTGACCTTTATTGACTTTACCTATCCACTTAGGTACATTATTAGCACCGCTACCAAGGCCTATAATAGCTTGGTTATTTACAGTTTCAATTGTAGCTACATTACTATGGTTTATACTTCCTTGGCTGACATACTGCCTGGTTCCGGGGTTATCGTAATTAGTTATGATCCCCACCTTATTATTAGAAAAATCTACTCCGGCAATATGGTTACTAGCAGTTCTCTCTTTGAGAACTTTCATTACTGCAAAATTAGTATAATTAGAAAGACTAGAAAAGACTGTTGAATTTTTAGCTATACCACGTATTGTTCCATACGGAGCTTCAGGCTCCGTGTTAATGCACAAAGCAGCAGCATCATCAGGTATATCTGTGCCATCAGCTTGGCCATACATACCTTTTTCAAACTGTCTTAACTCTTTTAGCTCTCTAGCCAAATTATGCCTCTACGCCTGCAGAATTAAATAACTCTAATACTTGTGTTAATATATCAAAAAAACCAACTACATCTTCGTATGTAAGTATTCCAGAAAGTATTAATATAGTAACTGCAAATGCAACACCATTTCTAACTGTAAGTATTTTACCAACATATACTTTTGCGTCATCCCAATTTCCAGCTAATACAGCCTCTACAAGCCTTCCTATTGGCTGATTAGGAACAGGCAATAAATCTAAAACACCGTGTAGCGTTTCTCCTACCATATTATTTCCACCTGCCGTTTTACCGACAAGTACAGCTGCTTTTTTTAGTATGTTTTTTAATTTTCCTTTACCCATAATATTATTTTTTAATTAGTTCTATGTGTGGTAAGTCAATAAATGTTTGATCATCAAACTCATTATCTCTATCCCAATCACCACCCCATCTTAATTTATAATCTGAATGTTCAAGAATAGGTTGAGAAACCCCTAAAAAAAGACCCCACATTAAGTAATATCTTTCTTTATTGTTAAAATCTATAGGATAAGGATTAACATCAATAGCGTGGCATAAACCATCTTCTCGTATCTGATGTTTAGATTTTTTATTTACACCATCACAATTTGTTACAGGAGACCTATCTAATTCGGTTGTTCTCCCTATAGCATACAGAGCTTGTTGTTCTTCTGCTGTCCTTACACCCATTGCAATAGATATATCAAACACTCTTACAACACTATATGCGCATTTAATTAAAATAGGGTGTACACTTCTTAATCTTTCTTTTGATATTCTTCCAAATGCAGGCATTATAACTCATATATCTTAACGTTGTATGTGGCATCTGTATTGTTAGCATTAGCATACTTTCTGCCTTCTTTTACCTGGTCTCTCCATAAAGAGTGATGATATGAACGAACCTCAGGAACTAATTTAAATGCTCTTTCACAAGCTCTATGCACTAAGCACTCATGAAATCTTTCTGGTATTTCTGGCTCTTGTTGATAATCTTCGCTGCCATTAGATGCAGTAGCAAACTTTCTAGCATACCTTTCATATATCATGTTAAAAGATTCAGAAGCTGCAAATGCTTTATCTTCAGACCCATTCCAAAACCCTAAATATAATTGTATTGGGTTATTAGATTCTATATACCAAAATCCATTATCTTGTTTTAAATAACTAGTTTGTACAGTATTAACTAATTCTACTCCAGCTTTATCTACGCTCCTTACTCTTATGACATCAGTAGGAAAACCAGAAAGAGTTGGTCTTAAATTTTCATTTGATGTAGTAAATGTAGCCCTTGATCTGAGTATACCTGTTCTATCACAAAACTCTCTTAAAGCATTGTCTAAATATATTTCAGCTATACTTGCATTTTCAAGTGGTGATTCGTCAAGAACCAGCTCTATTAAGTTCTGCGCCGTCATTTGATGCTGTTAAGAGTTGTAGTTTTTGTGTATACAAGTTACCAAAGTATTGTATCTGTGACAACAAATCGTTTTGGTTTGCTTGAAATTCTTGTAGCTTTGCCTGAAACTCAGATACAACAGATTGTAGTTCAGATGTGTCTGTTTGTGACTCTGATTGAACTTTAGTTTTTAATCCTTCTAAATATTGATTAGCCTCTGCTATTCTAACCTGAGCTAATTCTACATCTTCTTCGTTTTCTATTAATTGAGATATAACAGAAAATTGTTTTTGTAAATTAAGCTGATCTGTAGTGTTTGCGATAGTTCCTTGCACCAATGTAGTATAATTAACTAATGATGTTTCTAGGGCGCTTGAATAATCAAAATTAGGAAATGACCCTACAGCTGTTACTGTAAGTGCGTTTAATCTTTTATATAATATTTGTTGACAAGCATATAGTATAGATAACTCGTCTGTACCTTGTGGTAGTCCCGCGATACTATTATCTGAAGCAGATACTGTCGGGGCCTCTAAAACATATGCAATTATATCTTCCCCTCCTGATTGTGGATGACCATATACCTTTCCACCAAATACCCAATGAACAGGAAATGTTGCACTAGATTTATAAATAGTAGTATTTCCAGCAGATTTTATTCTTTGACCTAAAGATGTAGAAACTTGCCTTGACGGTTGATTATCATTTCTTACATCGAATATTCTACCTGATATAACTATGCCCGTACCCGCCTGAGCTGTTTTTTCAGTAGTATACTGCATGGCTTTGTCTACAGGAAGTACCTGAACAAGATTATTTACAGCTTCTTGTAATGCGGAATTCATAGCAACTGTTTCTGTTACCGTTCCAATATGCCCTTCTATTCTTGCTTGTAATGTAGCCATAGTATTTAAAATAGGGGGGCTTTGAGGCCCCCCATATTATTAGGTTAGTTTCAACACATGATGTGTTTCTTGTAACTGCATGCAAAGCCCTTCATCAGAGAAGAACTCATCTTTAACACCATCATAACCGTTTTCAGTTTTGATGTTTGTGCTATAACGCATCTCTCTGTACTTCTTAAGACTAATCGCATCTGGATTAATCACAATAGCGTACTTAGAGTAATTGTCCCGTAACACAGGAGTTGGATAAATTTCCAATTCACAGTGAGGAGTAACAAGAAGGCTCATGTTATAGCCAAACGAATTTTTCTCACTATTAAAGATTTGGAATCCAGCACTGTTGTTGTTAGCTAGGAATTTAGCAGATAGGAAAGAAACCCACTCACGAGAAGCATATACCTGGAATCTACCACGAGATGGTAAGTATTGGCTAATTTTCTCGGAAACAGTCATAATATCTGTAAAGTCAGCTGACGCTTCAGCAAGACTGTGGATATTTTGCTCCGCAGCAGAAGCACTACTGCTACCATACTTAAGTACAGTAGAAAGAGCACCCATTGTTTGACGGATTTTCTTACCACTGGCATTGTTTTGAATACTAGAGAAGTTATCTCCAGCAGCCATGCCAGTACCACCAACACGTACACCAAGAAGCATAGTTCGCTCTTTTTGAATCTTGTGCTCATAAGATTTTTGAGTACGAAGACGAGCTAACTCATCAGTGTAGCCACGCAGAGCAGCTTCACGTAGAGTACCAGTTACTTCTACTGGAGTACGCATAATTTGAGTAGAGTTAAACACTACTTCTAGTTCATCAGAAAAAGCATCAGGAGATACTTCACCTTCACCAATTGCGTTGCCAATAACTTCTAACGTAGCACTGTTAGCAAAAGCAACACAGTTATTATTAGCAGCCTGAGGATTGCCTTGAGCAACAAGTACAAGATTGTTTGAAGAAACACTCTGTACACGAGCTACACCAAGAAAACTGCCATTAGCAGCATAACCCTCTACAACTAGCCCCACTAAATGGTCGCCAGCAGCGTCGGTTGGTAAACCCTTGCTAGAAGCAGGAGCAATAGTAACGGTTGTTGTTGCTCCAGGGGCTCCAGAAGAAGTCCAGGTACTACCTCCATCAGAAGCAAGAGTCATTTGTTGTCGGATAAAACCAGCACGATGCTCGAACATCTTGAAATCTGGATCAGTTACTTTATCATATCCAAGGTTAGAAACCATGGTAATGAATGGAGTAACTTCTGTCCATAATTCTTTAGTATAAGAATCAGGCAGATAGAAATCACGGCGTTCATCAAACAAAATGCCAGCCTGACTGCCACCCGCGACAGTCGATAGCGCTTTAGCCATTTTAAATCACCTTTTGTTTGGTGTTTGAATTATAGTTATCGCCGCCCTTTAGCATAATTAAACATTCCTGCCATAAAAGCTTCGCCATCTGTAGGTTCAGGCTCTGCTTGTTGCTGTACGTTTACATTACTGCCATTGACGACAGGAGGAACTACAGCTTGCACTCGTTGATTTATCGTTTGAGCTTTATTTTGAGCCGCTGCATTAGCGCCTCTTTGTGCTTTATATACCTGAATAAGCGTGTCCATTCCATAATTAGGATTTTGCGCCCAAGAAACAAATTCTTGTGCATCCTTCATATCTAGACCGTGTACATATACAGCTTCTTGCATAGCAGATTGTAATGCCTTTTGCTGTTGTTGTACTTGAGCAGCTTTCGCTTGCTCGTTGCGTTGCTTTGTTTCGTTATATGAAGTCACCTCATCTTGATATTCAATAAGTTGTAGCTGGAATTCATCCATAGACTGCTTATACTTAAACGATTCGCTAGTAGGATCCGCAATAGCGTCTTCGTGGTTGTAGTTTGCAGGCTTTTGTGGTCGGTCAGGTCGTACAGGAGTACTTGGTCCTACTTGTTCAGAGGAACCCTTGTCTAAAAGCACATCATATACTTGAGATGCTTTATCAGGATTTTCTGACAAATATTTAAGCACTGGTTCCTGAGACCTAAGAGCATCAAGTTCTGATTTATATTTATCAGCTCTTGATTGCCAGAACTGCATACGCTCTGGGTCTTGTTTAGCCTCAGTAGTAGCCTGTATACCACTGTCCGTATTTCCACCTTGATCCAAATCTTTTGCGGGAACCTGTTCAGATTTCGCTATATCAATAGTTTCAGGGGAAGTGAGTTGCACATCTTCTCCAATTGTCGGCTCAGGAGTATCTCCAGCAGATTCGTTGAACATGCTTAAAAAATTTCCTGAACTTGCAGCATCAGATACTTGTGTGTTGGTATTATCCATAAGATAAATTATTAGTTATTATTGTTGCTCATTCTGTTCTAGCCCCAGCAAGTCCATAGGACTTTGGGTTCCAGAAGGAATAGCAGTTAGTTTTTCAATATCTTGCTTCATTTGCATTTCTTGTATAGCCCTAGAAGCATCAGCTCTATTTTTAATAGAATCAAGACCAGAAGCAAACTTTTCAACCTCAAGTCTTTTCTTAGCGTGTACCTCTTCTCTTTCGGCTGTCTGTAGGTCACCACGTAATTTTTTAACCTCTTCTTGTAGTTGTTGCATTTGACCCTCAAGCTGCCTAATGTAACCAAATCGTTCAAGCACACCCTCAACATCAACAACTTCACTTTTCTTAAGAACCTCTACTTGGTCAATAAGTCCATTTTTATACATCTCCATGTAATACTCCATTTGAGCATATCGGTTAGAGGGAAGTGTAGACCCACCAACTACAATAATATCGTAAACACCTTGGCTTATATCATTAAACTTAGATATCTCCCTACCTAAATCATCATACTTTATAGAGTTCATAGCTACTTCTGTAACTGCGTTATTCGGCTCTACTATACGTATAATTTTTTCTTCTTTATACACAGATCTAGCATAATCAAGCATAACCTTAGCAAGCTGATTGATACTAGACTCCATATCATCTTTTTTGCTTTTTATCCTGCGTTGACCAAACTCATCCATGGCTATAGTGCCCTTGAATGTTTGAGGTGCCACCGATGCGTCACCCTGCATAATAGCGTAAATACCAAATTGTCGTTCTATCATTTGAACATACATTTGTACTTGGCTAAATAATGCATTAGGAAAAGATTGTGCACCAAATATAACGGGAGTACCTATATCTGCATCATACTCAATAACGGTAGATCCAGACTTGTTAAGCTCAGCCTCTATCCTAGATTTATCTTGAGAACCCCTAGGTAGTAAAACTTTTTGGTTAGTGGAAGATGCGGCATTAGCAACAATCAAACTATTTAGTTTGTTTATCATTTCCTGCAGGCTTCTAACCATGGTAACGTCAGAAATAGGATAAGGAGTCCTGTTCCACATATTATTTAATGGAACAATTGGATATTCCGATGTGGGCAGGTATCCTTTGTACAATAATTTATCACCAATAGTAATGCATTGGTGTACCCTGGTAACCATTATTTTTCGGTCAGCAATAGTGCCATTGTTTATTAAAGTTTCTATATTCATTACGCTAACCATTACAGGTTGAGACTCTACCATCTCTCCTGTTTCAGGATTCATTTGTGGGTCAGCTTGATATAGATACGTATCAGGTCCAGTGGCTTCTAAATTACCAGTGCTATTTATTGTTGTTAATGCATTCTTAACCTCAGAATCTTCAGTCATTATTGTGCCACCCATACTTATGGCTGGCTTTTTAATATATTCTTTATACTCATCTTCCATCATTTCGTATTCTTCATTCGCATACGGGTCCATGATGTGATGAACTTTGACTTGCCCTTTAGTATATCGGTCTATAATCCTATATATACTTACATTAGCATCGTCTACATCTCCTGAAAATACTTGATTTTGTTGAGGTACTCTATTAGAATCATTTGTCCTTTCCTCGTCATGCGGCATTGCACCCTTCATATCAAATTCAGGGTACATGTTAAGTATTTGATCTTCTGTTTTATACGATACTAACAGGCAATGCGCTGCGTCTCTCCATAAATAATCTTTTGTATTCGGGTCAGGATACACATCCCTAGGGTCAATACTTTTAAACTTAACTTCACCACGCCCACTATTGGCATAAGGATCAACATACGTATACAAAACACCACGACCCATAACAGCATAATCTTGCACCGCTTGTTTTAATTCTGAGTTACCATCAGATATCTGCCACATATACTGCATAAGATTTGTAAATACAGCAGCCATCTTTCTATCAGAGTCTTCTCTAGCTGTAGCAGAAAATCTAGGCTTGTTAGCAGTAAGCATGGCCTTGAGCTGCTCGGTAGCCCATGTAATAGCGTTTATGACTACGGCGCCCTGACCACGCTTTTTTAATAAATCAATTTGATTTTCAGTCCATTGCACGCCTGCTGAGAACATTTCGTTTTCATCAGCGCCTGTTTTCCATTCTAACTGGGCAGAACTATACTCTCTCCATAGCTCTTCATTAAACAGTTCTGGGTGTTTTTCACTGTAACCGTATGTTCCTGACCTCTTATTATATTTCATATTTGAAATTACGTCTTTTTTTTAGTATTACGCAAGAAGCCAATCATCTGTAGATGCATTTTCTTCTTCATAGTGAAAATCATAGTGTTTAAGCTCATTATCCATATGTTGACGCTCAACATAAGATGTTCCTTCAGTAGGTCCGTAACATTTTAATTGCGCATAATAAAAACCATCGAGCGTATCATCGTGCGCAGCTCTAGGATAAAGTAGTAGTTCATCCCAAAATTCATGCATGTTTTTCTTTAGAAATACTTTGTTTCTTGCAAACATGGGCTGCAGGCTTTCTAACCTATGTGATTTAGAACTTCTAGGGCTATGTTTTATTTCTAAACCAGGTATATATTCTTGGTATTCTGTTCTAAGATAATCTCTAATCATATCCTGGTAACCAACGCTTTCTATTCTAGTTCGCTCAGGTTGCCACGTTTCAAACTTTTCTATAATAGCGTGTGCTAACTGCATTGGTTTTACACGTTTTCTAAAATAGTCTAAACAGTATATGTTCTTATCGGCGTCAACGCCTATAATAAATATTACACTAAAGTCACTTCGAGTAGACAATGTTGACGCAGGGTCAACCCCCATAAATACAAATACAGGAACAGACTCTGATTTTTCTAATTTTTCATCACCCGTTATACCCTTGTGTGTAACATTTATTGCCCAACGCCCACCAGGGCTACGGTGTACAGATCCATCCCAAAATCGTAACTGTTCTGAGTTTACAAGACTATCATTGTCCCCAACTACCTGACACATATACTCTCTGTAAAAAGAAGAAGACTTACCAATCTTTTCCATTTCATCTCTAAGGGTATTTAAATCTTTTAAACTCATCATTTCTGGCCATATAGATCTAGGCTTTTGCCCTTCTTCTTCTATTATAGCACTGTAATGCAACGTCTTCCACATTTTAGGCATATTTTTTAGCGTATATACCAAACAAGATTGATGTTGTGGTGTACCAATGTTTACTATTCTGCCTCTAGGATGCGTTCTTTTTATCATAGGCACTAACGCTTGTAGAAACCATCGTCGGTTTCGGTCTATGGCCATGTCTGTTTTAGTATTTTCTTCATCTTCCGCATCATCAAGAACCACTAATGTAGGCCTCATAGAGTCGACATTTATGCCACGTATTTGCGTACCCATACCTCTACACACAATAGTTGTACCATTTTTTAGTACAATCATATCTTCCCGCCATATTCTAGCGCTATGTTCACCCCAATATCCAAATATTCGTTTAAAATTAGGGCTGTGTTCTAACGCATTTTTTATAGTAGACAACAGGTTTATAGAGTGAGGCCTAGACTTAGATACTAATACAACGACTTTAGGCTGTTGTTTTCTTTTATTAGCGTAGTCTTCTACAAACATATGCCATAATACATACATAAAAGCTACCAGCGTACTTTTAGCAAAACCACGAGGAGCTATAATATTCATAAATTGATACTCTTGTCGGCGCAAGTGCGCCGCTATTTCTTTATGAAACTTAGGAGATTGCACTTCAAATATTTTTGGGCGTATTGTCTTTCCAAAAAACAGTATGTCTTTGGAGAACTGATCCATTAATTTTTGACGAACACTCAAAACATTCCTCTTTGATTATCTTCTTTAGGTTTTTTACTGTCTTTAGTCATGTAATCAACCCATTTACTGCATCCTCTTAACATAACTGCCTCAGGAATATAGTCATATCCTTTACTTTTTAAGTATTTTCTAGAATCTGTGTTCATGCATTCATATGTACTTACATTTCTAGTATTACTTCTATGCATGTACTTGCAATTCCAACAGGAAGGTTTTTTAGTAGTCTGATTTTGGCTCATAAACAAAGTTTTCTTCGGTATTTTCTATTATAAACTCAGAATCATCCATTTCCTCCATAGAATCTACTGATTCATCAGAAGGAAGTAAGGCAGCTAAATCGTCATCAGCAGTAGCGCCAGTTAATGCAGGTTTATTAGGTACTGTACCGCCATCCATATGTAGCATTTTTGCAAATATATCATTTACATTCTTAGCTACGCCAAACTGACGGTTATTATAGGCATCCTCCATAATGTTTTTATAGTTAGATATAACTTCTCCCTCTGTTATACCATGTTCACTAAGTAGTTTTTTTAGCTCTTCTGCTACCATCATTTTTATTTTATGGTTCTTAAGTAATCTTTTAAACGTCTTTTTAGGTTCTTTTTGATCAGGTCGGTATATACGGCCTATTATTTCTAGGTCTTCTTCTGTAGCCCTACCTTTTTCAAGCATAACCGAGGCATATAATGATACAGCCTGTTTAGTACGTTTATTTTTTTTCTCTCTACCTGCCCAGTCATCAGCCATAGTAGAGTAATAATCACCTTTTCCTTTATAGTTTTCATAGTTTATTAGCATTCTTGATGGAGTAAATGCTCTACAATATGCTAAATATACTACATAACGTGTTTTAGGTTTGCCATTGGGCCCGTAGGGGCCCATAACATCTAGTACTTTGCTTCCATAACCAGCGTCATCAACTACATATTCACCCTTTTTTCTAGCTTTCTGCCAATGAATAAAAGATATACCTGTTTTTTGTACTTCTTTTACCTCATCTGGGGTATAAATAGGGCAAGAGATATTTTTTTTTCGAAATTTTCTCTTAATAGTTTCCAAACTAGTCTTTTTTAGCTGTTTTTACAGTCTTTTTAGTTGAAGTTTTCTTAGTAGAAGCTTTTTTGTGAGCTTCATACAACATTTTAACAGCATTTAGTACTTCAATTTGTGTTTGTTGTCCATGTCTATTGTTGTTAATAGCAAACAGGTTAATTTTTTCCTGAGTTTCTTCTATTAACTGTTTATATATGTTATCTATAGTAGGCATAATAATAATATTAATTAATAATTAGGTGCGCCGCCCCTTGGCAGAGCACCACAGCTATTGCATAAAACAATATAACGCTCACTCCCTCATTTTCTTTAGGAAAAGTGAGTTTGTTTCGCTATTGCATAAATCTAGTTACAATAAGTTTTAATAACAAGTAGATATAGAAAAGCCATTAGAGGTGTTTCTTAACCTCTTAGTCGACAATTATTAGTAATGTTGGTCTAACCTACAACCAATAAGGTGATCATAATTGTTTGGTCTGGGTAGGATTCCCCAATTATGTCATGTTGCGAGGCCTTGATACTATGGATTCTCATCTGCTTGGGTCAACTATTACCTGGCAACGTTTTCAATCGTGTCAACGAGTAAAGTATAAATAAAAAAAAAGATACCGTCAAGTCAATGACAGTATCTAATAAGTATGAACAATAGAAAACAATACAATTATACAATAATCAAAAACAAATATAGCAAGATTTAGTGTATGTCCAAAATTTGTTATCCAATGTATTTACACGATATACTACAACCCTACCGGGTTATAATATGGTAGTACGGTATGAATTTTCGTTGAAAATTCTATACTGCTAGCTGCCGTAACAATAATTATAAGTAATATGGAGAATTGATATGAGTACAATGACAATAAACTTAAACGCAAAAGCAGTATACACTAACCCTTTTACTAAGCAAGTAACAGAGACATGGATGACTTCACGTGAAGATGAAGGACTACGTACAATGCTGTCAAGCGGGTTAGATGGTTTGTCTAGCCGAATAGACCCAGAAGTATTTGAAACTGCAAACTTATCTACGTTAGTAGACACACCAGAGTTAGCAGACAGGGCTAGACAAGCCTTCGAAAAGCTTCAAGAGATAACAGGGTTTGTAGGCAGTATCACTAAACCTGACCAGGTAAACACCCGAAACGGTATTAAGTATTCCGTGAAGCTTTGGAAGGACAAAACAAAAGCAGTAGGACTAACTATAGACATATAGGGAAATCCGAGTGTAAGAGCCTTAGCCGCCTTTGGCGGCACGGCTCTTTGGGATTACTAAAGCGATCCTTTAAACAACATAAAAACTATGAAAATATTACATGAACTGTTCAAGGTATGTATTGCACTAATGATAGTTTCAGTACTAGTGCTATGTGGAGCTATGATACTTGTAGCTTTTGGCGTCAATATAGACGTAAGACTAATTATGATAGCAAGTATAACTATAATGCTTTCCTTTGTTGGGGCACTAGCGGTTGTACAAGCTGAGGATAATAAACTTAATGGAGACTAATATGGATAATATAAAAATGTATTATTTAAACTCTGACTGTACGTATGGTGATATGCTATACTATCCTTGTCAGATGGATGCTTATAATCACATAAAGACATACATGCCTGAATTAAAGATACCTAACTGCTAATGGCAACTGTATGGCGTAGCTTGAATGACATCATTACTTTTGGTAGATACCAAGGTCGTGATGTTAATTCAGTAACAGTGATAGACCCAGAGTACCTAATGTGGGTACATAACAACAGAAAGATAAACACATACTTTACTGATGATGTGTTTAATAAGATGCATAAAGAACCGGCGCGAAGTGCGCCGAGAAAGACAAACAAACAAAACAGGGTAACGAAGCATAG
>VMHT01137066.1_pt1 | contig 27671 bp, 13 predicted proteins | sample 4693611 | NCBI WGS metagenome assembly VMHT01 (sample SAMN12280063, study PRJNA550983) | marine metagenome | isolation source: seawater sampled from same location over 5 years 0.02-0.2 micron viral filtrate | place: USA: collected off the coast of southern California halfway between the port... ... | reverse complement strand
GAAGAGAAAGGAGGAAGACCAAACTTATATAATGTTTTTTGACCAGCAACATTACCACGGGCAACTTCTGTACGATATTCGTACATTGGTAAACCTATTATTCTGCTGTTATTTACACCCATCTAACTTAGCTAATTGTATTTCTAATTTATTAATCTTCTCATCAAGCTGATTGATGATTTTTATTTTCTTTTCTAATCTCTGCTCTAATACTACGATGTCTTCATCTAGTTGACCTATCTGACTATAAGCTATACCCATGGTGAATATAATACCGATAATCCATATGATATTACCGATTGATATAGTAAAGTCTTTCTGCATCATGAACCAAAGAAAATCTTAGCTAAAGCAGCGGCTACGATACCATAAAGTACCCATATAGCTTTAACAAGAACCTTTCTAGCAGCCGTATTCTTATTTACTCTAGCGGTAACGCCGTTGTCCGGGTCTAGTAGTTGTTTAACTAAGTCGTCAAGTTTCCCATCCATCTTGTCCAATTTCTTGTCCATTTGATCCATTCTCTGTTGCATTAGTGCTATTTCTTGTGCTGTTGACATTTCCTTATTAATATTACATGTTAATCGTGAAAGTGACAGCGCTTCTTCGGCTTGTCAACCATAATCTTACATCTTCTATTGTTAGACTTTATCTTAGTACATTGTTGCTGATTGGCTTTCTTCTCTTCTTTCTCTCTAGCATCCATCTTCTTTTCAGCTTCATACTGAGCTTTCTGCTTTAGAGGCATGAGTTTAACATACTCGTTAGATTTGCCTTTGTTCATGATCATCTCTTCACCAACGTTTAAATCCCAAGCGCTCCATCCCAGTGTTAAGAACGTTCTTTGCATAGCTGAGTTTTCTTGATTAAAAGCTTCTCTCATATTGTCTATTTTACGTATAGCTCTATCAAGAGGCAAGTTAAGCGCAGCCGATGTTAAACTGCCCGCAGCATCCCATATTGGGTTATTGTAGTCAAACGTGTCCATTTCACCCATTGCATCTCTATTAAACTTATACGTCTTCTGAGCACCGTATAATTTCCTAGCTTTAGAACCTATTGGAGGCGATACATTAATAGCTTCTACCATAACTTCACCATAGTCTGCTTTATAACCTCTTTCAGACTGAGCCATAAACTCAAGTATAACATTTTTAATTGTAGCCGCAGCCGCACCAGCTACACCAGAACCACGAAGTAATGAGTCAAGCATACTGTTTAGCACTCTCTCAGACTTCTTATCTAGCATCTCTTCATCTTCTTCGTCGTCGAAAGCAAGCGCGAATACAGCGTTTTGAAGACTAGCAAATATAGCATTTTGTATGGCGCCATAATATAATATCCTAGATATGTTAGCTTTTATATCTCCTCGGTTGTTTATAATGTCTCCAGCGGCTTTTTTAATCAAACGGTTGTATTGCATTGGCGTGTTAGCAAAAGCCAGTATAAGACGCCCTAATGGACTCGCTTGTTGTTGTGATATTCTATCAGGTCTAGCAGACTGTTGAGTTTCTTCGGCAATCTCTTGAAAATCTAAAAACGCTTGATCTTCAGCTTTTCTCTTGCTTCTACCTTCTTTCACGTATTTGTCAACTCTATTTCTATAGAAAGTAGCACCACCAGATGCAATAGCAAAACTATCCGCCATTTGAGTAGGTGTAAAACCTATTTTAAGTAGATATGATATAGCAGCTTTACTTTTATTAGTGGCGCCAGCAACAGCGTTAGCAAGCTCAGCTTCATTTACGTTCGTGGCTAGTCCAGCTCTTCTGTTTTTCAAGAAGTCAGAGTTAAACAAGGTGCTAAAGTCAGACCAGTATTGTTTTTGATTAGCAAAAGCTTTACCAGCTTTGAATATGTTATTATCTTCAAAGTTAATAAAGTTAACCATAGACAGCGTCTGTAGTACAGCCGATCTAGAGTTAAAGAACATTATTGCGCCAACTGAACCGTTAACCCAGTTAGTCCAGCCTTGACCGTAATTTTTACTAGAAGATCTATTAGTACCATTTTCCATACGATACAACACGTCTTTAAGAGCTTCTCTAAAATCAGTACCGTATATAGCTTCAATTTTATTTAAGTTCTCAGGCGTAAATATTTGATCTTTGTTTTCTATCCACTCACCTAAAAACTTCTTTCTACTAACTTTAGTAGCAATGTTTTGAAGATCGTAAGCTATAGTTTCAGCGTTCCAGTTTTCGCCTGGTTTACTGTAACCTTTTTCCTGCCTTGATATTAAACCTAACGCGTCTGCAAAAGCTTTTGTTATAACATCAGCCTCGACTCTAGCGACTAAGTTCTCTGTATCTCTCTTTGATAAACCAGGTATTTCAAATCCTGCTTTGTTCCATAGATATACTCTGATAGCGTTGTCTAGCGTGAAGTCACTGTTAGGCATCATCTTACCTAGCTTCTTCTTAACGTCTGGATATTCTTTTCTAAGCTTTTTGTAGTCGCCTAGTATAGCTTGACGTAGCATGCTCATCTCACGATCAGCTCTAGCAAACGGCTTTATTAATGCTTCGTTAAAGAACTCAAGATCAGCATCTCCTTGTTTTCCTTTACCAGCGAAATACCTAAGTAAACCGGAAAAGTCATCAGCTGATGGTGGTACAAAGAACTGGAATCTACCTACGTTCTTACCACGCTTCTTAGCTACAACTCTTGAGAATACTTTTTCAGCACCAACGCCTTTAGTTCTTTCTAGCATTTTGTTAAATCTAGGATCTAATCCTTTGCTGAACTGTATTCTAGCTTGAACAGATTTACCTTTAACGTCTAGTTGATCAAATACATGCTTAACAGCGTCAACGTTAGGTAGCGCGTCATCTACAAAGTACATGTCGTTGTAACCTTCAGCATACTTATCAATAAACCACTGGGCTTTAGCATCGCCTTCGCTTTTGCCTAAGCCTGTTATATTTTCTAAAGGTATATTAATACCTTTACTTTGTAGCCACTTATGTATAGGTTCAGCAGCGTCTTGCATACGAGCTGTTAGCACGAATACATTACTAGTTCCATACTTTTTAATCTGATTCTTCATCTTCTGAAGCAATGGTCCTTCTTTACCACCACGAACATTAACAAAATCAGAGAAGTCAAAGTTGTAACCTTCAGCGGCGTACCTAGGACCATCAATAGGCCATTTGTCAGAAGGTATTTTAACAGTCTCACCGTCTTTAGTTGCTACAACAAAGTTTTCGCCGTCTATGATTAACGTTTCGTCAAAGTCAAAGGTAGACATACCTCTAGATGTTTTACTATAAGCTAATACTGGTCTAACATTAGTAATAGCATTAGACATCTTAGCTTTAGCCTTTGTATCTAGCTTTAATATTTTAGTTCCTTCAACATACTTGTCTAGTTGCTTCTTAGCATTAGCCTCAGTTATCTCGCCTTTGAAAACTTTAAACAGTAAATCCTGCTGCGTTGATATTGCTCCTTGATAAAAGTGTAACTTCTTGTCTATGCCTAGCCCGTAATTTTGAGCTAGCGTCTTACCATTAGCTAGTATAATTACATTTGGATTAACACCGCTATACTCAACACCATCTAGCGTGTATTTTTGAGCGTTAACTTTATCGTTTATATATCTTATCCAAACTGGTATTTCACCCGCTATAACTTGAAGCCTATACTCTTTTGGTATAGTCGCGATATAATCAAATCCATCGCCTTTTAGTAAGTTGTCAAATATTTTTGGTAACGAGCCTTGTATATAAGACTCCATAGACTTCTTAAGTAAAGCCTTAGTTAAGATTTGATTTCCTTTCTTATCTCTAGAGTTGGCAAAAGCCCATAGCGCGAAAGCAAAATCAGTGGCTGGAGAAGTGTGTTCCTCTACGTTTTTTAAATCTAAAGTGTTGTAGAAGGATAACTTAGCCCCAACACGCATAAAATGACTCATATTCTGAGGCGTGACTTCTAGCCATGCTGCCCAAAATCTACGGTTGTCAGGGTTTTGATCGATGTCTTTTGCTATAGCCATCCAAGTGTCAATAAAACCTTTATCTGAGTTGTTTAAAAAGTCTTTCTTTTTATTTATAAGCTCTTTTACTTGCTCGCCAGTTTTCTTACCGTATAAAGTTATTCTTTTAGTAGAGTCTTTAACATTTTTATTTTCAGGAGCAAATTTAACATCTTTAAAAGCTTCATTCATTTGATCTACATTAGCGAAAACCATTTTACCGTTTGGCACTAGATCTAGTTGAACTTCTTTGCTGTTGAAATTAGCATCGTCATTGAATATGCTGCCTCCGCTCTTTAGTGTGTATTTTTTTAATTTAGTTTTTGTTTTCTCTGTTGTTCTATTGCCGTTAGAGTCTATGTAGAGTTGTTCGCCCTTAGAGTTTTCTATATTTTCATTTACAGCTCCAGATCCAATTAAATTTCCACTAGCCTCCCAAAAAGATCTAGGCCTAACCTTAGATCCTACGTTTTTAACCCAATCTATTAAGTCCTCTTTAGCTTCTTCTTTATTTAAGTCTAAATGATCGTAGCCAAAAGCTTCCGCGGCTCTTTTACCTTGGCTTTTGGAGAACATGACTTTCATCATCTCGTCAGAAACTATTATCTTGCCTGACTTACTAAAAGCTATTTTACTTTGAGCAGCTGTTATATCTGCTACCTGTTGTTTGATAGCTTTAACATCTTCCGGTTTAGCTGTTTCCAACTTAGCTTCTTGAGCTCTTTGAGCAGCTGATAATGCCGCGTTTATAGAGTACACCTTTGCAAAACCTTTTAATAACTGACCTATATCTCTGTTGTAGTTATTTTTTTGAGTCGTAGGAGTTATACCTATATCTGCTCTAACTTTTTCTATAGTTTCAGGCATTGGATTTCTAAACTCAGCTTTTAATCTTTTTACTGGGGTTTGACTTGAAAGACCTAAACTTCTACCGCCAGGTGAGGTTTCAGCCTTACTTTTTGTTTTTGGGTCTTTACTGGTAGCTTTTGGATCTGTAAAGTTTTCGTAAAAATAATTTAATGGTAAACCTTTTAAGCCGATAGCAACACCATAAGTATCTCTAGATACATCTATATTTTCACCAGCTTTATTTATATCAGCTGTTTTTGTAGTAACGTTATAAAGAGGTAGCGTTCTTATAAACTTATCTAAATTTTGACTGCTACCAAAAAATCTTTGTATGTTCAAAGCTTCAGACGGAATCGCCATACCTTCTTTAATTTTTGTAGTAGGTATTAAATTAGCGCCTCCTTCCATTATTTTTTTAGCAGGTATATCAAATATTAGTTGACCAACATCTCCGGCGTATTTAGATATTATTTCTTTAAATGTATCTCCTTTAACAGGTTTTACTAAATCTCTTATTTTACCAACAACTTTGTCTAAACCAGCAAATTTAAGTATATTAATTTTAGGTTTTTTAGTATCTTGAGTCGATGTTGTTTGAGTGTCGTCTTCTGTTGCTAACTGTCTAGCTTTAGGAGTATCAATGCTTTCTTCTTGTTTTGCTTTTTCAGCTTTAATAGCTAAAGATTTTCTAGCGTCTAGTTTACCGAAGTTAGTGTTAGCAAATACAAACTCACCAAAACCGCCTCTACCTACAACATCACCTTCTTTACGTTGTTTAGAAGGGTCGAAGTTACGAAGCCTCATAATAACAGAGTCAATAGCTTCTTCAAACTCAGCTCTATTTGTTGTCCTAGACTTAACGTAGTTACTTATAACGCCATCATCTTGTGTAGCTTCATATAACTTCATAAACGATCTAGGATCGTCTAAGAACTTGTTATAATCTTCTTTAGTCTTTATACTTTCAGGTAGTAAGGTGTTTATTTCTTCTAGTACAGTTTTTCTTGTTTTAGAAAAAGAGGCCTCTTCAGGCGACTGTAAATCTTTAGTTTCTTCAAGAAATTTTTGACTACGCTCACTTAAGTTACCTTTGTATATGCTATTATTGTAGTCTCTTAAAAAGTTGTAGACTTGGCGACCGTTAGCAAACTCTTTAACAAGACCACTTTTTCTTAACAACTCTTGTATATAGTTTAATATCTTACTAAACGTACCTTCGTCGTATGATATTTCGTTCTGAGCAATAGCATCTGAAAATGAAGTAAACATTTCATCTCCTTTATCTATCCAGTCGTCTATATTACTTAGCACGTCAGCTTTGTCAGCTCCGTAAACACCAGAAAGTCTTTGACCAATAACTTCTTTTTGCTCTTTCGTAAGTATGTTCCAGAAACTAGTAACAAGTTTTTTCTTTTCACCAGTTTCTAAGCTATTAAAATAATTCTGCGTAACGCCATGAAGAAGCTCGTGAGAGCCAGTCGATATTCTTCCTTTTCTTCTAGCGTTTTCTTCTATAGTAACTTGAAATCCGCCCAAGTTAAACCCATCGTCTTCTTTTGTCAACTTTGGTAGCGATATTTTATCTTCTTCTTTTTTGTTTTTGTTTAAGTCCTCTACTATTTCATTTAAAAGCTTTTGAGCTTCTTCTATAGTTTTTACTAACTTATATTTTTGGCCTGTTTTACCAGCGTTTTCTTTAGAGAATTTTATGTTTTTTTGAAACACAGATTCTTTAGCCTCTTTTTTTATATTATCTATAGACGTGTCTATACTTGAATTAGACTCTAAGAACGCTTGAGCTGCTTCGTCAAACTCAAGCCTTGATATTAAGCCTTTATCTAGCTGCTGTTTTAGCTTTTTAACTTTATTGTTGTTTTGCACTTTTTTATCATACAAAGACTCTAGCTCAGAAACTTGACTAGAACTCAACAAATCCGCAACGCTCTTTATTTCTGAAAAGTAGTCTCTCAACGATTCTTCAACAAGCTCTATTTTGTTTTGATAAACTTCTTTTTGCTCTCTAGTTTTAGCTTGAAAGCTTTTATCTCTTAAAGCCTCAAGCGTGCTAAACATTTGGTCAATTTCTTTAGCTGTAGTAGATTCATTTCTAAGCGCTATTCTAGCTTTTCTAGCTCCTCTAGACCCGCTTATCATTGATTGAGAGCCTATAAAACCACCTATAGCAGACTCGAGCGCATCCTCTGTAAATAAAGACTCTCCAGCCTCTAGCAAAGCTTCGTCTATCGATTTTCCTTTAGCTAAAGAACTGTTTAGCGTTTCAGTACCAAACTGTCCCCACTCTGTAGCCGCTTCACCAATGTTAGCGTTCATCATTAAAGCGATGTTTCTAGCGCCTTTTTTAGCCAAATGCTTTCTTAACATTTCTTGGGTGACACCTTTCAAACCTATCTTCTCTAGCGCGTAAGACACGCCTGTCATAGTAGCTGGGACAATATAGCCACTCTCACCGTTTTCTGCTAGCAGCCTATATTTATCAGGGTTTTCCTTGCCGTATAAAGCGTCAGCTCTATCCCTATTATAGCTAGTGTACATAGGAAGGCCTATTTGAGGTATAATGCTCAAGCCTTTAGTGAAAAGAGCTGGGCCCATTGTTTCCACCATGCCCCCTATAAATCCAAGACTTCCACCTATAACATTGGGTACGCCATCTTTTAAGTTGCCAGCGCTCATGGCTTTTACACCTTCCATGAAGTCGCCAGTCTGCATCATTTCTTCTTCTATCTTATCGAGCTCTTTTAATAGTTCTTCGCTTTTTTCTATGGCAACCTCACCAACAGCCTGGCCGTTATCATACCTAGCTTCTAACTCTATATTGTTGTCTAAGCTAAACTGTCTAAGCTCTTTTATTTTAGCTAGAGAGTCTTCGCTAGAAGTGTCTACATATACTTTATCTCCTGTTCTAGGATCTACAATAAATTGCTTGCCTCTTTTTTGAGCGTCACCTTCTTCTCCTGCGAAAACATCAGACAAAGCCTTCATATCCGCATCTATTAAAGACTGCACTAAAAGCTGCCGACCCGAAGCGGCCATTTGATCTACTTTTTCAGGAACGTTATCCCACCAATTAGTAACAAAATTAGAGAGCTGTTGTATAGAGCTTTCTTCAGAGTCTATCTTTTTTTTATCATAAGCTTCTTTTTCAACCATACCAGCTTTAGTAAGTTGATTAAAAACTTCATCGTAAGATAAATTCTGTCTATCTGCCGTAGCTTGTATATCTTCTACAGACCACTCTTTATTATTAAATTCGTACATACTCTATTAAGCGTTTTTAAATCCCATACCTATTAATATACTGTTTGGCGTTACATTTCCATCTCCATCTTGCCAAGCTGGGTTTGCGTCAGCTTCTTTAGACCCTGAAGCGTACAATACTTCGTTTGGCTCCATTGTAGCTGCTTTAGGACTAGCTACAATAAGATATGGATGAGCTCCTTTTTTACCATACTTAGTAAAGTATTTGTCTATAAAATCTAACTGCTCTAAAGTTGACATTGCAGCAACTTTTCCAGAATCTAAGCTAGGATCTAGATCTTTAATAGTTTTTGGCATAAATTGTATAAGACCTACAGCGCTGCTTGTTCCAGATTTAACATTAGTTGCAAATGTGCCACCTGTTTCTTTTTGAATAATTTTATACAAATCTATAACATCAAACTTGTGTTTAGCCGCAATTTCACTCATCCTTTTTGAAACGCCTTGTTCTTTTGTAAAGTCTTTCATTGTCCGCTGAGGTAGATCTTTAGCTTCTTTTATTAGTTTTTTTTTATCAGATTCTGATTGCTGTTGCTCCGTTGTCGTCGCGTAATCTTTAGAGTTAAACATGTTTTCACCTTGAACTGCATTTAATATTTCCTGAGCATAAGCTGGATCTGATTCAATACCTTTAATCATAGAATCAAACAAAGCTTTATCTTCACCTTTCAAATACTGGTATGCATTGCCTTTGGCAAACTTATATCCATCGCCTTCTTTCTTGAAAGAACCCATGTCTTGGTCTCCCATACTAGTAGTTACTACAAGCTCATTACCTCTAGCTTCTACACCTTTAACTTTAACAACTCCCATAGGACCAGCGTTAGCTGTAATAGGTTTACCGTTTTTAAGTATATTTGCTTTATTAGCGCCTGTTGATCCATCTACACTTATAGAATCAATATACTTTTGCTCTTGTTTGCTAAAAGTGTCTCTAAAGCTAGTTGATTGACCTTGTGGAGCTTGTGTTTCCGCTGTCGCGCTTGATTCTGTTTCTGCTGTCGCTGTAGGTTGTGTTGGCGCATCAGCTTTACTAGCGTTACCAGTAATAACTTCGTCTAACTCGTTAGAGTTTCTAGCTTTATCTTCAGATTTATCAGCCTCTATTTTGGCTAGTTCTTTAGCTTTTTCAACTTTTTTCTTTAAATCTTTTTGCTCTTTAGTTTTTCTAAACGTAGGGAGTTTAATGTACTTGTCGTACTCTTCTTGCGTAACTCCAACTAGTGTTATTATTCTATCACCGCCAAAAAAATTATTATCAAAAATCTGAACGTTGCTTTTTGTGTCGCTATTTGGCACTTCGTCTTTAGTGCTTGTTTCTTGCTTAGGAGTTATATCATCAACTATTTCTTCACCCGATACTGGTGGAGGAGCTAATACAGTTCCTTCTCCAGCGGTTGCATCTGTTGTTGCTTCGGCAGGCTTACCTGTTAACTCACTAACGTCTACACCTATCATAGCAGCCATCTGCTCAGGAGTATACGTAATGACAGGGTCACTAGCGCTATCACCTCTTCTTATTGCTTGTTGTTCCTGGTCTAGCAAATCGTAGTTACCCTCTTTATTTAGTTGTACGCGCAAATATTCGTCCGACTGATCGCCTGTTAAACTACGTAAATTAACTGGAGTTCCTTGTAGCTTTAAGCTATTTAGATTTTTAGTTATACTTTCTTCGTCGCCGTCAAGCTTTGACGATGTATACTCTTCCAAGCCATCGCCATAACGCATGTTAGCAGTGCTTTTGTAGAAATCGAACATTTGATTCATAGTCTTCTCACTTTTACTAGGTGGAAGACCGTCCCATTTTATGCTATTGTTGTCTTTACCATCGTCTTCGATGTCTAACGTATTAATATAGTTTTTAAAAGCTGTTTCACCAGTGTTGTCTCCGCTAAGACCTAGATAAAACATATCGTCGGCATCTTTAGGATTTTGTTTTAAACCAGCTAATGTATTGTTAATCTGCGAGTCAAAAGAAGCTTTGTTCATGTTACTCTTACCAGCGTTAACCGCTTCCACTTCAATTACGTTAAATATTTGATCTCCATAACTAGCATTTCTAGTGTGACTTCTTTGATAGTCTTTAGCTAATACAGCTTCTCCAAAGCCATCGTTCAATACAGCATTACCTAGCTCATCAAACTGAATCTGCTCAGGGTTAAAGCCAGTTATAAGGTTATTAGCTCTTCTAGGATCGCCTACGTAACCTCTAGTATAGTTGTTTTCTATTTCAAACGCTCTATCTTGCTGAAGCTTAACTAAACCGTTATAAGCGTTCATCATTTTAGTTTTAGCTCCTTCGGTTATCTCAACGCCTCTTTTGTATTCCGCTGAATTAGTATTGTTAGCATGCTTAGACAGTAACTCAACACCTTCAAGGTACTCTGACTTATAGTCTTTTAGTTGGTTAGTTAACTTAGGCTGCATTTCAGGCGGAACAAGCTCTACCTGAAAGTTGTCAGGTAAGTTTTCCATAAATAAGTTTTTAGCATCATCAGTGACTTTTATCTGTCGCGCAATCTCAGTTACTACAGGAGTTGCTATCTCAGAAAATCCTAGTGTAGGATCGTCAGCTTTAGCTTTAGCTTTTTCCATTGCTAAAGTTGACTGTACAAACCCAGAATAGTCTGATGGTCTAAATGATGTTAGTGGATCTTGTTTCTTTGCCATTTATCGATTATTTTTAGGAGCGACTGCGCCAATATAGTCGTAGTTGCTATAGTCGTTAGCCTTGTAAGGCTCTATTACTTCGAAATCTCCTACTGGTTTTTGTAGTTGATCAACCTTGTAGCCTAAGTTATCAAACATACCAGCGCCATAAGCTTGAAGCCCAGCTGAAGCAATATTACCAATACCACCCATCATTTGTTGTTGACCAGCAGCCATTCTTTCAGACGCTAAACCTGCTCTGCCAGCTTCTAAGCTATACAAGTTCATGTTTCTTTGCATTTCTTGCTCAGCCACAGCTTGTTCGCCACGCCGTTGTAGTTCTTGAATTCTTGAAGTCTCAGCTAGCCTTGCTCTTTGTATAGCTTGCTCTTGTTGAGCAATACCAGCAGATGTTGCTTGCGCTTGAATAGCACCTTGTCTAGCCATTGATTGAGCTAAAGCTGCGACGCCAGCACCACCAGCTGCTCCACGTAGACCCTGCATAACATCAGCTTGTTGTTGAGCTAATTGCTGTCGTTGAAATTCAGCTGCCTGAGTATTAACGCGCATGTCTTCGTATACGTTTTCCATATTTTCGTATGGATTCTTGTATTCAAAGTCTTTGTATGATTGTAGGTAAGGTGCCGCGGCAGCTTCTGCAGCTCTTCTGTCTCTAGTAGCTTGTCTCTTGGCTTTTCTTCCACCGAAGTAGTTTACTAAACCACCAACAGCTGCGATACCTATCTGAGCTGTTATAGGATCAAGCTTCATCGGAGATGAGCCTACATATTTTTTTGGAGTCTTCTTCATATTATATTGTTATTTTATAATCACACTCTGAGGTGCTTATTTACTGCTTTCTATAGTGTCTAAGCCCATACTAAATAGTTCTGCAGGCTCAGTAGAATTATTAACGAACTTAACTTCAGCGTAGTAACCTATTATAGAGGATAAGTTAACAGAGTTATCTTTGCTGAATAAAATAAAGTCGTTAGTAGTGTCAGGCAAAGTAATGTTATCAGCACAGTTAACTACTACTGCAGTTGACGTTACACTTGTGCAATCTCCCATTTTTATTAAATCGTCTAAATTGGGACTAGTATTGAAACCTCCAACAACTGAAGGATTACAGTAATACACAATGTCACCTACTTGTAGAGATGTGTTTACTTGACTTGCGAAATTTAAAGTTATAGATGGCATTAGTTAGCTAGAGATTTTAATGTTATTGTATCATTTGGAGTTGACGATGTATTATCAGAGTGGAATACACCTATTATTATAGATTTGTCACTACCAGAAGTGTTAGCTTGAACATCAAACTCAAGCTCTCCACTACCAAGATTTCCTCCGCCATCAGCGTCCCAAGTTCTATTGCTGACCCAAGTTACGTCTGTAGTGGTTAAAAAGTCTAAATCATAAGCAGATGAAGAAGTGTTAAACACTTTGAATAAAGTCGTAGGTTGAGTCCCACCTATAACGTAGTCATTGTGAGATACTGGTATTACAAAGTCCGTAGATCCCGCTTGAGGAATAGTTACTGTAGAGTTAACTGCTGTAGTAGGATTAAACTCAGCATAAGGTATTGCTGATTGATTTACTGCAATTAAGTCACTTGGAGAAGATCCAGGAAGCAAGTTGTACGGATGGTAGACGTTAAACGTCATAGATCTAGGCTCTAAAGACACGTTGTTGCTGATAGCGTAATCTACAGTGTGAGTGTAAGATTGTCCAGATACAGCTATTAAATTACTTACTTCAGCCCAAGTTACCTCTTCGTCATTAGTGTCAACTATAGTTACTAGAGGAGCTAAGTCATTTGTTACAGCTTGACTAGTTATTTGCAGCGTACCAGAAGCTCCAGAGTTAGCAATGTCTAAAAAGTCTACGTTAAACACTGAGGTATTCGTTCCAGCAACATAAGACTTTTGAGTTATAGCTATAGTATCTGTTGTAGATGTATCTGAGTGTGTTAAAGTTACAGTGGCTACTATATCGCTACCCGTCTCATTAACTGCAAATCTATAATTAGCAACAAATATGTTTTCTATATCAGTAGTAACAACGTTGTCAATTATAAAAGTTGCTTGATTATCAGCAATATTAGACAATGTTATAGCACTACCGTTAGTTTGTAGCTTCAGTTGACCTTGCTTGTAGTAAGTACCTCCAATATTGATTACTGGAAACTCTTGAACACTAGGTGTTATAGTTAGACTAGTCGCACCGTCCATAGTAGTAACATCGATATAAGAAGCCGCTGTCTGATGAACTACTATAGTATCGTTAGGCGTTCCTGAAGGATAGCCAGGGTTTTGATTTCCAAATAATTTTATAGTTGCGTTTCTAGCACTACCACTGTTAGCGGCCAAGTCAATCTTTAAGTGATTTGTGCCAACTTCTGAAATATCAAAGTTAGTATCATCTGAAGATGTAGCTTGAAAACCGTGGTGACCTATGTTGGTATTAAACAGTACTATCACTGATTGAGCAGTATTGTCAAATACTACATTACTTTGCAAGAAGCTAGCGTAGCCTTTTATTGGCTGCCAAGTAGGAGTGCCAAATGTAGTTGAGTAATTGTCTTCTAGCGATATATCTTCAGCAGGATTGTATTGATAGACTACGGTTTTACTTTTGATCAAATCGTTAACATCTCTTTCAACAACTTCGCTAACTATAGACAAAACGCCTTGAGCTAGTGAATTTATAGTCACAGTAGGACCTTGGCCAAAATAGTAGAAGTTTTGTATAGCCGTTAACTTGACGCTAAATAAGTTTACAGCTACGTTTTGCACTGTAGATCCAGAAACTGTAACTTTATATTGGCTTGCAGAGTCTTCAGTAACGGTAAAAGAAGCTCCACTATCAATGTAAGATTGGTTGTTAGTTGAGGAATCTAAAATCAAAGAAGATATTACTACATCTTCCTTAGAGCTTGTTCTATCAATAACTAATGGTATCTCATAAGAGTAAGTGTTAGCTGACGAAGTGTAAGTAGCCATATCCAGAGATATTGTTATATCGCTAGTTAGCGTTATAGCTTTCCATGTTATCGTGGCTAGAATAGTATTAGATGGAGTACCAGCAACTCCTTGATCTGTAAAGTTTATAGAACTATAATGCGTAGCGTCTCCAAAGTTAGTAAAATCTTCTGCTTTTAAAGAAAATCCAGCATCAGGCTCTATAACAAACGTGTTGGTAGTTGCGTTAGTCTTACTAGTTATATTGTACTCATTGTAGCCTAAGGAAGACCAATTGACATTGTTAAGTATACTAACAGAAAGCTTATGACCAAAGCCAGAAGTAGTACCGCTAATGCTACTTGCTACGCCAATACCTTGTACAGACAGCTCATGCGTATCTATATTGCCACTAGCTACCCCGTTGTCTATAGCGTTAGAAAAAGTAGTTGCTTCGCCAAGAATATTGTTAAACCATTTACCTTCTTTTTCAATAAACTCAGCTACACTTCCATTCTGCTGATCTGTAATTATAGATTCTACATACCAACCACTCTTAGCTAGCAGATTGTTGTAACTACCATCTTGAGTGTTTTGATCTACTTTAGATTGAGTTCCTTCGTAGCTTATAGTGCTAAAGCTTTTTACAGAGCTAGCAAAGTCATTCACCACTGGCGTTATAGAAGAGTTGTAGTGGTCATTGTAAAAAGTATTTCTATTAGAGTTATCAGAGTGATGTCTCCATATTTTACCGTTTTTAAAAGTGTAATAATTATCGTCTAAGGTTACACCTTGTTCTTTTATGAAAGACTTAAAACTACTCCAACCTTTAACGTCTTCGCTATAGCTTAACGTGTATACGTTTTTCTTGTAACCTGGTTTTGTTAGCTCGTGCAACGTTAAGTTATACTCATCTTTGCTCGAGTCAAAGCTACCTACTAAAGCCTGAGAGTACTGTAGCCTATCTCCAAACCAGTCGCCTAGGCCATAACCAGATATTTCTGTAATACCATCAGCAGATAATCTTAGCACTGCTCCTCTACTTTTGTCAGTAAAGTAGATTCTATATTCGTCAACAGCAAAAGACTCTGGATTCTTAGATATGCCGAAGTCAGCTTTAAATGGATTTGCTCTACCTAAAACTTTATTTGAAGATAACAGTTGAGAGTTACCGCCGGCGTTGAATAGTTCATCTTTATTTGCAAATATTTGTAAAACTTTATTTTCACAAAACGTTATCACATCGTTATTCCTAGTAAACATTTTTTGAATACTACCATAGTCAGGGCTGAGCTGTTTCACTATGTCATCTGCTATAATGAATTGATTGAAACCGTTTATTCCGCCTTTCTCGTTGTATATTTGAGAGAATATTATATCGCTGCTTTTAAACTCTCTTTTGTAATCTTCGAACACCGTAGAAGCGTTAAATCCACTTTGCTTTCCACTAGCCGCATAAGTAAAAACAGAGTTGCTATTATAGTCGTCTTTAATTCTATCTGACTCAACACCATTTCCAAACGCTACGCAATTATACCAAGGTAAAGATATAGGGCAAGATACATCTGGAAAATCTGTAGTTGGATGTGTTATAGGTATTATTTTAAAATACTTGCTACCATTACCTCCGTACGCTAATTGCCCAGTCACGTAGCTACCATCTTTATTTATAAACTTAAGCAGAACTTTAACTTCTGAAAAGTCTTCGTTAGCATTGTATAAGTTTAAGTCTTCGTTAATTGAATACCTTGTTTTTATAGAGCAGAAAGAAGTAAATGATGGCTGCCCGTATATCTGCTTTTTAGAGAAAGTGCTAGCCCCACCAACGCTCGTAACTACTTTGTTTGTAGAGTTGCCAAAAACACTAGTTATAGTGTTAACTTGAGACTGAGTGCCACCTACTATAGAGTGCAGCTTTATATCCATGCCTGGAATTATATACTCACTAGCGTTGCTCTTATCTAACTTAATAGGGTAAGCTTTTCCAACTTCGTAGTATAAATCTAAGTCTATATTGTTCTTTGGTTGAGTTTCTACAACCGGATTGTTAGATCCGCTAGTTATTTCAGTGTCTCCAAAAGAAGCCGTGTAGTATATGTCTTGAGCTATTTTTACAAAAAACTTTCCAGTAACGTCTGATTCGTTTGCAATTATTGGAGTAGCGTTAGTAGATCCATCTGTTGGCACGCCTTCACTTATGTCTAATATTTTCCATTTTTGAAGTGGCTGATTAGATATGTTTGAGTTTTTATTCTTTTTAGCTATCAAAAAATCACCAACGCTAACTTTATTTATATCATCTGAATTAAAAGCTAACCACCAATGAAGCCCATCATTATTGTTAAAAGTTTCAGTAACCAGCAAGTTGTAAAAAACATCTGTAGTTTCTTTTATGAAAAACTTATAAGATTCAGCCCAATATGGAGCTTCATGCCTTATCGTTGTTTCTATCTTATTAGCTTTCTCAGAATTAGACTTTGGATTGAATAAAGACGTACCTTTGTCAATCATGACAGTTGATTGTCTACCAAAACCATCTCTATAAACCACTCCAACTTGGTAGTTTCGTATAGACTTGACAGACTCTACTCCATTATAAGAATATATAGTGTTAGTTACAGTTGGAGCATGAGTGCATTTAAAAGCTCCGTATTTAACGTCTGCAGTATGCTTGTTATAGTGCCAAGATCCGCTTGTAAAAATTGAATTACTATTAGCTACCGTAAAAGAACTTGGAATAATAGAATCGTTACTAGCGTCTTGAGCATTTATGTAAGCTACAACTTTATCTCCAGCTGATAGATAAACCTCTTCTTGCTCTAAAGACAATCTTTGACGAGGCCAAGCAGGAGAAGGGTCTGTAGCTGTGTCAGGGCTGATCCACCAGGTAGTGTTGTTGCTAGAGGTAGCGTGCGGATTTCCTTCACCGTTTAAACTAGCGCCATCAAATTGAGCAGGTTTTTCATCTTGTCGAGATATAGTTCCAGATGTTATAACAGAGCCTAGCGAATTACCGTTGAAAGATCTTAATTCTATTTTAGCGCTTGGAAAAACCCACATGTATTTAGTTCCACTAGCGGTAGCCTGTATTGCATTAACGGCTTTCCACCAAGCTGAAGCCTCGAAATAGTAATAACCATCAACCGGGGCTGTAAACGAATAATTAGTATTATCATATACACTAGAGGGATCTGAAATCTCTTGGTCGAAAGGTATTATAGATTTTGAATTAAGACCATTCTCCCACGTTCCGTCAGTATTAGCTGAATAAGTTGCTGTTTGATGAGCTTCAAAAGTACTGTCAGATTCAAAAGTCGTAAGCGGTTGATTGTCTGAATTTACTATGTTACTCTCGATGTTTGGTACTATTTTAGATCCGCCTTCTATACTTGTTAAGTCGTAGTTTTCAGTATAATTTCCGTACATCAATCTAGACTCTGTAATTTCTTGAGCAACAGCAGAAGTAGGGACAAGATCTTGAGTTCTGAGAAGTTGATTAGAAGGTATTGAGCTTCCAAAAATATCTTCTTTTATAGTTATAGATCCTCTGTTAGGATAATTACCCGAAACATTCCACTCTTCTTCGTTTATGTTAAAAGACCTTATTGTATAAACATTAGGAGAGTTAGTCTCTCTATACATCAACTCAACTTCTACAACGTCTTTAGGTATACTTTGTGGTATGAAATCTTTAACATTAACGATCTTCACTTTGTTTTCCATACCATAGTTAACGCCTTGCTCTGGATTGTAAGCATAAGCGCCAGGCACAAACAAGGGTTTAGAGTAAGGAGATATTACCGAATACTCATTGTCTTGATACTTGTATCTATACGCAAAAGAAACGAATTTATCAGGGTATAGTAATTCTTTTTCTTGAAAAGCTGCAGTCCAAACTTCAGGTGCAGTATTAGCACTGTAGCTGCTAGGTATATTAACTACCTTTACAGATACACCATTAACCACGTTTGTGTTTATACCTTGATAACTGAAAGTGGCTACCGACGAAGAAGTTAGACCTGTTAATGTTATAGTGTCTCCAAGACTCCATCCTAGTTGATCAACGTCCACCGCAGGTCTAACGTTAATAATATCACCTACAGCGTACACCGTTAAAGCATCTGGAGATAATCTAAATTGCTGACCATCAAGATTTGTTACGTTAGAAACAGAAACTCCTTGGGTGTTACTAGTTAATCCAGTCACGCTAGGAGGTGACATAGGAGCTGGCTTTATAACTGTTATATGACTTTCTTGGTGGTGAAACTTGTTTCTTGTCACACCGTCTTTCGATATTATTAGTCTAGTGTGGTGATACTTTGCTTTAGCGGTTGTTTTTCCTCCACCCGCTATTCCTTGCGTGATATTTATTTTCTTAGGCTCAGTTCTACCATCAGTAAAGTACAGTAGATCATCTATAATATTTATAGCTGTTATTAAGTTATTGTTAGGCGTGTTTTGAGGATCAGTTCCGTTAGCTAAACTACCGTCTGACTTAATATTATTATCCTCTATTTCTTTTGTTCCAGCAATGAAATTTAACGATCTTTTAGCAGTGAACCTTAGCGTAACACCATCGTTTATCATGTTTGAATCAAATATAGCGCTATAACCTATTGCGTTGCCAATAACTGGCGTTATTTCTACGACACCAGTAGTAGTGTTAGTATAAGTAGGCCATTGAGCCTTAACAACTCTAACGTCATTATCTCCCCATAGATCAACTCCGTTAACATCGATGGCTTGAACTCTCATGCCTTCTCGCAAGTACAACGGCATATCGGCCGGAAGATTCGTTATCGTTTGCCCAGTGAAAGCCGCAGGGACAAGTCTAGCTTCATAAACATCACATAGCACTGAATTAGTCGTGCCGGTCTCTAAAGTCTCGCTAGGTGTGAACTCTGTTATCATATCAGACTTATAGCCTGTGTATCTAGGCTTATTGAAATCTGCGTAGTCTGTGTAACTTGTATCTGCAACCAAATCTGAAGCTAAACGGATAAAGTTGTATATTTTCCCAGTTTCGCTATGAACGTAAGACCCTACTGCTTCAGCACTAGTAGATATAGATGTAGACGACAAAGAAGTCTCAGCCAAGTAATTACCTTTAGTGTTTTGAACTGAACCAACATCAGAGCCTTCTGAGGTAGATATTTCTACATTTAAAGCATCTCTATACTCACCTGCTGGAACCAACCTTTCATCAAGGTCTTTATTCATTTTACCTTTTAGAAAATTTCTCTTTAACTCCGGCATGTATATTAGTGTTTAATTTGTTTCGATTTACCTCGTAGTATTTGTGTGATTTCTTCTAACTTAACATTAGAAAGCCTTAGTTTAGCTTGACGTTTCGCTGCTCTAGCATCTTTCTGGAACCTTCTTACTACGTACTCTTGTATGTTGGCTCTAGTAGAAAGTATAGCGTAAGCTATTTGTTTGTACATAGCTTCTTCTGCAAATTTATGTACCTGCATTTCCGCGTCAGTACCAAGACTATCACTTATGTATTTTAGTATCACAGTTGCGCCAGCAATGTTAGAACTAAAATGTATATTTCCTTTCAACTCGTCAACATAAAAAGAACCATTAGTCTGAGCGAACGATGGATCTAGTCCATAACGTTTACCTTCGTTAAGGTTGTAGATATTGTCATCGTAGTCGTAATCAAAGTTACTGTTCTCAGCTGGATTTTCAGTTTTGTAGTTATCAGACGTTTTAGACGTAGCGTTGTACTCTAACGCGTTAGCATCAAACTGATAATCTCCAGCAGCGTTTTGCTTAATAGAGCTAGGGTTACTAGTTTTAGACTGAGGATATATTATATGTTCGATACCAGCATTGTCAGACCAAGTTAACTTAACATAGTTGACGTAATCTCTAGGTAAAGGCATTGAAAGCGTTGCTGGCATTACTATCTCTTGAGATTTTACAGATTTTAAAGTGTCAAAAGATAATTCTGCTAAAGCTCTCTGAGCGTGAAATGCTACATCAGTTCTTTTTACTTTAGATATAAGATTATCTTCGCCGACGTAAGCTATGATAAATTGACTGATAATATCGTCTAAAGATATAAACTGGTAATTGCCTAAGTCACTACCAGTGTAATATGCTTGATCTGTTCCGCTAAGTAGCCCCATTTATCTATGATTTTTCTTGTTGATTTTTTTTATCTTCCTCTGCGTTAGCTATATTGACTAAGTTAGGCTTTTCCATCATTATACCAGCTAATTCTAGTATCTCGTTAACTAACGATGTTTCTTCTGAAGGGTGCAACTCAAAATCTGTTGATGTTGAGCTATTATACAAAGCCTGACCTACAATAACATTATAACCCCAAACAGCGTTCGCTGGCTTCTTAATATAGTTTATAGCTACACTGCTAGTTATAGCTGTAGAAGCAGATTTAGTCAACGCTGAATAACACACTACTCCAGTTGAGTTTTGAACGTACACGGGTTTAGTACCTGATATTATAGGTAATTTAGAAAGTCTATACTGGAAGACTTCTTTTTTTGTAATTCTTTGTAATGGATAAATATTGCTACTAGCATCTGTATAATATAGATCTATTATTTTGTAAAGATCTGCAGGTAAAGTTGTTCCAGAGCCCACCGAAGTTCCATGAACCTCAAACTCAGCTATCTTCTCCGCTAGCATACTTAGCATATCACCTATTCCAGTATCGTTACCTGGAACCCTGCTAAATTGATTGACATCGTAAAAATACTGCTCAAATATTTTCATCTGAGCTTGGTTAGCAAATAAGTTGAACTCTTGAGGCGTTATGTAACCTCTCTGCTCTTTATTGGCAATAGCCAATACTCTTTGATATACTGTATTTACGTTTACTGCCATTATGTTTTATTTATTATGAAAGCTAAGCCACCACTCGGGCGACCTAGCTATCATAAATAATCACTTATTTTAATCGCTTTTCAATGCTGGTAAAGACTTCCATGCCTTCATCAGTCTTGAACCACATAGCGAGTGCTGAATATGGATGTTCGTCAAAAGGAACAGTCATAAGCTTTCTATCATTAGAAGCCCACTTAAATGTCCTGTTGTCTTGAGATAATTTTATTATCCCCATTTCAGTTGCTCTAATACCAATATTCCTAAGATGTACGTTATCGTCATCAGCTAATTCTAAGAACATACTTGGATTTCTTTTAGCAAATAGTAGCAAGTCTCTTTTAAGCTCCTTAGAACTCATCGTAGATACTTTAGATCCTAGTTCTACACGCATAACTGCTTCAGCCATATCAATATCCATTTGCTGAGCTATCATTAAAGCATCTATTTCTAATTCTAATATAGATACTTCGTCAACAGCTTCTTTTACAGCGTCAAATTCTTCAAACTTCTTGTTTAAATCAGGGTGATATAAAGACATTAGTTTCTGTAAGGTTTGCTGTTCTTTTTTAACAACTAAAACGCCGTCTTCAAAAACAATATGCTCCATCCTTGTTTGAGAACCCTCTGGAAACTCATCAACAAATGGTGTTTTTTGATTTCTAGTATGCTTCAACTCTCTTTCGTAGCCTTTCTCTTCGTCAAACCAAAATATGCCAGAACTTTTGATGGCGTAGCTTAAAGGTGAAAGACCATGCTTTAATGTATACACTCTGTCTTTAATTTCCCAAGCATCTTTCTTAGGTTTTGGTTTTTCAATAACAACTTGAGTAATCTCGTTAGTTGCTTTTACTTCAGGCGCTTCCACCTGTGCTTTTTTTGTTTGTTTTTTTGCCATAATAATATATAATAATAGTTAATAAAAAAAAAGATCGAGGACCGAAGTCCCCGACCTTATTAATAATAGTAATTAGTCAGTTAATAACATGAAGTTATTAGCTCCTTGAGTAACTAAACATCTTTCAGATAAGTAGTTTACCTCCATAGCATCTAAGTCAGATGATACAGCGCCTACAGATCCTGTAACCCATGTTTTCATTTTACGAGACTCAGTTTGAGAAGCACGGTAACGTACGTGTAAGAACGGACGCTTTAAGTTTTTCCCTAACATTTGATCGTATACTGAAGATACACCAGCTGGTACAAATACCCCTCTAATGTCTTCTCCTAGTAAAGCACCACGAGTTTGCGCATCGTTTAGGTATTTCCAGTCAGACTTATAGAAGTCGTAAGAACCTCTTCTAAATCCAGAGAAACCTAAGTTTAACGCCATATCCTCAGAGTTGTTGAATACACCGTAAGATGTTCCACCAGTTCCGTAAGAATTCATAGAAGCTAACATGTCATCTATAGCTAAAGATACATTTCTGTTCACGAACATCATGTTTTCTTCGATAGCACCTTGAGCATCAAACTTCTTAAGAATAAAGTCGAAAGACTCTAAGTCGTCAGAAACACTTGAACCTGCAATACCTGCTGTAAAGTGACCTCTGTTTTTAACAGCTGCGAATAAACCTTCAGTACCTGCTGGAGCAGTTGAACTGTTAGAGTTTAATTCACCTTCAATCATCGCCATTTCACAGTAGTCAGTGAAACGAGACATTGTGTCACCTGAAGCTTTCAAGTACCATAAGTAACCGTTTTGTCCGTCTTCGCCAGATACTTCGATCCAACCAATTGCAGATGCATCAGAACCTGATACTTCGTACTTATCTTTGATGATAATTGGTTTGTTCTCGAAAGACTTAAAGCCAGGCTCTAAACCTTCTAGTCTACCAGTAACACCTTTAGCGTACTCAGAACCGTATACAAATACTGTAGCTGTATCAGCGTCAGCAAATAAAGATCCAGTTGCTAATGTAGCTTGAGTGTAAGGTAATACATTGAAAGTAGTCGTTGATGGAACAGCCGATACATAACCTTTGATCGTGTCTCCGTCACCAGTACCTGAAATACCGTGAAGAACTACAGTGTCACCTACTCTTACAGAGTGAGCTGCAGTCGTAGTACAAAGACCAGCTGATGCCGTAGTAATAGTAACAGATTCTTTAATGTGTAAACGACCTTGCTCAGACCAAAGTACTTGATCAGAAGACATCGCTTCTTCAGCTCCTACTTGCGCTAAAAATCCTGAGATAGTTCTGTTTCCAAAAACCTCAGCTTCTTGCTCCATAAGATCTGGTAAATATTGTTGAGCCCAGCCTGAATCTCTTAAATCAACATACGCTGATGAGACTGTCTGTTTGCCCGGTGCTGGTACGCTATTTAAACCGCTACCAGCTGTTGGATTTACTCCTGCCATAATTTCTAAATTTTAAAGTTAAATTACTTTCGTTTCATTTTAATTTTCAAAGAATTTGAAGAATCACCACTTAGCACTTTAAACTTCGTTCCGCCAACCTTTACTTCACCATGACTTTGTCTTGGGTCCATATTAACGTTTTTACTTTTTGCAACACTATCCTTGATAGCATCTGATCGGCCTTGATCGTAAAAGTGCTTAGCAACAGCGTCTGCGTTCATTGCTGTAAATAGAGATTTGTGATAACCCTTAGCGTCTGACATCGTATTATCTTCTGCCAAAAACTTTTTGACGAAGTTGTTAATGTCGCTCTGAGTATTCTTAACCTCATCAGCATTACCTACGTTAAATCTATAACTCTTATCGCCGACGTTGTATTCAAAACCTTTGAACTTGTCGTTAAAAACCTGATCGGTCTTTTGTAAGAAAGTAGATTTAGCTTTTTCAGCTGTCTTGTTATTCTGCTCGCTTTCTTCGTTATATCGATTAAAGAAGTCCATAGCCTTTTTCGCCTCTGGCGGAAGGTTTGAACCAGCCTTAATCTCATCATAATATTTAGACTTTTGCCCGTCTAAGTAGGCCTTTGCGCTGGCAACTTGCTCTTTAAGCGCTAGTTTTTTTCTCTTAATATCTTTTTCATCATCTAAATCTTCATCGAAGTTAAATTGATCTTCTATTAAGAAATCTATTTCATCAGCCGATAAATGCGGCTTAGTCTTTTTATAATACTCTTCTAATGCCGTTAGGTTATCAACATCAGAGTAATCTTTATTTAAGTTGACGTAGTCCTCTAGTGTGCCACCAGTTTCTTCCATAAAGTCTACGACTTTTTGAATATTCTCTGGCAATGGCTTGCCCGTAGCTTCCGCCTCAGCTATAGAGTCTTCTAAATCAACTTGATTTTCAGCTACAGCCTCTTCTGTAACCTCTTCTTCAGTTATCTCTTCTAAGGCTGGAGTTTCTTGTGCTTCTGCTTCCGCCTGTACTTCTTCTTGTTTCTCAACGGCGTCGGTACTTTCATCGCTTCCAGCCACTCTTGCCTCGTCAGCTCCGTCATCTTTAACTGGTTCTTCATTGGTTTCGGTTTCAACCACAGGAGGCTTGCTAAAGTCAACTTTAGTTACGCTCTCCTCCTTATTTTGTGGTGTTAAATTCTTCATGTCTATTTTGACAGTGTTGTCGTCGTTTTTGTTTTCTTCCATAATATAAAATATAAATTAGTGATTAGGTTAAAATCCGCCTAAATCAAATCCACCAAGTAGATCATTACCTGATGACTCGAACTTTTTAGGTGAACTACCTGTCTTTCTTTGATCTATAAGCTCGCTTTGCTGTGAAGCTTGTATTTTCGTTCTTTCGTCTTTTCTATCTTCTTTTTCTTTTTCTCTAGACTTCATACCCGCAACTTCAGCTTGTTTAAGCTGCATGTTCATTTGGAACTCCATCTGCATTAACTGCTTTTTAAGCTCGGCTTCTTGCTGCATTTTCTGCATATCTATCTGAGCCTTCATCTGTTCCATTTGCATGTCCATTTGGCTAATAGCTTGATTTTTTTGAACATCTGACTGCGCTGCGGCTTGAGCGGCTTGAGCATTAGACTGAGCCTGCATTTGAATATTCTCTTGTTGCATCTGTCTATCTCTCTCTTGCTTTTCTTTTCTACGTATCTTTAATAGTTGATTAGCTAATTTAATGTTCTTAATCTCTCTTAAGTCTATAGCGTCTTCAAGATCAATGTTCTGTTGAGCTAAAGCTACTTGTATATTATTCTCGAGCATCTGCTTCTCCTCTTCGTCAGGAGCAAGTTCTAAGAATATACCAAAGTCATACAGGTGTAGCTGAGACATTTCTTCAAGTGTAGCCACGTTGTGAGCGCCAATAGCTTGTATGAAAGCATCTTTTGTTGGTGAGTACTCTATAATATCAGAGATTCTAAGCGATAAGGCTTCAGCTACTTCAGACGTTAAGAATAACCCAGCTTGAAGTATGTGTCTAGTTGCCGTGTTTGAATTAGCAGCGGCTAACTTTTGAACACCTACTAAAGCATTTTTATCTGGCGTACTACCATCTCTAGCTTCATTTAGTCCTGTTGTGTCACGAATCATTTGAAGGTAATAGTTGTATGTACCAATTAAGCTCTGCATTTTAGCACCACCACTACCAGATGATATTTCTTGAATAGGTACTCGACCTGGATTCATATCACCATCAGCAGTCATTGATCTACCAATAACAGAACCTGTTTGGAAGAACATGTTTAAAGCTTCTTGTGGATTATAGTTTGTTCCATTACCTAAATCTATTTCAGCTAAACCATCAGCATCTAAATAAACTCCATCAGGCACAAGCCTTGACATTACCTGTTGTAGCTTTAAATGTGTCAACTGAATCATATCAGCAAACCCTGTAATACGACTAACTAATGATTCTATCTTGCCATTGTACATTCTAGGCGCTACAATAGAATAATTCATCTTAACCTTAGTATAATCACTTTTAGGTCGCATCATGTTCTTAGACATCTCCCATTTAAGTAATTTTTCTGTACCTAGTATTTTAGCTCCTTCGTATAATACTTCCACAGACTTGCTAACCTTGCTGAAATTCGCCTCCATATCTTCAGGAGGATTAAATGTGTCATCTTTCTCTATAGCTCTCTCAGCACCACTACCTGTTTCTTTAACCTTGTATACTTCGTTCATATACGTTTTATAGTTAAAGTATAATACAGACACTTGGTTGTTATCAGTGTACCTGCTATTACCAGACATTCTAGTATTATATCTACCGTCGTCTCTAGCGCTATTTTTATTTATCTCTTCTAAATCTTCTTGAGTTAAGTGTGGAAACTGCTTAGTCAGCTCGTTAATAGGTATGGTTTTTACTTCACCTACATAATATACATCTTCAAAGTATGGTGAGTCAGTGTAAGAGTATACTAAGTTCTCTGGGTCTACATAGTCTATAACAACACCTTCAGATGAGTTGAAAGAAGTTTTCACAGCACCAATACCTATAGTGACTAAATCGTAGTTAAATCTTTTTTTCGTAAGCTCATATCTATTGCCTTCAAACAGTACGTTTATAGCCTGCTCTTCTGCTAGCTCAACAGACTGCTTGTAAGACATCTGCATGTGAAGTGCTAGTTCGTCTTCGTTTTGAGGCATTGTCTCTGGATCATTAGCGTATAGATTTATACCAAAAGCCTCTTCAGCAAAATTGTTTATTTCTTGAGTACGCATGTCATCTAGTATAGACTGCATATACTCTGTTCTTTTTTGAACGCCGAACGGATCTTGAGAATAAGCTTTAATATCGTAAGTTCTTTCAGATATACCATTAACTACTATATCCACAAACTTAGGTATGATAGGCACAGGCTTCCAGTCTAGATTTAAATAAGATAAGTCACCATTGATAGATAATTCATCTTTATATTTCTGTATAGACTGCTCACCTCTAGCGTATAGTCTTAAACTGTGAAAATTGTTTTGATTGTTGAGGTATCTATTATTGTAGCCGTCACTAAACCATTCGCTCTCGATAGCTTTAGCAACTTTCATGCCGTAGTCGTAGCTAACTTTTTCAATATCGCTAACTACTTGACTTGGGAAATAACTTTTTATAACTGAATCAGCCATGCTTAATTTTTAATTATTTGTGACGAAAAACCGTCGTTCGTATATCTAGCCATACTTATATTAACCTTATTGCTTTTCTTGTTAGCTACGGGTTTGTATAAATGCCTATTACAAGCCATTATAGCTAAACCAGAACTAATCGAAGCATCATGCTTTGTTCTTTTGTTTATGTCAAACTTAGCCCAGTCGTTCAGCGTCTCATTAAAATACATCGTTCCGTAATCACCTTCTCGCTTTACTCCAACGTGATCGTTAATGTACATTTCAATTGCCGCTGCATGAGCCTGCTTTATATCTTCACTAGAGTTTGGCATACCACCTATTTCCTTCTCAGTAGTAGATAGTTTGTTCCAAATCTTGTCTGGTCTATTCATACTAAACCCTCTGTAGCCTCTTCGCTTAAAGTAGTATAGTAATCTTGGTTTATTGTTCTCTGCTAATATTGGCATACCATAAAATATGCAAGCCATTAGTATATCCTCAAAGAATATTTCAGCGGTCTGTGGTCTAGCAACATACTCCAAGAAAAACGTATTAGCAGGAGCTGACTCCATACTAAACTTAGTCAGTCCATGAAGAGATCCGTTGGATCCTCGACCATCAACTGTGCCACTAATATCATAACTATCGCAACCAAAAGCTCCAACATGTTCGTTTCCTGGGTATTTAATTCCATTTTTAAGTATCACTCTATTTTGTAGATTTCTATCTGGAACCCAGCTTACTTTAAACCTACCGTTTGGGTCTGGAGTAAATAACACTTGAGTGTCTTTAACACCGTTAACCCATTGAAATGATCCTGTGGTTACAACAGAAGAGTTTCTGTGCCCTTCGTTATAATCTATTTGCTCATATATTTTAGATAAATTAAATAGACTATTTTTAGTTTCGTCTCTAAAAGCGTGTTCTGTAGTTCTTGGGAACTGACGATAAAATTCATTTAAAGCATCTTGATCGTCTTTTAATCCATCTACTTCATTATCCCAATGGTCAATGACACCTACGTCTATTAGTTCACCGTCTGGTCCATGAACATCTCGTCCTGGAGTAGTGAAGACAGGCTGTCCATACTCATCAATAAATCCTTCAAAGTTCCATTCCATTGG
>VMHT01118685.1_pt1 | contig 27672 bp, 35 predicted proteins | sample 4693611 | NCBI WGS metagenome assembly VMHT01 (sample SAMN12280063, study PRJNA550983) | marine metagenome | isolation source: seawater sampled from same location over 5 years 0.02-0.2 micron viral filtrate | place: USA: collected off the coast of southern California halfway between the port... ... | reverse complement strand
AAGGATCACACTGTCTCCTATACGCCCACGGAATACTATTCGATGTGCGAGAAATCGAAGAAGCGGGTCAAGGAAATGCAAGAGCGTGGTATCCCCACAAAATACGACGCTAAAAAGAATCCAGAAGAAGTAGGTCAGATGGATTCCTACGGTTTTATGATGATTAGATAGTCTTTATGGAAGAATCTTACGTTCAACGAAGAAAGCGGGAAATCAAACAACGCAAACAAGAGTCAGGTAGGCCATCCAAAAAGGATCTGGCTGGTAATTCTCCAGGGGGAAGGGGGAAAGTAGGTCGCCCGAAGGGAGATGCCACGATTATTAACGAGTACAAGGCTCGTATGCTGGCATCCCCTAAATCCAAACGGGTACTCGATACCATCTTTGATGCTGCGTTAGACCATGATCACAAGAATCAGGCAGCGGCATGGAAGTTAGTCATGGATCGGATACTGCCTGTGGCGGCTTTTGAAAAGGATGTCGTCCAAAACGGCGGCAAATCCGCTATTCAGATCAACATAACAGGCGTGGGTACGGCAGAGGTCAAAGATATTGATCCAACTACTATCCAACCCACGGTAATTGATGGGGACAACGGTGAAGTTCTTTAGATTAGAAGAGTTTAACTGTACTCATACAAACTTAAACGAGATGGATGACGCATTTTTAGAGCGATTGGATCAATTGCGCGAGGAATGTGGCTTTCCGTTTCGCATCACTTCGGGCTACAGAGACTCAACGCACCCTGCCGAAGCCTCAAAAACTACGCCCGGAACCCATAATCAAGGAATTGCTGCAGACATTGCAGTATCTAACGGCATAGAGCGCATGAATGTTGTTCACTGGGCGCTCAAGATGAATTTTGGGGGCATCGGGGTTGCAAAAGGATTCGTTCACGTTGATGATCGCAAGACAACTCCAGTTATGTGGACGTATTCATGAAGTTTTCTCACGGACATGAGCTAACAGCAGGCTCTAGTAATACTATTGTAGAAGCTCCGGCTGGTTACGATGCTATTGTTACCTATCTTTATGTAGCCAATACAGGCAGTAACAGCAAAGATCTTGCTGGTAGATGGGTTAACGGTAGTGCAAATATAGATTTTTTGTCGGGGAAAAGCATTTCTGCCGGTGACTTTATTACATTTGGCGGTGAGCTAGGCGCTTTTGTTGTTTTAAGAGAGGGTGACAAGCTAAATCTAACGCCTGAAGCCTCATCATCTTTTGCAAGTATTGTTTCGTTTGAGCTGGTTACTGCAACGCCAAGGTTAAACTTCTAATATGGTTATTGTCTTAGGCACTGACTGGTGCGCGGGCTGCAAAGCAATTCGCACTAAGCTAACTAAGTACGATATAGACCATAAATATGTAACTATGCCGCCCGGCCCTGCAGGTTGGGACATGGTTGAATTACTTACGGGCCGTAGGGCTGTTCCGGCGGTTATGTATAAGTTTGGATCTCCTGTTGAGCTAAACGATTTGCTAAAGCAGGCAGGAGCAACAGAACGCGAACTAACAGAAGAAGAGCTAGACGAGCTTGACTGACTTAAATATCGAGCTTCTGCCGTGGCAACAAGAAGTTTGGGCAGATGATACTCGTTTTAAAATTGTTGCGGCGGGACGGCGGACAGGCAAGTCGCGTCTTGCGGCGTGGATGCTAATAGTAAATGCACTGCAGGCAGATAAAGGACACGTATTTTATGTTGCGCCCACCCAAGGACAGGCCAGAGACATCATGTGGCAGACGCTTCTTGAGCTTGGTCATCCTGTTATCGCTGGTAGTCACATCAATAATTTACAGATCAAACTGGTCAACGGAGCAACCATTAGTCTCAAGGGAGCTGACAGACCAGAAACTATGCGAGGTGTCAGCCTTAAGTTCTTAGTGCTAGACGAATACGCGGATATGAAGCCCGATGTGTTCGAGCAAATTCTAAGACCCGCCCTGGCTGACCAAAAGGGCTGTGCAATGTTTATCGGTACGCCGATGGGAAGAAATCATTTTTACGAGCTTTATAAATACGCGGAGTTTGGTGATGATGAAACGTACAAAGCTTGGCACTTTACTTCTTATGACAATCCAATACTGGACGCGAGTGAAATTGATATTGCTAAACGCAGTATGTCGAGTTATGCGTTTCGTCAAGAATTTATGGCGTCATTTGAAGCCCGTGGTTCAGAAATGTTTAAGGAAGACTGGGTACGCTTTAGTGAGGATGAGCCGGATGTAGGTGACTACTACATTTCGGTTGACTTGGCGGGCTTTGAGGAAGTCAACAAGAAACGAACGAAAAACACGAAGTTAGATGATACTGCGATTGCCGTTGTTAAAGTTAGTGAGCATGGCTGGTTTGTTGATAATATTATCTACGGACGCTGGAGCCTTGACGAAACGGCAGCCAAAATTTTTCAGGCAGTCAGAGATTATCGCCCCGTTAGTGTGGGTATCGAGCGAGGGATTGCTAAACAAGCTGTAATGTCTCCGCTTGCTGACTTGCAAAAAAGATATGGTAATTTTTTTAGAGTTGAAGAATTAACTCACGGTAACAAGAAGAAAACAGATAGAATCATGTGGGCGCTACAGGGCCGTTTTGAAAACGGTTTTATAACGCTAAACAAGGGAGAGTGGAACTCACGATTCCTTGACCAACTGTTTCAGTTCCCTGATTCTTTGACGCACGATGACTTGGTTGATGCGCTCGCGTATATTGACCAGTTAGCTAACGTAGCATATGACTACGAATACGAAATCGAAAACCACGAAATCTTAGACGTGGTAGCAGGGTACTGATATGGCCGAGTTTAACGAAGAAGACCCAATTGTTATTGAGCAATCTATAGAAGATTGGGTAATAACCAAATGTGAGGATTGGCGCGACTACTATGAGTCGAATTACGAAAGCCGTTTTGAAGAATATTACAGACTATGGCGAGGAATATGGGATCCTGCTGATAGCGACCGTAAGTCTGAGCGTTCCCGTATCATCTCTCCTGCACTTCAGCAGGCCGTTGAGTCTAATGTAGCCGAATTAGAAGAGGCTACCTTTGGCCGTGGGAAGTGGTTTGATGTCTCTGACAACATGGGAGACACCGAAAAGCAAGACGTACAGTTTCTAAGAAACAAACTTACCGAAGATTTTGAAGACTGCATGGTTCGCAAAGCCGTTGCAGAATGCCTAATTAACTCTGCGGTGTTTGGTACGGGCATTGGCGAGATTGTTATTGAAGAAATGAAGGAAATGGTGCCAGCCACCCAACCAATTATGGATGGCGACCTTCAAGCTGTCGGTATTAACATCACAGATCGGGTCAAAGTAAAGCTAAAACCTGTCCTTCCTCAAAACTTCTTAATAGACCCAGTAGCTACTAGCGTGGATGAGGCGCTAGGTGTGTGCATTGACGAGTTTGTTAGCCGTCATTCGGTAGAATTGTTGCAAGAACAAGGCGTATATCGCAAAGAATACGTCGGCCCGGCCGCAGCAGACACCGATCTTGAGCCAGATCAAGACATTACGATCTATAACGACGATAAAGTCCGCTTAACTAAGTATTACGGTTTAGTTCCGCGTCATTTGCTTGATACGGCGCTAGAAGATGTCGATGACATTGCCACAGAAGAGGAAAGCTACTACGTCGAAGCAATTGTAGTTATTGCTAATGGTGGAATTCTACTAAAAGCAGAGCCAAATCCCTACATGATGCAGGATCGGCCAGTAGTCGCCTTCCCTTGGGACGTAGTGCCAGGGCGATTTTGGGGTCGCGGCGTCTGCGAAAAGGGCTACAACAGCCAAAAAGCACTCGATACCGAACTACGCGCACGTATTGACGCACTTAGCTTAACTATTCACCCAATGATGGCGATTGATGCGACTCGTTTGCCGCGTGGAGCCAAACCGGAAGTACGACCCGGCAAGATGATCTTAACTAATGGAGACCCAAGAGAGGTATTGCAGCCCTTTAACTTCGGGCAGGTTAATCAAATTACCTTTGCACAGGCGGGCGCTCTTCAACAGATGGTTCAGCAAGCTACAGGTGCGGTCGACTCAGCAGGACTTGCGGGCAGTGTAAACGGTGAGGCTACTGCAGCGGGCATCAGCATGTCGTTAGGCGCTGTTATCAAGAGACATAAGCGCACACTAATTAACTTCCAGCAATCTTTCTTGATTCCGTTTGTTAAGAAAGCAGCTTATCGGTATATGCAGTTCGATCCAGAAAGCTATCCTGTTGCTGACTATAAGTTTAACGCTAGCTCAACGCTGGGCATTATTGCTCGTGAGTACGAAGTAACCCAGCTTGTGCAACTGCTACAGACGATGGGGCAAGACTCTCCGCTTTATATGACACTGGTGCAGTCGGTTATTGACAACATGAACCTGTCAAATCGCGAAGAGCTATTGGCAGCAATGCAGCAGGCTATGCAGCCAACTCAGGAAGCGCAACAGATGCAGATGCAACAACAGCAGATGCAGATGGCAGCGCAGCAAGCTCAGATGCAGTTCCAGCAGTCGCAAACTAATGCGCTTAACGCTCAGGCTCAAGAGTCTTCAGCAAGAGCGCAGAAACTTTCGGCGGAAGCTCAAGTAGTTCCAATGGAAGTTGAAATAGATAGAATTAACGCAGTAACTCGAAATCTTAAAGAAGGTGACGCTGAGGACAAGGAGTTTGAGCGACGAATGAAGTTCGCTGAGACTTTAATTAAAGAGAAAGAAGTAGAAGGAAAAGCAAATGCTAACAGACAGAGAACTCCAGACAATATTCCTCAAGTTCAACAAGAGGTTGGAGCCATTGGAGTTGGAGATACAGGAGCTGAAATCCCAGTTGAGCCAATTGAAGGAGTTGAATAATGGCGGCAAAGAAAGACTCACGACTGGGACGCGCGGGCGTAAGCGGGTTCAACAAACCGAAGAGAACCCCCAGCCATCCTACTAAATCGCATGTTGTAGTTGCGAAACAAGGTGATAAGATCAAGACAATTCGTTTTGGTCAGCAGGGCGTTAAAGGTGCAGGAAAGAATCCTAAGACAGCAAAGGATAAAGCGCGAAAGAAAAGCTACTACGCGCGACACAATGCTCAGGACTCCAATCCCAGTAAATTATCTGCGCGTTATTGGTCGCATAAGACAAAATGGTGAATCAAAATGAAAGTTAAAGCTCCAGATGGTTATCATTGGATGAAGCAAGGTAAAGAGTATAAGTTAATGAAAGACCCTTCTGGCGGTTATAAGCCGCATAAGGGCTCATCTAAGTCAGCAAATTTTACTGTTCAAAAAGCACACAAAAAGTAAGGAGATTGTTATGCCAGGCCATAAAATGAGACCAAAGCCAAAAGCTAAACCTAAAGCAAAATCAAAGCCTAAGAAAAAACCAATGCGTGTTGGTGGTCAACGAGGCTACTAATGAAAAAGCCTGCAAAGTCTAGGGTTAATCAGGCTGGTAATTACACTAAGCCAACTATGCGGAAAAACTTGTTTAACAAGATTAAAGCTAGTGGCAAAGGTGGTAAGCCCGGTCAATGGTCAGCCCGAAAAGCCCAAATGCTCGCAAAGCAATATAAATCTAAGGGTGGAGGCTATAAGTAATGGCACTTAAAAAGCCTCAAAAGTCTTTAAAAAAATGGACTAAGCAAAAATGGCAAACCAAATCGGGTAAGCCATCTACGCAAGGATCAAAGGCAACGGGCGAACGGTATTTGCCTAAGGCGGCTATTAAGTCGCTATCGGCAAAAGATTATGCAGCAACAACGCGCAAGAAACGCAAGGATACTGCCGCAGGAAAACAACATTCTGCCCAGCCCAAGCGGATTGCAAAAAAGACGGCGCGATCAAGAAAAGCCTGACTTTTTTAAGAAAGCGTGGTAAAAGGCAGTTTTCAACGAACTAAAAGGGGATAGCATGACACCTGAGTTAGAGGCGTACTTTAACAACTATAATGAGTTGTTTAACAGTGAGGGATTTAAACAGTTGATTGGCGAGCTTTCTAATAACGCCACGCAACTTGCAGACATACAATCGGTAAAGAATGAAGAGGAACTTTTTTACCGTAAAGGCCAAGTGGCTGCGTTTGCTACAGTAATTAATCTTGAGGCTACGATTACTGCAGCGCGAGAACAGGCAGAGGTCGAAGAACAAGAAGACATGAATGTATAAAATATACGATTTCCGTTGTGACAACGGGCATGTTTTTGAAAAGATGGTAGAGAGCGGTATCACAACCAGTAGGTGCGGTTGCGGTGCTAATGCTACTAAAATGGTGTCAGCCCCGAAGTGCGTACTCGAGGGTCATAGTGGGGACTTTCCCGGTCGTCACATGAAGTGGGTGCGAGAACACGAACAGGCTGGCAGAAACAAATCTCCATAATGACTTAGTTCACGGAGTTTAATATGTCTAGAGCAACAATGATTGATTCGCACCCTGAAGAGGATAATGCGGACAGCATTGAAAACGAAGTTAATGAGATTCAAGAGCCAGAACAGGCTGTTGAGCAACCTCAAGCTGAAGCAGAACAAGTTGTTGAGAGCGATGTTCCAGAGAAATACCGTGGTAAGTCTCTAAAAGAAGTCGTTCAAATGCATCAAGAAGCCGAACAGGTAATGAGTCGGCATTCTGTTGAAGTTGGTGAGCTTCGTAAGGTAGTGGATGACCATATTATGGCTCAGACACAATCGGCACCTCAAAAGCAATATGTCGAGCCTGAAAGTGATATTGATTACTTCACAGATCCTCAGGCTGCTGTTTATCGTGCTATTGAGAATCACCCTAAAATTAAGGAAGCGGAACAATATACAGCAAACTACAAAAAGCAAACCGCGTTAGCGGAGCTAAGTAATAGGCATCCAGACATGCAAGGCATTCTGAATGACCCTAAGTTTGCTGATTGGATCAAATCCTCAAAGATTAGGACTCAGTTATTTGTACAAGCTGACCAACAGTATAATGCTGAAGCTGCTGATGAATTGTTTAATCTCTGGAAGGAGAGAAAAACAGTTGCACAGCAAACCGCAAATGTTGAAAAACAAGTGCGGAAGCAACAACTCAAGGCAGCTAGTACAGGCAACACGAAAGGCAGTAGCGAGAAGACTCGTGAAAAACAATATCGCAGGGCTGATATTATTAAACTGATGAAAACAGACCCCGAGCGATACCGCCTTATGTCAGATGACATTTTAAAAGCGTATGCAGAGGGTCGAGTCAAATAATCTTATAGGAGATTGACATGGCTACTGCAACTTACCCCGGAACTGGGGGTTTTACCGCAAAAACTGAGGCAAATACTTTTATCCCAGAAATTTGGTCGGATGAAATTATTGCCGCTTATCAGAAAAACTTGAAGATGGCTCCGCTTGTTAAAAAGCTGGCTATGTCAGGTAAAAAGGGCGACAAGTTACACGTACCTAAGCCCGTTCGTGGTGATGCAAATGCTAAAGCTGCTGATACTGCAGTTACTATTATTGCAAACACCGAAGGTGAATTGACAATCGATATTGATCGTCACTTCGAATACTCACGTCTTATTGAAGACATTGTTGAAGTACAGGCGCTTTCTAGCCTTCGTCAGTTTTATACTGAAGATGCTGGTTATGCTCTTGCCGTTCAGATCGACAACGATCTACACGCAGCAGGTACTGGTTTTGGTGACGGCGGCTCTGTTGTATTCAGCCCAGCTGCTACTGACTATCAGCACACTGGTTGTTTCTTTAACGATGGTGGTACTACTACTCAGTACACTGACGATACCATGGTAGCGGCAGACGTATTTACTGATGCGTTTTTCCGTAACATGATTCAGAAGCTTGATGACAACAACGTGCCTATGGACGGACGTTCGCTTGTTATTCCTCCTTCTGTTCGTAATACCATCATGGGTATCGACCGATACGTGTCTTCTGACTTTGTAACGGGCCAAGCTGTAAACTCTGGCTTGATCGGTAACCTTTATGGTGTAGACGTCTACGTTTCAGCTAACTGCCGCACTATTGAAGCAGCTGGCGACAACACCGCGTCTTCTATCGACACTCGTGCTGCACTTCTGTTCCACTCTGATGCCGTCATCATGGCAGAACAGCAAGCTGTACGTTCGCAAACTCAGTACAAGCAGGAATACCTTTCAACTCTGTACACGGCTGACTGCCTGTACGGTGTTCAGGTATACCGACCTGAAGCTGGTTTCGTACTCGCAATCGCCGAGTAACGAGTTTAGGGGTCAGCAATGGCCCCTTTTCCTTTTCTTTTGCAGGAGTAGTCGATGGCGTTATTTCGTGGCACAGGTGGATCTGGCGATGCTAGTACGGACACGTATGCGTCTGAGGTAGCGCTAGAGGCTCGGACTGCTTCTACAAAAGCAAATGAGGCTGCGGCATCTGCGTTATCTGCAGCAACCGCACAAGCAGCAGCAGAAACAGCTAAGACTGCGTCACAAACTGCCCAGGCTAATGCAGAGACAGCGGAGACTAATGCTGAGACTGCGGAAACCAATGCCGAAACTGCAGAGAATGCAGCAGTAGCGGCAAAAACATCAGCAAATACAGCCAAGACTGCCGCAGAAACAGCGCAGTCGGCAGCCGAAGTAGCCAAAACAGCTTCAGAAACAGCAGAAACAAACGCGGAAACGGCAGAAACTAATGCGGCAGCATCAGCAGCAACGGCAACGACCAAGGCTACAGAGGCAGCAACTTCTGCCACTTCTGCCACTTCTGCCAGCACTTCTGCCAGTACATCCGCAACTAATGCAGCGACCAGCGCTACTGCAGCTCAAACTGCTCAGACTGCAGCAGAAACAGCGAAGACAGCGGCAGAGGCAGCTAAAGAAGCAATTGATGGTCTTTACCTTGGCACTGCTTCTTCTAACCCTACTGTTGACGGTAATGGCAATGCCGTAACGGTAGGTGACTGGTACTTCAATACTAGCGACAACACAACTCGAATCTACGATGGTTCCACGTGGAACAGTATTAACCCGGATCTTGTGGGTGACTCTACGCCACAACTAGGCGGCAATCTTGACCTAAACAGTAATAACATCACAGGTACAGGTAACGTCAATATCACAGGCAATGTAGTACTTAGCGGTACTGTTGATAGCCGTGACGTAGCCGCAGACGGGACTAAGCTAGACGGTATTGAAGCTAGCGCTACAGCAGATCAGACAGCCGCAGAGATTCGCACATTGGTTGGCTCTGCAAGTGATTCTAACGTCTTTACTGACGCAGACCATAGCAAGTTAGATGGCATTGAGGCAGGTGCTACGGCAGACCAAAGCAACGCAGAGATAAGGGCGGCAGTAGAAGCGGCTACAGACTCTAATGTGTTTACCGATGCGGATCACACAAAGCTAAATGGAATTGAAGCAAGTGCTACGGCAGATCAAACAGCAGCTGAAATACGGACGCTTGTAGAGTCAGCAACAGATTCCAATGTATTTACTGATGCAGATCATACGAAGCTTAACGGTATCGAGGCTAGCGCAGACGTAACGGATACAGCTAACGTCACAGCGGCTGGTGCGCTAATGGACTCTGAGGTAACTAACCTTGCACAGGTTAAAGCCTTTAGTTCTGCTGACTACGCTACGGCAGCACAAGGCGCACTGGCTGATAGTGCATTACAGAGTGGGGACAATATTTCTGTCCTAACTAACAACTCAGGCTATATAACTGGCAACGAAACGATTACTCTGTCTGGAGCAGTTACAGGTTCAGGCACAACTTCTATTACTACTACACTGTCAACTGTTGACGGGGGAACTTATTAATGACCACGATTAAACTCAAGAATGGTTCTGGCGCACCTACGACTGGCGATCTTGTTCAAGGCGAACCCGCATTAGACCTGACTAACAAGCGCCTTTATACAGAAAATGCAAGCGGTACTGTTATCGAGGTAGGTACTAATCCTACTAGTGTTACTACCGGAGTCGTTACCGTGGACAACATCACGATTGACGGTGCAGAAATCGACTGTAGTGCAGATATGACCCTCGACGTTGCAGGTGACTTAACCTTTGATGTTTCGGGTGGAGATGTCCGCATTAAGGCTGATGGCACTCAAGAAATGCAGTTTAAGATCACTGACGGTGCGAATGTAGACATTATATCGACAGTCGCTGATGACGATATAAGACTTAGAGGCAACGATGGCGGTGCAACGATTACAGCCCTTACCCTTGATATGTCAGCGGCTGGTGCGGCTACGTTTAACGATAAAATTACAGCAGTCGGAACATCGGTCTTTACAAACCTAGACATTTCTGGGGACGTAGATGTAGATGGTACTACTAACCTTGATGTTGTAGACATCGACGGTGCTGTGGATATGGCTTCTACTTTGCAAGTAGATGGATCAATTACATCTTCTGCCAAAATGACTATTACAACCGCAGATAACGCGCCTCAAATGGTTTTGGTAAGTACTGATGCGGATGCTAGTAAAGGCCCAGTATTAGATTTACAAAGAGACTCTGGTTCTCCCGCCGCAAACGATCTTACAGGATTAATACGGTTCCGTGGGGATGACGCAGGAGGAAACGTAACAAACTACGCATCCATCGCCAGTTCCGTCAAAGACGCTACTGGAGGATCTGAAGACGGTCAGTTAGCTTTTTTCACGATGACAGCAGGATCAGACACTGAAACTCTTACGTTGGAATCTGGCACAGTTATTGCAAAAGGTGGAAACAAAATACAGCTTAACCGTGCAGACAATGCTCGTAACATGCAAGTTTTTAACGATAATAGTTTTGGCACAATAGAAACGTCTAACGATCCAATAAAGATTGCCTCTCAAGATTACACTGCTTTTTTTGTTAGTGGCGGTGAAAAGGCAAGGCTTACATCAGATGGCACAGCTACGTTTGCTGGTAATGTCGACGTAACGGGCGCTATTACTGTAAACGGTTCCAACATAATTCTTGCCAACAGCAATACTGACGATACAAATAAAGAGGGGCATTTATTAGCCCGTCAATACGACTCTGGAACAGAGACAGAAGGTTTTCAGGTATTGCAATACTTTGCAAACTCATCAGGAAACAGGGTAGACATAGGTGGAGGCGCTTCGGCGTACAATTGTGCTACTGCAATAACATTTAATACAGCAGGGAATACTACAACAAGAACAGGCACGGAGGCTATGCGTATAGATAGCACTGGCAACTTGATGGTTGGTAAGACTGGTTCAGCCTTTGGCACAGCAGGCGTCGAGATTAACAATGCGGGTGTAGCTGGAAAGGCATGGATCACTCGAAGTGGTGGCGAGCCGCTGGCGTTAAACCGCTTGTCCAGTGACGGGTCGATTCTTGAATTTTATAAAGACAGCAGTAATGTTGGCATTATTGGCAATACTGGCGGTGATATGTTCATAGGCACTGGCATCTGTGGCATTACTTTTAATGATGCAAATAATGCTATTTTGCCGTGGCGTAATACTGCGGTAGATGATAGCAACATTGACATAGGTCTTGGGTCGTATCGCTTCAAAGACCTTCACCTGTCAGGCACTGCTCACGCCAGTACATTGCTGGTTGGTACCACTAATTCTTCTGGGACTGCTGGCGCTGGCATAAAACTTACTAAGCCCACTACCTCTGGCGATGATGACGGAAAATTAATGATTGTCGGAGAGTCAAGTACGTCAGCACAAGATGGCTTACAGATTTATTCAACAGGCGCTTCTGCCTATAGATTCTTTGTAAACTACGCTGGCTCAATTTATGCAACAAGCACAAGCATTACTGCTATTTCTGATGAATCTCTCAAGGAAAACATCCGTGATTTAGACAAGGGACTGAATACTGTTCTTGCCTTACAGCCACGACGGTTTGATTGGAAGAACGGCGACGGCAACGACATCATAGGTTTTGTAGCTCAGGAAGTCGAAGAAGTTATGCCTGAGCTAGTCCATGACTATAAGTATTCCGAAACAGAAACTAAGCTGGGGTTAAAGATGGGCGACATGCTTCCAACGCTTGTTAAAGCCATTCAAGACCAGCAAGAAATTATCGAAAACCTCAAATCTCGTATTGAACAGCTTGAAGGAGCTAGCTAATGGCTACATGGACCATATCGACACTAGAAAGCAATACGGCGGACGGGGGCGTTATTGTTGCCCACTGGCGTGTAACTGACTCAGAGACTGTCGGTGAGGAAACTTACTATGCTTCTGCGTACAGCACTTGCTCGTTTACACCTGACGCATCTGCTGATGACTTCGTAAGTTACGCAGACCTAACTGAAGAGATGGTTTTAGGTTGGTGCTTTGATGGCGATGTGGACAAGGATGCTGTTGAGGCGTCATTGACAGCTAACATCGAAGAGCAGAAGAACCCTGTGACTGAGGACGGTGTACCGTGGTAATGCAGGTATTGGCTGATCTTGCTTCAGTGGCTCCTATGGTAATTAGTGTCTGCTCAATTATTGCAGCAGTAACACCTACGCCCAAGGACGACGCATGGATAGCAAAGTTGTATCGTTTTATTGACATCATGGCTGTTAACGTCGGCCACGCAAAGAAGTAAGGATTCGTTATGTCTGATCTAGAGCAAGCAATAAGTCGGTTAGAAGCTCACGAGCGTGAATGTAGTATTCGCTACGAAATGATTCAGATGCAACTTGACGAACACAGTAAGCGCTTTGATCGACTAGAGGCGATAATGGCTCGTGGGTTCGGCATGGTAGCAGTGATGATTACTATGGCAATCGCTATCCTAGAGTTTGCTAGATAATGTGGCAAACCCTACTTGGCCCACTAACTAACCTTATTGGTGGTTATCTGGAGCATAAGGCTGAAGAGAAGAAAGCGGTACACGAGCGTAAGCTAGAAGCAATTAAGCAAGACAGTAATTGGGAAAATATTCATGCAAACAACGCAAGCAGTTCATGGAAGGACGAATGGTTTACGATTTTGTTTTCTATTCCTTGCATCCTTGCGTTCTTTCCCAGCATGGTGCCTACGGTAATGGAAGGTTTTCGCGTACTAGATCAGATGCCTGATTGGTACAAAGGTTTCTTAGGAGCTGCTGTAGCGGCTTCTTTCGGGCTGCGTGGCCTGGCTAACTGGAAGAAATAAAGAATGTCTATTTACGTACCTCCAGAATTTGAGGATCTTGAACAAGAAGATGCTCTTAGAGCGCGCCTTGAAAGCATGCTAGGTGGCATAGGCCAATCTGAGCTAGGAGCTATTTGGGCTGATCCTACTATGGAAGAAATCCTAGAGGCTAACTCTATTAGGATGAATCCAGATGCTCCTTTTGATATTTCTTTAGCAACCGGAGTAACTCTTGAGGCTCTTGAACAATTAGCAAATTTTATTAATCAAATTAATGATGCTGGCGGCTATGAAGAATGGTTGGCTTCTCAAGAAAATGAAGAAGACGAAAGCGAAGAAACAGAAATTGATTGGAATCAAATTTTTTCTGATCTTCAAGAAGAAGGCGCAGAAATAACTGAAGATGTTTTTGACGTTGTTAAAGATATTTTTAATGAAGTAAGAGGTTCAATACCAACATCTCCTCAAGATGTTTATGACACAATTATGGACATGGCAAGGGCTGCCATTAACGTTTCCGAAGATTGTGGAAAAGATAAATGGACGGGAAGATCATACGATCCTGAGACAGGAACAACTTATCCGGGTTGGCAAGATTGTATAAATTTTGAATGGCTTGAGAATCTTATTGATTTAGGCATTCCTATGCCTCCAGGAATTTCTGGAGTCACTCTTCGAGATATTATTAAAAAAGTTGAAGAAATTGGCGGAAGTATTAGTGACATTCTTGATGATCCCGGAGGATGGATAGAAGAACAGGTAGAAGGTGCAGTAGAAGCTGTAAGGGAAGCATGGGGAGATTTAACTGCCGGGTCTTGGACTATTGGCGATTTAGATGACGAGTTAAGAAGTATTTTAGGCCCTTGGCTTTCAGTTCTTGTTGCTAACAGAGTTAGAGAAGAATTAGAAATAGACAACCCATTTTTGCTTGCAGCAAGTTGCGAAGATGATGAGTTTAAAAAAAACAACGAAAAGTATTGCGCTAGAGCAAATCAAGAACTACCAAAAGAATGTAACGACCCTAATGCTACCGTTAATGAGGACGGAAGCTGCGGGCCATGTAAAGAAGAATATTTTTTCTCTGAACAAACAGAAAAGTGCGAGCCAGAAAAGAAAGCGCCTATAGGCCCAACAGAAGAAGAGTGCGCTAGCTTAAATAGAAAACATATACCGGCAGAAGAAGGCGGAACCAGTCGTTGTGGCGAGTGCATAAATGATGAGTACATTGTAAATGAAAATGGAGAATGTGTTGAAGCGCCAATAGATTGCACAGGCGAGCAGGTATATAACGAAACTCTTGGCGAGTGTGAAGATCCGCCTATAGATCGCACAGAAGGCAATCCTTGCAGAACAGAAGCTGGTGAAAATGGCGTTTATGATGATGAGGGAAACTGCATTGTTCCTCAGCCAGAACCAGAACCAGAACCGGAACCAGAACCTGAACCGGAACCAGAACCGGAACCAGAACCGGAACCTGAGCCAGAACCAGAGCCAGAGCCAGAGCCAGAGCCCGAAGGTGAAGTTATTGAAGATGATGGCGACTTTGGAATGTGTCCTGATGGTGTAACGCCAAAAGCTGACAAACAAGGTAGTAATTGTGTAATTACTACAGACCCTCCTGAGCCAGAACCGGAACCTGAGCCCGAGCCCGAGCCAGAACCCGAGCCCGAGCCTGCTCCTCCAGATGGTGATGGGCCTGACGACGGAGAAGAGGAACCATGCCCTAAAGGTTTTTTTAGAGGCAAAGATGGCAAATGTTATCCAATTGGCCAGCCAGAACCGGAACCCGAACCAGAACCTGAGCCGGAGCCTGAGCCGGAGCCTGAGCCGGAGCCTGAGCCAGAACCAGAGCCTGCTCCGGGGCCTGATCCGGGGCCTGATGATGGCGAAGAGGAAGAAGAAGAGCAATGTCCTAAAGGATTTGTTAGAGGCAAAGATGGCAAGTGCTATCCATTTAGAGAGGATGAGCCGGAGCCAGAGCCAGAACCAGAAGCTTGTGAAAATGGCGCATTAGATTGGCCGCTTTGTTCTGAGTGCCCTGATGGCACAGCGACAGATCCAGATACGCCTTGCCCAAGTTTTGAGCCCGAGCCAGAGCCTGAAGAAGAATGTCCTGAAGGTTTTGTTCGAGACCCAGAAACTGGCGAGTGTGTTCCTTCGGGCGGCGGAGAGCCTGAGCCAGAAGAGGGCGGCGGTGGTGGCGGTGGCGGCGGTGGCGGCGGCATGTTTACACCTTTTATGGCGAGGCTTAATTATCAGGCACCACAAGTTCAATCTTTAGTATTGCCGCAACCACAATCGGCAAACCAAATGATGGGCGGTTTGCTTACCAAGATGATTGTAGATAGGAACAAATAATGACTTATCTAAACTTAGTAAATAATGTGTTGAGGCGGCTTCGAGAGGAAGAAGTTGCTTCTGTGCAGGACAGCACTTACGCAAAGATGGTAGGTGATTTTGTAAACGATGCTAAACGCATGGTAGAAGATGCTTGGGATTGGTCTGCGCTCCGCACAACGCTAACGATTACAACTAGCAGCGACGTGTTTAACTACGTGCTTACCGGCAGCCAAAATAGGATTAAGGCGTTAAACGTTATAAACGATACGTCAAACCTGTTTATGGAGTATAAGACGGCTACGTTTTTTGATGAGGCATACCTTATCTCTGAGCCACGTACGAGTGCGCCTACTTGCTACACGTACAACGGCGTAGACAGCAATGGTGATACTCAAATTGACATCTATCCAACGCCCGACAAAGCGTACACAATTCGGTTTAACTGCGTAAAGCGAGAGGCTGACTTGTCTGCTAATGATGACAGCATGGCGATTCCGTCTATGCCAGTCATTCATTTGGCAATTGCATTGTTAGCCAGGGAAAGAGGAGAGACAGGCGGAACATCAGCCCCTGAGTATTTTGCTATTGCGGACAAGTATCTATCCGATGCTATTGCGCTAGACGCTCAGAAGCACCCAGAAGAAGTAATCTTCTATACGCCGTGAGGTAGCTATGGCTCAACCATTACAAAGCATCAATCTTGTCGCTCCAGCGTTTAAGGGAATCAACACAGAAGATTCTCCGATAGCACAAGACCCCTCGTTTGCTGAGATTGCTGATAACGCAGTAATTGACAAGCGGGGCCGTATTGCGTCTCGGAAAGGCCACGAAGTCCTAACTACTACAAAGACAGAGTTGGGGACAGCCAAGATACGAGCTATTAAAGAGTTTGAAGATAGCGGCGGTAATCGCAAAATATTTTCTGTGGGCAATAATAAGATACTAAGCGGCACGACTACGTTAGCTAATGAAACTCCCGGCAGTTATACGGTATCTGCTGACAACTGGAAGATAGTCAACTTTAACAGCAAGATTTATTTCTTTCAGCGCGGACACGAACCGCTTGTTTACGACAATGCTGGCGGATCTGTTATTAAACTAAGCACTGTTTCTGGCGCTGCTGGTGTTTCTTCTGCGATGTATGGCAATGAAGTTCTATCTGCTTACGGGCGACTTTGGACTGCCGATTTTAGCAGTGACAAATCTACTGTTTACTGGTCTGACTTGTTAATTGGGCATGACTGGTCTGGCGGTACTAGCGGTTCTATTGATATCTCTAAAGTATGGCCTGATGGCTATGACGAAATTGTTGCCTTGGCCGCACACAACAGCCTTCTTATTATCCTTGGGAAACACAGTATTGTTGTTTACTCAGGGGCAGAAGCACCAGCAACTATGGCGTTGTCTGACACCGTAGCGGGCGTAGGTTGCGTTGATAGGGATACAGTGCAGTATACAGGTACAGACGTGCTGTTCTTATCTCATACGGGACTAAAGAGCTTTGGGCGAACAATACAAGAAAAGTCTATGCCCATAAGCAGCCTGTCGGGAAACATTACTAAAGACATTATTGCTTTACTTCAAAATGAATCGGAGTTTTATAGAAGTGTATACAGCCCAGAAGAGGGCTTTTATTTACTTACGTTTACATCGCAAGACACGACGTTTTGTTTTGACGTAAGGGGTACGATTGAAAACGGATCGTATCGAACAACTCGATGGCCTGGCACAGGCTTTACTGCTTATGGTCGCAAGGAAGACGGCACATTGCTTATTGGCAATGGCAATGGCATTAGCACGTATAGCAGTTATCAAGACAATGGAGCAAAGTATCGGTTTAAATACTACGGCCCCGGCTTAACGTTTGGCGACCCTTCTAAACTTAAGATTCTTAAAAAGTTAAGACCTACAATCGTGGGCGCTAACAGTGCCGTTGTATTTCTAAAGTGGGCGTATGACTTTGCTTCTTTCTTTCAGACGGCAGAGTTTACTGTAGGTAATCAGGTGACCGGCTATTACAACGAAAGCGAATTCAACACAACTGTTGAGTTTACTGGAGGCGATCTTACGTCTCGAAGAGGCATCAACACGACCGGCGGCGGCGGAGTAATCACGATTGGATTGGAAGCAGACATAAATGGATCTTCTTTGTCTCTCCAAGAGATAAACGTATTAGCACTAATGGGTAAAGTACTATGAGTAACTATACAAAGACTACAGACTTTGCCGCGAAAGACAGTCTACCTTCCGGTGACAGCGGCAAAATCATTAAGGGCGCTGAATTTGAAACAGAATTCGATGCGATTTCTACAGCCGTTGCTACGAAGGCCGACCTTGCATCGCCTACGTTTACAGGCACAGTAACTATTCCTGCACTGACGTTCACGGGAACTCTGTCAACAGGAACAATTGATGGGGGTACTTACTAATGGCATTACCAGATTGGTTAATAGGCGGAGTTGGCACGGGCCTTTTGCAAACGGCTTTTAGTGACCTTGGGACTTTAGGCACAACGGGGAGAACGCTTGCAGATGAGCTTGCAGCAACTCAGCTAGAACAAGCCCAATTTCAGCCTTATACCGTAACAAGCGCAACAGGTGGTACGTTTACGGCAGGTGATGATGGGCAGTACACATTAGCTTTAGGCGGCCCTCAGCAGCAAATGCAGCAAGCCTTAATGACTCAGGCTGAAAGCTATTTGTCTCCACTTCAAACTTTGGGGTTAACTCCTGCCCAGCAACTTACAGCGGCTGGAACAGACCTTTTAACACAAGGATCTGGAATGATAGGTCAGCCAGCGTTTGGCGTAGATCCTACTCAAGCTGCGTCAACGCAAGCTGCAGGTCTTGGCCGGCAGTTTATGGGCGCTTCAGCAGCACAGCCTGCCGACATTAACCTACTAAGAGGTCAGTTTGCAGGTCAGGTTCCTGAGTTAATAACTCAAAGACCACCAGAAGGCATATCTGGTTTAGGTCAGCAGGCAATTAGTGCGGCTACTCAAGGTCTTGGGCTTGGAGAAGTTGGTGTTTTAGGCGGGCCAGTAACCGATGTAACTGGGACATTCTCAGACATACAGCTTCCAGACGTCCGTAGAGCCGCAGGACAGCTTGCAGAGCGCGGCCTAGGGTTGGGTATGGCTGGACTTAAAACAACCGCTCCAGAGGACGTAGAAGCGCTCAGAGCGCAATACGGCGGTCTTGCAGGACAAGCTGCGACAGATCTTCTTCAACCTACTGAGGCTAGAGAAGAAGAAGTCTTTGAGCGTATTCGCGCTACGCAACGACCTGAAGAAGAGCGACAGCGGTTAGAGCTAGAGCAGCGACTAGCGGCTCAAGGCCGTTTAGGTGTGCGTACGGCTATGTATGGCGGAACTCCTGAGCAAATGGCTTTGGCAAAAGCGCAGGAAGAAGCGCAAGATCGAGCGTCTCTTGCGGCTATACAACAGGCCCAGTCGGAGCGTCAACAAGCTCTTGGGGAAGCTCAAACACTTGGCGGTATGTTTAGCGGTCAAGCGGGGCTATCAAGTCAGTTGCAATCTCAAGCGCAGCAAAGAGCGGCGCAGCTGTCTCAGCTAGGCTTAAGTGCAGAGCAGATGCAAGCCCAGTTAGAAGCGGAAGGCTTTGGTCGAGAAATGCAACTTGCCGGTGCTGGATTGCAAGCACAACAGGCTCAGTCAGCTTTGGAGTCTCAAGCCCAGCAAAGATCCACTCAACTGGCACAGTTGGGTTTGTCAGCAGAACAGATTCAGTCACAGCTTCAGTCAGAAGGTCTAGGTCGGGCAGCTACGGCGGCAGGGCAAACAGCGCAACTTGCTCAACTAGCAGGAGGATTGCAGGCCCAACAAGCAGGTCTTGGCATGGACTACGCAAGCCTAGGGGCCGGCCTAGCAGGACAGGCTCAGGGTCTAAGTGCGGCTCAACAGGCGCAAGCACTGCAGGCGTTAGTTGGCGGGCAAGGTTTGTTACAAGGATCTCAGGCGCTAGAAGCTGGAAGGCAGCAGCTAGGATTAGGCGCACTTGCTGGATCTTACATTCCTCAGCAACAATTGATTGCAGCATTGTCCCCAGGGCAAACTGCAGCGGCAGCACAGCAACAAGCGCAACTTTATGGCACTGGATTATTCGGAGAGGCCACAGCTTCTGGTTTGGATATCTTGCTTGCTTCGCAACTTGGTCGAGCCAATCTTGCTGGAGGTCTGGGATCTGGGCTTGTCGGTGGATTGCTAGAAAACATCCTAGATTAATTAAGGAGAATTGTAATGGCACGTTTTGGCAGAGACATTGTTAAACAGCTAACAGATCCCACAATGGCGCAAGGGATGTTTGAGCTTGGCCGTCAGATTGGCGGCTTACCCGGCGACTTGAGGGAAAAGAAAAGAACCGACGCCCTTCAGAAGGGGCTTCTTGGGTTAGAGCAAATGGCGGCATCTGGCCAGCTTACGCCTGAGATGTATGAAGAAGCTCTAGGCTCTTACTCCAAGATGGCAACAGACGAAAAAAGCGCCGATCTTGTTAGGCAGTCAATGGCCCGTGTCTCTAGAGATGTAAAGGAAACTGCTAGATATGAGTCTGGCGTTGAAATTAATTCTATAAAAGAGCAGATGTATGATGTTCAAAACAACCCGAATCTGCCCGATCCTGAAAAAATAAAGCGAATTTCTGAACTTCAAGCAAAAGCAAATTTAGCTGCAAAAGAAGGTCGGCTTGACCCAATGGTTGTTGGAAACATTTCAAGAGATGTTATGCAGGATGTATTTACATCAGAGCAAAAAAAACTTCAGGCAGAAAGAGCCGCAAAGCGTTTTGACATTAGTGTAGATCAAGCTGAAATGGCCGTTGCCAGACATGACCAATGGAAGAAAAACGTAGATTTCCAAAATCTATCGAACGAGGTTTCTCGAGCAGCGAATCAAGACTTGTTAATTAAAAACAGCATTAGAAGCGGGCAAGTTTCTAAAGAGGAGTTTTTAGCGCAAAACCCCGATAAAGAGTATTTGTTTAAAGAAATTGAAGTTGAAAATTTAGAGCTAGAAAACAAAAAAGAAGAAGCTTTAAGAAAAAAGGAGGCTGGAAAGTTCGAGTACACAGACCAAGAACTTCAAGACATAGGCTTTAATGATGCTGAAATAGATGCCCTTAATAAAGTTGCGAAGTCAGCCCCTGCTTCCGCGCACAACGCGGTTTTAAACAGAGTCTCAAGAGTCCCTAAGCCTGCCCCTACTCTTAGCGCGTCAATGGTTGATAATGTTGCTGAGGCCCTTTTAGTCAGTGTTATGGAAGAAAAAGACTTTGACTATGATGAAGCTGACGAATTAAAAGAAGGCAAATCCATAGCCATGAAAAGAGCCATGAAAGTAAAGTCAATTATGGAAGACGGCAAGACATTTGAGCAAGCTGTTGAAGAGGCATTCATGAAGAGTTCTGGCGAGGAAACCCCCACAACAGAATCAATAGATGATGAACTTCAAAAGCTCTTACAAGCTCTAGAGTCGGATCTTAGCTAATGAACTTTAGGCAGCAATCAATGGCGTACAAGATACGCAAACTTGCCGAGGCAAAGGGCCGAGATGACGTTATTGAAGCCCTGGATAACCTGCCTATTCCCGAAGATAAAATATCCACTAGAGAAAGCAGGCTCTTTCAAAGAGAAAGAGAGGATCAGCTTTTATACAGAGACCGACTGGAGCAAAGAGAAAAGCTAGAGCAAATAGAAAAAATTGCAAAAGAAAAGGGGAGGCAAGACATTCTTGATTCCCTTAAGCCTATAAAAGAGCAAATAGATGCTGACATCTTTGATGCCGAAGATATAAGCGAAGAGGCTATAGGCACTGGGATTGCAATTACCGAAGGGCTTACGATTGGGATCGTTGGCGATGAAGCTGCGGCCTCTATTTACTCAAAGGTAACTGGCGAAGATTACGAAAAATCTTTGTCGAAAATGAGAAGAATAGAAAAAGAATTTGCAGAAGATCATAGGGCAATTGATCTAGGCATAAGAGTTGGTGCGGGCCTGATACCCTCCGTTAGATTGGCAAAGATGGCTGGCGTTGGAACTACTGGCGCTTCAGGCGCAGCTCGTCAAGCTGGAGTTACTTCCGGGGAAATAGCCACTTACCAATTCGCTGAAGGCGAGGGCGGCGTACAAGAAAGACTTCAAAACGTAGCTGAGACAGCCAAGAACCCATTAGCTATAGGCGCTGTAGCGCTTACTGGCGGCGCTGGGGCGATTGGAGGCAGAACTGTAGGCAAGGATTTGGAGCTTGATGCGGCATTACGTGCGGCTGTAGAGGCTGAAGAGCAAAAGCTCCAGGCGCTTCGCACGAGCAAGGGCGCTCTTTCGGGGACAAGCGTTGTAGGAAATGCTCAGTTACGAGCAGATGAAATGGTTGTCGACTTCTACAATCAGGTAGGGAGGATGCCTGAAGGGACGGAGATATCTGGTATATACAAGCAGCTTTCTGAAGAAATGCAGGTTCCAATATCTAGGATTATGCAATCAGAAATGAAGGCAGGAAAAATGCGTGGCGATCTTAACTATGCAAAGCAAAGTATAGAAGACGTTAGAGGCAGGCTGAACAAAGGCGTTACATTCAAATCTACCGACGAAGCCCTTAGAAAGAAAGAGGGATATTTCGGATTTCTTAACTTCTGGGAAGACAAGTTAGAGTCGATTGTAAATGTGGCAAAAGACAGGGTTGGGCCTGAATTTGCTGGCAGCATGCAAAAGATGTCCACCCGCATGGCTCAAAATCAACAGGCTGTAGATCAGGCGTTTTCACTTCCGGAGGTTCAAGCCTTCGGAAAGGTTGTTCAAAACGACAGATCCGGCCGCATAAAGATGGAGATGCTTAACTTCTCTAATACTAGCGGAAGGGTTTCTGCCGACGAAAGACTAGAAGCTTTTGAGAGCTTCAAAAAGCTACTTACTCCAGAGCAATTTAAAGGCTTTCAAGTTCTTCAGAAGCTAAGGCTTACACAAGCCAACGACTATCGCCGGAACGTTCAAAGAGAGCTTAACGACGACCCGCTTTACTTTCCGTCTCAAAGGCTGGAGGAATCTAACAGGGCGTCCCTGTTCAAAAGAAGAGGCTTTTTGAGGCGGGCCGCTGACGAAAATAGCAAGTCGATTAGTAGGCCAAAACTAGAGTCTGCCTCTGAAGCGCTGTCGTATGAAAACCCTTTGGTTGTCATGCGGGATAAAATCGTCAGAGATGATGCCGTAATTCAAATGCACAAGGCTTTCAAACTAGAAAACAACTCGAACAGAATTACAGGAAAAAAATCTCAGAAGAAAGTTCAAAGAGAGATAGAGGAAGGGCAGGCCCCCTTTAGCCAGCTTGAAAGCTCACTGAGGAATGCCGGAGCAAGCGACGGGGCAATAATGGCTGCAGATGACTTAATGCGGAGTCTTGTTGTTCGCGGCGTTCAAGCCCCAGATAACTGGCTTTCCAACATGAGGAAGGCTGCCTATATGGGGACTATCGGAAACCCATACTCTGCCTTACTAAACTTTGGCGATGCCGCAAACACTGTCGTTAATTTTGGTGCCGACAATACGGCGCTTGCTTTACGAGAACACATGAAGAAGGGAGGCTACACCTTTGGCGTAAAAGATGTGGGACTTCTTCAGCAAACAACTGGCGAGTTTTTAAGGGAAGGCGCAACTGGGTGGCAAAGACGTTTCAACAATCTTAGCGATGTTACGTTTCAGGCTTCTGGCTTTAGAGGTGCAGACAGAGCCGGCAAGTCATTAACGCTAACTGCGGCGGCAAAGAGGGGCCAGCTAAAAGCCCTGGATGGATCGCTAGAAAAAGAATACTCATGGCTGTTTAATCGAAACGAAATGAAGGCTTTGAAGTCTGATTTGATTAATGGCCGAAGAACTCAGAGAGTCAAGGAGTTTACTGCAGCAGAGCTTGCAAAGCTCCAGCCATCCGACATGGCTCAGATGCCGAAGTGGTACATCGACCATCCAAATGGACGACTTCTTTACATGCTCCGCACATTCGGAATAAAACAGCTTCAGCAAATTAATCGACTTGTTATACAGCAAGCAAAGCAGGGCAATCAAAAAGAGGCGATCAAGAATGGCTTGGCTTACCTCGCCGTTGTTGGCGGAGGCAACACCCTGCTAAACGAACTTCGCCAACCAGTTAAAGGTGAAGAGATTGGCGATCTAGACAGGATGGCAACGTACTTTGTTGACTTCATGCTGGGTGTCGCCACCGTAAACAGCCAAAGCACCTATAGCCTTGAAAAGGCAATTGAAGGCAACCCTAAGTCTTTTGTTGGAGGGTTTATGCCTGTTCCTCTAGACATGGTTGAGGATGTCTCTAGCGACGTACTCCCCTTAGTTGCAGGCAATAAGGATCTAGAGGAAACAATCAAAGAGGGCAAGGGCGTTCTTTGGGCACCGTACATGCGCGTAGTTCAGCCTATCCTCGAAGAAAACCTTTAATCCCAGCTTTTAAACTCTAACCAACCAGCCACACCTGCCGCCCTGTCATTCTCCATACGGGCGGCCTCTTCCTTGTAATGCTTGGCTATTTCCTTCTGCTCTTTGTTCATGCGCTTACCCAGCATAATGTCCTCAGCCTTTTCTCTTAATAACTCAAGGGCGCCTTCGCCGTACTCGTCGATGTAGTGGCGGACAAAGTAGTCAGGATTGCTGCCGTACTTCTGATGGCAGCCATAGCAGTGAGCAAAGGCGTTCATTCCGTCGTACCGTATGCCCTTCTTAGCGCGTGTAAAGTAGTGCGAGCAGTGCAGCCCTGTGCTATTTGACTCGTACTGTGCGCCACAGCCTTGGCACTTGAAGTCGTTCCGCATACGGACACATCGGCTGAACCAGTGATCTGCTGCTGTTCTTTTTAGTTTCACTTTAGTTGATCCTTTAGTTGTTGGGGGAAGGGTACATATACGCCCTTATGCTCTGAGAGCCACCTAATTAGCACCTCAGCGGCTTCTGAGAGTTCCTTGGGGGTTACCTTAGCTGTAGAGCTTTTGTTGTACATGGACTTAATGATGGGCTTGTAGAGGGTTTCTTTAACCAGCACCTCCGTAAAGGGTATCTCCAGTTTGTCGCTAAAGGGATGTCGTACCCAGTATCCGGCGTCGTTTAGCTCCTGCGCTATCTGCCGGAACCAAAGGTGCATAGCGTTGTTCTGCCTGTCACTGCGCGTAGTATCTTTGATTGCGTACAGTATCTTCTTACCGTCACCAAACTGCGTAGTAACGAAAGCGATAAAAAAGTTCATCTTGTCTTTAGTGTCAACAAGCCAGCGGTGTGATGTGTCCATTCAGTTTCCCCAGTTTCCCCAGTTTCCCCAGTTTCCCCCTAATACCCTTATTTACCCCCCCCTATGTCTAGGCTACCCCGCCCCCTACAGAAGGGGATTAGAGGTATTCTGGGGATTCTGGGTATTCTGGGGATTACATTGGCACCCAACGGTAGAATTTCTTGCCGTGTTCGCCGCGTCTTTCTAGCTTTAGGTTGTTTCCCTTAAGCAAATCAATGCAGTTAAGGAGCTTCTTTCTGGTGCATCCATTGGGATTGATTTCGTCATCATGTAAAAGCTGAAGAAGATCAGACTGGCTAAACATCTTGTTGTTTTTCATGACGCTACTTAGAAGCACGTACTCGTCTTCGTATTTGCTGATGGCTTTGCCTATGTTGATCTGCGCTCGCTGTTTCTCTTTAAGCTCTGTGATGTCGTCGACTGTCATAAACTGCACAGAATCTACTGACTCCTCATACCCCACTGTCGCACTGGTCTGCTTATACTTAAACCCGCCCTCGAAGCTGATCTGACTACGATCTTTTTCATTGATTACTAACAGCTCTTGGTAGAAGGCAAACTTGTCGTTGACAGGATCAAGGCCAAACATATTGTCTACGTCTGCCTTGAGGTCACCTACGCCTTCATAGATTAGTCGTCCGTCCATGCTTCGATGCTTGTTGCAGTGGCCTAGCAGGATAACTGTGCCGCCAGCAGCGGCGAACTCACGGAACACGTGCAGGACTTCTCGCATATCGCCTTTGTTGAGGACGGGGGCAAACTTCTTGAGGGTGTCACAGATAACGATCTTGCCGTCAGCTTCGCCCTCCTCGCGGATAGCATTCAGTAAATGGAGCGCATCAGTCGTTGTGCGTAGCGAAGGATCTGGAGAGTTAGCCAGGGTAATCATGGTCATGCCATGCTTGTGGCCCATCTTGGCTTTCTGGAGTACGCCCTTGGCTCCGTCATCTTCGTTAAAATAGATCACATCCGAGCCTTTTATTAGGTTATTCCGAATACTCTGGAATAGGTTGCCCAGAATCCATACCGTCTTACCAGCCCCTGAGGGCGCGTATACGAGCGTTACAGTGCCGGTGGTAATCATCCCCGGGATAACGTCTCTTTCTTTCGCTAGGCGCATCTCAAGCTCTTCTATGCGGCTGTTGACTGCAACGCCCCGCAGGCGAGAGAGAGATGATCCGTTTTGTTTTGTGTAATGTGGGTTTCCGGGAAAGGCTTCGTTGATTAGTTCTTCTTTGATTACAAAGGTGGGTTTGCTACCTACTGCGTCACAGTAGTCTGCCCATTCGTCCTGCATTTTTATCCCCTTTTTGTTGTGGTGAAAGCTCTTAACTCTGAACGACTTTGGCCGATCTGTCAACAAAGTTATATAAAGGTTTGCAAAGTTTTAAAAAGTTTTGTAGACTGCAAGCTCAATCAAATGAAGGAGGCAGTATGACTACGTTAATAGAAAAGCTTCTTGAAGTTCAACAGGAGCTATCTCACGCCAAAGCAGAAGCAGTAAACCCTCACTTTAAAAGTAGCTACGTTAAGTTTGAGGATCTTTGGGATTATTCCAAGGAGGCTTTAAATGGCCACGGCATAATGATCCAGCAGATTAGCCATGAGTGTGAGGTAGGTGCTTGTATTGAGACTGTGCTGTACGGCCATGGTAGCTCACTATCAACTGGCAAGATGATTGTTCGGGCAGACAAACCAACAGCCCAAGCATTTGGCAGTGCAGTCACCTATGCAAAACGCTACAGCTTATCAATGGCACTGGGCATTGGAGCTGATAAAGACGACGATGCAAACAATGCAACATCCGGTGCGAAGCGAGGATGGTAAGCGGCAAAGAAGAGTTCCTTGCGTACATGAAAGTGATACGCGATGAGTGGGACTTCATCAATCAAGTCAAAACCGCAGTGGCTAACGAAGAGTGGGAGACATTGCGGTGCATCATAGAAGAGACGCCAAACGAGGTAAAGGAGGCTTTGAATCTGGCGCAGTCAAAAGGTGGTGTCTTCACTACCTATGAAAATCAAGTAATGAAAATCAATCCATTGAGGAGAACGCAATGATTGATAAAGGCTTTGGCTATTTGTTGATAGACCTAAAAACCGGAATGATGGATGGCATGTATCGAGATTTTGATGATGCCAAGAGGCTTAAAAAATATCTTGAAGAACAATACGATGGAAGTTTTTGGGAGATATTTAAGCCAATGATAGGCAGGAAAGATTTCAAAGGATACTTTCCGCCTGACCACCTATTTCATGCCGATGTGGCTGAAAACTTTGGATATAAGACTGAGGAGATGTTATGAGTGATCAAAAAGTTTTTGTAGATGGAATGTTAGTTAAGCTGCCGGGCGATGATGCGCCAGACTTTGTAAAGCTGAAGCTATCAATCAAGCTGGATGAGTTTGGCCCTTGGGTTGCCGCTCGCAAGAAGGCAGACCCAGATTCAGAGTGGATGAACATAGAGATCAAAGAAGGTCGATCAGGCAAGTGGTACGCTGAGTTGAATACTTGGAAGCCAAGCGCTGATCAGCCCGCTCGGCAGCCTGCTCGACAGCCAGCTCCTGCGCCAACTGAAGATATCCCTTGGTGAGAAGGGCGCTCCCACGCCTATTGCCCCGCGCGGTTTAGCGGGGCTTTTTTTAAACGGAGAACCGAATGAAAGATCAGACCGAATACTTGTACTACCGCGACCTGTTCCACATCTTTAAGGCGTATACATCGCCGAAGTTAATCAAGGTGTTGGATGCTCAAGGCATTAAGTATTTCACTGACGCTAAAGGCAAACCCTTTACAACAAGGGCTGCCATCGAGGGGGCTTTGAGCGAAGAAACTAGGGAGACGGCTTAGGCTCTAGGTCTAACTGTTATCCTGCTGACCTCTCCGTCTTCAGTGTCGTATGTGATTACTTTAGCGCCTCGCTGGGACATAAGGCCCAGACGAGTGGCGTATGAATCCCTTGACGCTAACGTAGGGTGCTGTTCCATAACGGCCCCTG
>VMHT01223588.1_pt1 | contig 27693 bp, 26 predicted proteins | sample 4693611 | NCBI WGS metagenome assembly VMHT01 (sample SAMN12280063, study PRJNA550983) | marine metagenome | isolation source: seawater sampled from same location over 5 years 0.02-0.2 micron viral filtrate | place: USA: collected off the coast of southern California halfway between the port... ... | reverse complement strand
AGGACCTACAGGAGTCCCTGACCGTCGCCAAGCACATGAACTCAGTCCATGTGAAGGAACTGGACCAGAGGACCGAGCGGGTCATGGAGATGTCTTTTGAAAAGGATGAACTCAAGGCGCAGATCCAGAAACTCAGGGAGACGGTGATTCAACAGGGAGAGCAACTCATCATCTACAAGGCGAAAGAAGAACAACCACACACTCCGGCGTCTGCCTGTGCTCACGCAGTCATCTCGGTCTGTAACAATGAGATGGATATCCTGAAGGAGCAACTCAAGAAGGCAGAGGAGGAGGTCAAGTCGTCCCAGTCCGCCCTCGCCGAGGCATATGAGAGGCAGGACCAGTGGAAGGTCATCATCGCCAACGAAGTCGCCCTGAAGGAGAAGATCCAACAGGAGAAGAAACTGGCGGAGGAGAAGAGCAAGGAGGAGACCGAGCAGTATCTGGAATGGTTTGGAGACATCAATGAGGCAATGGGATGCGACCGTGAAGACCCGGCGGTGGTGAACGTGGAGCACTATGTTCAGCAACACAAGAACATGAAGGAGGAACTGGCGAAGAAGTTCTATGACCACTACTCGGGGCGGGGAGCGGAGACCCTGATGGTCGCCAAGATTGTGGGACCGAACCTCTCAAACATGATGGACTATATCCTGGAGGCGAACAAGATGTATGATGATGAAGTCATGGAATGGAAGGAGAAATGGGAAGAGGAGAAGAAATACAGTTGCGAAATGGGAGACTATATTGATGAACTCAAGAAGAAGATCCATAATACTTTTAAAGACACCCCAGTCGGAGACAGAATCTTCGGGGAGGCGGTGTTGAACCCAGAAGACCAGTGCCACAGTCTAGATGAATTTCTCAAGAAGGCGAAGGCATATATGATGGAGGAAGATGATGATGAGGATTTGTAAATCAAACGCCGGTCTGTCTAAAATAAAAAAAAATGAAAAATCTTAAAATTTGAAAGTTGTATTCCATTTATATCACACCCCCACACAATCACACACACTGGTTCCATCTGCGGAACCTACCCCTCGTAAGAAACCTACAGCAACTCGGATAAAACACAAGAAATATATCTACACTACTACAAAGACTCAAGCAACATGAACGCAATCGCCCAGATCGGATACCGGCAATCTCACCCCAAGTCCCAGAAACTGACCGACCTGCTCATCAGAGACAACGGCACCAAACCCCACTGGTGGCGCGATGAAGAACATGGCACAATCCAAGGAGTAATCAAACTCTACGAAGAAATGCTGAAGCACTCCAGAGACCTGACCTGCCGGGACATCCTGATGAGGAGCATCCGACAAGCAGATTCACCATGCGGAGGCAAACTCAGTGGCGGTCAGATCCTCCGAAGCATTATGGAGTGTGCCGGACGGGACTGGGATTGTCAGGAACGCCTCATCAGGTCTGTCATGAAGTTTCAGGCACAGGAATACAAGACCGGAGAATGCCCCTCAACAATGAAAGACTTCCCAGGCAAGGGAAGAGGTCTGGTGGCAAACAGGGACATCAAAGAAGGTGAAATCGTTGGATTCTACCCAGTGGACTGGTTCCTCAACGGCAGGGATCACAAGGGACTGATTACAGGCAAACCAGAAGGTCCCATCCCAATTCAGGATCAGCACACCTGGAGCATGTATCAGGGTCTCTGCGGAGACGGGAACCGAGAACATGAACCCGAGAACTACACCAAGACTGCTGATGAAATCATAGAGAACAATGGTATCATCACCAAGATGCTGGAGACATATGGATACACATTTCACGGGGACGAAATGGAGGAGACTGACCTGTGGAGAGGTTATCAAGACATGTGCTCAGAGTCATGGGCAGATCCCCGCCTCAAACACAAGAACGACTGGATGAATATACACTTCGGCAATGATGGGATCTTCTGCCTGAATCAGACCAAGGAGGAGTATATCATCAAATGCCACGACAATGCTCAGGCAGTCCAAGATTGGAGATTTGACGATATCATCTCAAATGTGATGCTGGACTACGTCGCGGTCGCACTCAGAGACATCAAAGAAGGAGAAGAAATCTCAGACTCATATGGTCCAGACTACTGGTGGAACGGGAGACTATCAAAGTCAGATGAGGCAAACATTGATAAGTCAAACAGAGGAAAAGTAAAGAAATATAAGGCAAAGAAGAAGAAGGCGGAGAAAGACCGCAGACACGCATGGCACACTCTGATTCAGACAGTCGTCGGAACATATAACGAACTGCCCGAAGAACATGAAGACTATCCAGGTCCCAGAGAGTTGTGGGAACCAGAAATTGAAGGTGGTGGAATAACTGGCATGACTCTGATGATTGCCACAAGGACAGATGGAAGCGTCTGTCTGGCACAAAATCCAAAAGTCCAACAGCATGTCAGGGATTATGCCACAAGACAACTACAGACGCAATAGGTATAAATGTTTATTACATATCAGTATCATATCATCAAATAAAGTAATCAATTCAGGATAATCTTTTAATACATCACGCATCCTTTTAATCTCAATAATATTCATTAGATTCAACTTTTCAATTTCAGTCTCCGAAATCATATTATTATAAACCCTTTTTTTTAATTTTACATTTTATACTTACAGTATCTCTCATTTCATTTCAGATGTCATTTGTCAAATATTGTAATTTAATTTATTCAATTCTGGAGACCTGATTTTCAATATCCTGTCTTCTACTTGTTTCTTCTCTGATGTCATCCCAGTATTCAGGTCCATATGCCAATGATAATTCATCTCCTTTATTTATTTTTTTAATAGCATGAACATCTAATACTTTAAATCCAACATTCTGTTTCTCTACATTATATTCTTCAGAAGGTATAAAAGATAAATCATTTATAAAATGTCCTACTAATCTATTATCATTTTTAAATAAAGGATCAGATATGATTGTTAAATCTTGTAATATACCCATTGAATAATCAGCAAGTTTATTTAAATGACCGCTTTTTATTAATTCTTCAAAATCAGTATCTTCTCCATAACACTTTCTACTACAACCAAATTCTCTCTGCTCTCCATCAGTCATTACAATCCAATGGACAGGGAAGGTTGTAATATATTCACCTTCTTCAATATCTCTCGTTGCGAATAATCCCATCCCACGATTCAGGTCTCCGGATACTGATTCTTTTAATTCAATTGGACGATCTTTATATTCTTCCATCTCATTACATGCTCCCATGATTTGAAACAGGTTATTGCGTAAATCATCTTTTGACATTTGGATTTCGGAGACTGATTCTGACATTTATATTATACTACTTCTTTTTATTTTTATTTAATATCTCTTCCGCAACATTCATATCAGCATTGTTGTTTTTTATTATTTTATAGATAATCCCACTACCTTCATTAGTTGGAGCAATACTCATATCTGGATTATGTATTGAGGTTGTTATCTCTGTTATTGTCTTCGCCTTCGTTACAGTGAAATTCGTCTCGGTTGTATTCTGAAAAAAGAAGTCTCCGAAACCATTCTCCTTATTCACTACATAGACTATTGGTAATGTCTTACCATCTGAATTATATTGAGCATCAGAAATAATATCAGACCGTATAATATAATAAGGTGTCAGCATTTTTCGTGGCAGTCTCTGTGCTTCAATACTCGCAGATTCCTGTTTATCTGATACATTTGAATAAAACCCATGGATCGCAACAGGTTTCTTCCCTCCTATAATCTCTGACTCTATTGATGGCAACTGTCCCGTATATAATTCACCACCATACACATTTGTCTTAAATTGAATTACATCAGAAGATTTGATAACAGCATTCGTTGTCAATGACCCCTGAGGAGTAAATGTAATCTCATCATTCAGTCTCCGCTGTCGCTGATTTAATGTATTATTAGAACTAAATTGACCATATTCAAAACCCATGATACCCATCAAACTATCTTGCCATTTATCTTCATTAATATTAAATGACTCTATGAATATACCGCCCAGAGCATCAAATATATTCCATGGTTCAATATTGATATTCGTTGCTGAAACCTTTGCTCCACCACTGAATTGGACATCCGCCAGATATGGCATCATATCAGGGCAGAAATCTCTCTTTAATAAATGTTTATTCAAATACCAAACAGGAGTCCCAGCATCCGCATTAATTGGATCTGTTCCTGTATTTGATCCCGCATTCACACTGTTCCCTGTATATTCAGGTGTGTGTAATGCCTGAATCTGAAATTTACTCTCATCAGGATCCCAATTGATTGTCGGTTCATTCGCTCCCACATATCTCTGTTTAATTGAATGAACCACAGGTCGCGTTGTGGCAGAATGGTCGCCCAAAGCATCTGAATCTACAAAATATCTATCAGTTGCGGGTCCATCCAGCATTCCAGTATATAATACCATTGATGATGTCCCATATGCTGAGAAATGTGGATCATATCCCAACTTTCGTGGTGTCGTATATCCATCTAATCTACTATCACCATGGACATCCCCAGATAAATGATATTCAGCAGTGCCCACTATTGGTGCCGTCCAGTCCTCACCAATCTTCCCCCAGACCTTATCATAGATTCCACCGATTCTAGATGTATTAAATGATATTACTTTATATTCTCGTGGCAGACCCGTTGCGGGATCATTCATAGTTACAGTCTCCCGAATCGCGAATCCATAATACATATCAAATTCTTTGCCTTCTAATCCTCCCCTCGCAATATTCTCCCTCTCAGGTTCAAATGTTATGAATAATGGAAGAGATGTAAAAAATTTAGGTTTGATATAATGTGCTCCCAGTGGTGCGCTCGCCTGCCAGTTAGCATTATTCACTGCTCCTGTCTGTTGCTCATAATTATCACTTCCCAACTGACTAAATGGATATACATTCCCAGGTCCTTCATCTAAATTGATATGAATAAATCTCGCCTTGTCTGATCCCAATGCTCCCAGAAAGTCTCCGAATGGTAATTCTGCCAGGGCACTGTTCTGAGTCTTAAATAATGACTCATCTCGTCCCTGTTGTCTAAATAACTCTTTAAAATATTTTAAATTAGTTTCATTCCATTCATACGATGTAACTATTTTATTATCAGCATGCTGAGGACTGTCCCTCATATCAAATGGAACCGTATTTAACATTTGACCAGGGATCCAGTTTCGCCACGATCGTGCTCCAGGTGTCACAGCAGTATCTCCCACCGGTTCCCAGACAACACCATTTGGATGTAAATCATATTCTCCAGCATTTATCTGTGAAGCATTCTTACATATCTCTCTTCCAGCAACCCACAAGTCAGGTCTTTTGACTCCGATTGTGGAATACTGCTGAATATATTGTATTACATTCAATTCGTCATTCGTTGTCACTGGATATGCGATCGCCTCATCCGTCCAATAAGATGCCCACCGATCCTTTGAGAACTCCACAGAATTTGCTGATGGAAATGCTTTATAACATTCTGAATCACTGAAACAGGAGACTGCTGACTGTGAAAGTAATTGAGTATTCCCAGGTCCCGGTGGGATTGTCTTACCTCCAGTCATAGCATAGATTGTCTCTACATCTCCCCGCTTCTGTAATTGATCCGTCATCTGTTTCGCAATCGCATCCGGAGACTGAAATCCAGTCTCTATTTCAATATCCTTCGTCTCTTTATAGATTATCCACTCCTGAAGACATGGATCTCTGTAATGTCGGCAGTTCACATTCAATTTATATGAATCTCGTGATGAGGTTGTATTATCAATATCTTCCTTATCTCCCTGCTGAATATCTGATATATATCTTGTATCACCTGTCGCTGTCCCATATTGACTTGCCAATCCCACATAATTCTGCTCACATACCATTATTGTAAATCTTGAATTATTCTGTCTATATTTAAACAGTTTATCTGTATTATAATCATGTGCGTCCAATCGTCTCGCACCAGTCGTGGAGGGTGCGGTTCCATTCTTCTGATATTTGATATCTCCATCTAATGTGTGATACCCAGCATAATCAATCATCATCGTTCGCCCCTGATTATATGAATCATAAGGTCCATTTCCAGTCCCTCCAAATGCCGTTTTAAACCAGTTAAATGCTGTGCCTGAGGCATTGTAATCATAAGCAATCTTATCTAAATCAAATCTTCTAGGAAGCATAGCATATCCCTGTCCATTATTAGTCTTATAATATGTAATTGACAATGATGCTTTATTGTCTGCCAATTTCTTTGGAACACTCTTTTGTATATATCTATATGATAAGGCACCGTTTGGAGGTAATGTCCCCTCGGGTGATATCACCACATCTGTGCCAGAATTATATAATGGATCTAAATACAACTGATATAATTGGAGTTCAGTCTCCTCAACTTCATAATCTAATTCTAAATCTCGTCCTGTAATCTCAATTACATCTCCATCTCCACAACCTCTTTCAGATATAAATCCAGAATGAACTGAAACTACATCTCCCACATTCAGTCTCAAACCATCTGAGACTTTACATGTGAACTGTGATGTATTAGTGCCTCCCGTGTGTTTCTCCGCTGAATTTGTGCGGTTACAATCTATTAATATTGTATCGGTGTGTCCACTCATTTATATTAATAGATGATAAAAAATAAAATTAAAAAATACGATGATTTAGGCATATGTGATAGAAACTCTGCCATTCGTGAGTTGGAGAGACTTGACAGTCTCCAACCAGACCCTCTGGACATATCCATTTGCGGTGACCACTGATGAATTACTCCATTCTAGATATAACTCAATACCCCGTGAATTGACCCGGTCTCCAGGTTGGAGTTTCAGAGCAGGGAAGAAATACTGTCCGCCTAGTGTGAATAAACTGTTCTTCGCAGGATCGCCCGTGAAGTTCGCCTGGACAGATGCGCATTGAAGACTCCCGAGTGAGAGACCGCCTTTGCCTTCTCCAGAGAAGAGTTGGCGGGGGACACAGGCAGGGGTGACCATTTCAGCAGATGCTGTATTATGAAAGTGTCTAGCACTATTCTTTACATCAATAGGGAAGATGAAATTATCATTATATTTTAAATTGAGAGTTGCTTCACCTTCTACATTAAGAGATGAAGTGGCACCATGAGATACATCACGGAGAGGTGCGAAGGCACCCGTCCACCCTGTATTTAGGTCTCCGGTTGTATTCTCATCCACAGAAGATAAACTGAAAAAGATTCTATTTATCATTCTACCTGCTCCACCAATATTTCTGATAAGTGTTCCAGTTGGGACTTTACCAGCACCATCGTTTAATGAATATTTAGAGAGTCTGTAATCAGCATAATTAAATTGGAGATTGCGGTTGGCATTCGCATATGATACCATCATTTCATTTGGATAGAAAAGATAATCAGCAATCATCTTAGTCTCAGATGTCTTAATAGAGCATGAGGTTCCTGCTGATGGATTCGCACGATGAGGTGCGATGACTCTTTGACTTGTCTTCGTAAAGAACAGTTCTAGAGTGACTAATTCATCTAGCATAAATAATGGGATCTGCTGGGTCTTCAAAAATGGCACAAGGTCTGCGAGTGATAACTGAAATGTGGGTTCAGTCTCCGCACTGACTCTCGTCAAATCATTCCAATATCCAAATTTATAAATGGGGCGACCATTACCAACTGACGCATCATTCTTACCACCAACCGTTGCGAGTTTATTCATAAATTGTAATGTGCCAGCAGGTCCTTCTACACCATCCTGCTGGGTTGGGATACCTGCTTCTACACCATTATCAAATGTAATAAAATCAGCAGTTGTATTGCCAGGTGCGATTGTGCCATCATCTCCGGCACCATTGTGGGGATTAGATCCCGCCCATCCCCACATATAAGTGTTCGCAACATTATTGATTTGATCCTTGTATTCAAATCCGAAGTTCATAATTCTAGAAGTAAGATATTGCTCTCTTTCTTTCATTGCCTCCTGAGACAAGAAGATTGACTTGTAACTCATGAAATATCTAAAATCGTCAATTTCTGAAACGGTTTTTGAACCGATTGAAAAACGGACCCGATCTATCAAATTATATACGCCTATATTGATTGGATATACACCTTTACGATCTACACCAGTGACAGCAAGTTGGAGTTTGGATTGTGAATGTAAAATACCTTTATTCTGAAAAGCAAATCTTACATATCCGTCATTATGAACTACAGGGTCTAGAATGTCTGTGAGGACATCCATGGAGGTGTCAGAGGGCATTGCTCCGATCTTTAGTAAATCAGGGATTTGAGTGGACTTAGTGCCTGAGGTTGTTCCGACAGTATTCATCTGGGAGAGATTCGTGGACTGAGACATATTTTTATAATAATAAATATATCTTAATTTAAAAATAAAAATATCAAAAATTTAATTAGATTTAGGAGACTACCTGAACTCCTCCATTATTAAATGCGAGGGTCTGTTTCGCATGGACAAACAAGAAGACTGAATGAGGAGTGTCCTTTGATAGACCAGTCTCCAACATTACGCCCCAGGCATCCTGTGAGAAATTCTGCCCCTGGTCTGATATGGAGTCATATGCGATACCAACACCATGGACACCTCCTCCATTAATAACTGTCTTATCACTACCTCCCACACATCCTGCCTGTGATAATGACCCGATACCATTTTGATAATGAGTATTATGTCTGGATACGATTGTTCTATTAATAGTGCTGAATGATTTCACAGAATCCATAAAATGTCTTTGAAGAGAACCATCTACTTCATTATTCTGAGATCCAGTATTAGATAAATCATTTGGAGCATCCTTCTGTAATAGGTCTAGATTATATTCTAATGGGAAGCGTTCTGCCCCCTTCATAAATACTGCCTGCTTTACGAATGCGGGGAAATCATTAGAAGCAGACTGCCCATATGAATTATCAGATCCAACCAGAGGAGCAGTTGCCATACCATCACTCCGAATGTTATTAATATTCTGTGCGGGCAAGAAATTCATAAAGCATCCGAGAACCCGAGAGAGACCGAGATTGAAATTCAATACAGCATTCGTGGAGTTAATTGATGTATAATATGAGGAGACTGAATTATATTCAAATGATCCAGATGTCGCAGGTTCCGAATCTACCGCTTCACAGATAAGTCTGACATCTCTCATTTCATAATAAGAGTTCGCAAGACCAACACTACCATCTCCTGTAAATAATACATTATTATCGGGTGCTAGATGAATTTCTACTAGAAGACCCTTAGTCGCCATAAGAGGGATTGATGAAGTGCCATTGAAGAGACCGCATGGGAGATGAGCACAGAAGGAGTTCCCAGATCCACGCTGAGTTGGGTTCGCAAGAACAGTCCGTTTGAATGCTCTGAAATTAGGCATGATAAGTGCTGTGGTGGATAGGTGCCCTGTGAGGTCACCCAACGAATTTAATACAGGAACGAATGAACTACAGAACCTGTTGTAAAATTTTATATCTTCTATGGTCTGATGTGTGGTCTGACTTTTTATAACCAGTCTCTCAATACAATTATAAATTCCAATGCGATTATTAATAAATGTTTCGTCAGTATCTAATACATAAGAGTCAGCACCATCTCCAGTATTATTTCTTACTGCGAATTTACCTGTGAATCTTACAGAACGACCAACTAATGCTCTGGGTTGTTCTCCGATTATGAATTGTATAATAGGATTACCATCTCTATACGAGACTACTCCATTTGACTGGATATTGGAAGGGACTATTTCTAGGTTACTGATTTGAGGTATTGAAGTCATATTTTATAATATGATTAATAAAAAAAAAATTAATAAAAAAATTACATTTTATTTAGACGATTGTCTGGACAGCATTTCCTTTTATTTCTAAGCGTCTGATGTGGTGGACAAAATTCATCCATAATTTATTCTTTTCGGGAGACTGGGTTTCAGCATATTCAATTTGTAAATTGAAATCTTTTCCTCGGGCATCGTATGTGCCTGTCTGAAGACTTAGTGCTCTACCGATAACTGCGTTGGTCTGAAACTTTCTAAATGATAGAGGTTTGATTCCGCAGACCGCGAGACTTTTCTCCAATTCAATCATCGCCTGCTGTTCAATACTGGTCTTATTACCCATCTTTGATACATCCACAGGTCTGCTTGGATTAAGTTGCCCATTATAAAACCACCTATACAGTGTTGCGTGATCCCAGCATCCTGTGAGACCACTACGGATTGAATTAACTGCCTGACCACCGACTCCCGTTGGTGAATCTACCGATCCAGAGTTTGCCTTTGATTCTAATTCTAAATAACTGTAATTATCTGAATTATGAGCATTGGCAGTCACTTTACCATTTGTCCCATCAATGACACCCTGTGCCTCTAAATCATCAAATCCAGTAATATGTTTATTACCTGAATAAATAGATGCGTCTGTGGGGACCGATAAGATACCCCGACAACGAGACTGGGATAGAGGGAGTCTAATATTAGCAACTACATCTGATTTGAGTTGTGAATACTTATAATTCGTGACAGATAAGAAATCATAATTAATGGTTCCACCGCCCTTCATCATTCTCATCATAGATGAAACATATTGCTGGGGCATTTGAAGTTTCTGTAATACCATATTCACATCTTCTACTTTATACTTTATATTCTGTGTATTCCAACCTCCCGCACTTGAATTACCATTTGGAGTGACTATTCGGGAGACTGATTGACTGACGATTGACCATTGACCTTGGTCTCCGGATATCTTCGCTGATGAAAGAAAGTAAGTATCATCTAGAGTAATCTTCACTAAACCATAATGTCCACCTTCAGTCGTTGTGGGATTTGTGAAATCTCCGTCTGCCCATTGAATCTCTTTAATTGTCATAATATTCTTTTTAGGTGCCGTATTGCCTTCTACGATTGAGGCATAATAATCACCTGCCGTGGCATCTTTGAGTGATAATTTATTATTAATAAGACATATCTTTTCACCCACAACCAGAGGGAAGTTCTCTAGACCGATTTGATTATTATCTCTCTTTACGAATAGCACATTAGTCTTGCCTCCAGGGTTCCATGCTCCAGCATCTAATTTATCATTAGTATCAAATCCAGTAATAGAGTGGAAGATGGGGCAGTTTCTCGCCTGTCTTAGAGGATTGACAGTGTCTAGAATACGGAGGACTCTTGGACCTTCTTCTAATTGAATCTCAATCCGGAGACCGTCCGTAAGAAGAGTTGGGAATACCTTATCACTTGAAAAGATACCTGTGTTCAATTGTAATTGACATTTAACCTTTTGCTGACCTGGATTGAATGATACATTATTGACATCAGTGGATATATCAGCATTATAGGTATTAAGATATGCCTTATCACCATCAGTGCCATTGCCCTGTTGCTGGAGACCTCCATAGGTGTAAGGTTGCCAGTATTGATTATGAGGAACATTATTAAGGTCTGTCTTTACCGTTTGACGGGTGGAACGGCAATAGGAAGAATATGAGGAGCATCCCTCTGTGAGTGCCCTCTTTTCTCTGATTGTGCTGTCAGACTCATAATCATATTTAATTGCGGTTAAAGTATTGTAATTTTGAATCTGTTCAACGATGGATCCACCTGGGGCATTTTGATATATGGTTATATCACGGATTAATACATGTCCACCTAGTTCAGAGTCTAGGCAGAGGCGGGTGCGACCGTTAGTGGGTTGGTCTTCAATATTTACTAGAAATTCTAGGTAAGACTCTTTAGGTTGGAAGAACTCTACTGAACCAGCAGGTATAGTTAAATGTATTACACCACCCTGGTCAAAATTTAAACCATTCTCCGCAGGGATTTTAACTTTCGTTTGAAGGATAGGGATTTTATCATCAGATTGCCAGAAACTCATTTTATAATAAATGAATATAATAAAAAAATAAAAATAAAAAAAATTTTAATAAGTCTTCACTGCGATACTCTGGGTGGGACCCATTGCCACCTGACCTGTGGATGTGACTGCTTTTGCTGTAAGATCCCCCGCATCTTTAGTTGCCTGCTGGTCTGCTCCCTGCTGTGCTGGATTAATATCTGTCTGTTCTTTATATGCTTGCTCTTTTGAGTCTCCGATCCAACTCGCGATCGCAGACCCCACATCTAATGCCAGACCCACAGGTGCCAGAACAGGCATAAATGATCCTGCGGTATCTACTATACCTCCAGCAATACCCAGAGCATTACCCCATTTCTGACCTGTATCCAATTTACTCCAACCTCCAGCAATATCTTCTACACCCGACACACCCGCCATTCCTAGACCGACACCATGCCCAACTAAATCACCGATCGCATCTGCCCTTGCTGATCCCACATTGACCTTCTGAGCAATCTTTGAAACGATTGCTGGGACACCCACACCTGCCCCTTTATCCGCTCCCTCTGTCAATACACCAGTCTTTGCCTGGGTGATTAAGTCTCCGATTTTATTCACTTCTGCCCCTGCTTCTGACATTTGATGACCTCCACTTAAAAAGGTCGCAGTTGTCCCTGCCGTGCTCTTTTGAATAAAGTTCTCCGTCTCTTCACCAGCAGTGCTGATTGACCTTATCGCATCTCGGGTCTGACTCACTTTATCGGATGCTCTACCAATTGAACCAGAAATACGGGATACTGTTCCCAGAGCACTACCTCCTGATAACACATCAGATCCACCCTCCTCTATTTCTGAATCTGTCTGCTTACCTCCAGCATCTCTTCTTTCTCTGTCAAATGTCTGCTGTATAGTTGTCTTCTTCTGTTTGAGTGCGAGAGCATTCTGCTCCGCTGATTCCATCATTCCATTACCAATAGTAAGTTCGGCACTTGCTCTTTCATCCATTTTATATTAATAAATTATTTATTTTCCACATCTTTATTTTCAGGAATATTGCCTGTATCTACATCAGATACATCTTCCTTTTGACCTCCATATGCGATTATTTTTTCAAAATTATGCCACGCCTCAGGAGGATTGGTTGTAAGATTTAAATAAAGGAAGTCATATTTATTGGGTGTCGCTTTATGATATATCTTTAAAAAGTTATCATATCCCGAAAATTGGTCTCCCATTTCTTCAGCAATCTTGCCCAGTTCCCGATTATTAGGAAACGGAGACCCGATTATCATATGTGTCGCATTGGATCTAATGACTGGAGACACCTTACGGTAATTTTGGCAACTCATGAGAAGGAGGTCAATACCATAGTGCCTGAAGCGACTAGCGAGACCATTAATCATAGGTTCCCGTCCTGCCTTACCTTTAAAGACCCCAATTACATCATCTAGAATTAATGCGAGGGAGGGTCTCATTGATAAGTCATCATAAGACTTCTGGTCATCTAATATCTGTTCTAGTAATTCGTCAGAATATTCATCATAACAGGAACATGCCTTTTGTAAGAATCTAGATGTCTTGTCATTAAAAATTGTGGGACTTATGACAATTGTGTCATCAAAATAGTCTTGTCCGAAAAAGTTAGAGTTAAGCAGAAGATTATTCACTATGGTGCTTTTTCCGGTGCGGATTGGACTAATCATTAACAGGAGACTGGGTGGTTGGGGTAAATTTGGATGTAATGGTTTCTTCTTTTCTTTGGGTGGATCTTTAACAGGTAATATCTTTAGATTGCCCTTTTTGATTTTAGGTGCGTTTTCCATTTTGTAATAATATAAAGATTTTAATATAATTATATTAACATGGATAAAATGAGTTTAAATGAATACATAAAAGGATTTGAAGATGAGATTGATAGATTGAGAAAAGAGGTCTCCGGATTGAGAGAAATGAATGAACGATTAGTCAAATTGATAGGTAAAGAGTTTAGGAGAGATGAAGAGAGTATATTTGAACTTCCTGAAAAAATGATATTTAAAATGGATGATTCCGGAGACTCAAATCCATCCTTAAATGGATTTACTGAAAGCACGCATCCCACACATCATTCATAGGTGGACTTACAGCATTCTGAACCTGTTGGTATGTTTGCTGTTCCTGTGCTTCTACTTTAATCTTTTTCTGCTTTTCTTCTTTTCTCTTTTTTCTTTTAGTATCATATTTTTCTACTGCCATTTCACTTAATTTTACAAGTAAATCTTCATCTACATCATCAATAGATAATGCTTTATATTTCACTGGAGCAGGAGCAGGTTCAGGAGGTATATCTTCTTCTTCAGATTCCATCGGATTATGTAAGACTGCTTCAGGTTCAGGTTTTACTTTGACTGTCTTCTTACCTTTCATTTCATTCTCCAGATCCTTCTTTGCTTTTGCGATCCGTCTCCGTTCCTGCTGTGCCAGAAGTTTCTTCTCTTGTGCTTTTCTCTTTCTTACTTCATTTGCTTTGACTCGTGCTCTTGCCAGATGTTCTCTCTGTGCTTCTGTAATCTGTCTTTTCTTTCTTTTCGGTTTCTCCTCCACTCCTTTAAATACTTCTTCATCTGGCACAGATGGTTTGGGTGGTATTTCTTCTTCTTCTTCTTTAATAGTTTCTTCTAATTCTTCTCGTATAATCTCTTCATCTCCTTCAAAAGCATCATTGGTTTCGGAGACCTGTTCTGTAATCTGCTCTTGATTTATTTCTTCTGCTGGAATTATTTTCGGGAGTAAATCTGCCATTTATAGTATTAATAGAAAAAAATATCTAAAATTTTTCTATTATTTTCTATTTTTCTAAAAATTGGATAAAATTAAAAAATGTATATTAATCAAAATTTAAAATAACCTTTTCTCTCTTTATCTTTAATATTGGTTTAATAGGTGGTTTATAATCTTTGGGAGGTCGCCCTCGTTTATTATAACTCCCATAATGCTTTGTTATTATTTTTCTCATATCTTAACCTTTTATTATTGCTTCTTTAAATACTCACCATAAAATTTTATGGGACCAATATTTTGGAGTATTTTTATCCGTGGCGGGTCCGTGTCTGTCATAATACGCTTTCTTACGCTTAGGATCCCCATGGTCCAAATGTTTATAATGACCCAATTTATCTTTATACTGCTGATATTTTGAGTCTCCGAAATGGATTAATTTAGCATTGCCTTTTGCTGATTTCACATAGACACTATATTTCTTTCCTGCTCTCGTGGATTTGAATGGTTTGTATAATTGCTTTACTGGTTTTGATGTTTTGGAGACTGGTTTCTTCTTATCTTGTGGCATTTACATTGTATTAATATATTATTTTATACTTTCTCTTTACGAATATGAAATGTTACAGATGATGATCCAATTAAATCTCTTGATGTAATACCATTTTTATCTGTGAATTTAATCTCCAGATCCGTTACATTAATATCGTGGGGATTATTTAATGCCACATATGTCTTCTCCGTGACTTCATAGAACATTTTTCCAAATTGGTCTCCGTTGTTGTCATGTCTAGGGCAGACATAGAGAAACTTTGATGGACATTGACGGCACATATTATATGATTGATGATTGAGTGATGGAACCTCTATTAATAGAGGGTCGGGTTCCTCTCCCAGGTCATCTGTCCCATCTACAACCCATTTACCTCTTGCCCCTGCTGAAGCAACTCCACCTCGCGATGATGCTACACCATCTACAGATTGTATTAGATTCTTTCTCTCTACACCCAGAAGTAATTGAATATTGGGAGGATCATCGGGATGTGTCTTGTATTCACCAGGAGTGTCAAAATCATCATCCGCATAATCATTATCATCTGACGCTTGAGTAATCATTCCATTTACAGCATCAGGAGACTCATTATTGGAGTCTAATTGATAAAATTGTTGTGCCAGTAATGTGGGTCCAGCATGTTTATTTTTGTCTATATGATAAATATCTAATTCTAAGACTCCTTCAATTCCAACCTTATAAAAGAGATTATCATCTCCATCTTCATTACCTCCCGCATTTTCATATGCTCCTGAATAAACACTGCCCCAGAATGATGATCCAGGATAATAAGCAACTGTGCCTGTGTCTTCATCTTCTTCATAATCATCTCCTAGGATCGCCAGAGTATTCATTCCGTCATCTGAGTCTAGAGGATAATTGTAAGATGTCTTTGTATTCGCTTTTAAATATTCATCCAGATTCATTCTACTACCAGCAATACTTGGAGATGTCTGAAATTGAACAGTGACTATCACTTCATTTTGATGTGCGATATCTACTAATGGATACAGAGACTCGTTTAATTGATTCACCTGATAAGGCAGTTGTGTATCATCTGCTCCAGTATTCACTTGTGCCGTAAATATCATTTGATTTGTTCCAGTAAAATCTACTTTATTACCAATCTGAAATGAGAGTGAGTTGCCATCCAGTTTCCATTTGAAGTGCTGATATGATTTTCCTGATGCGAACATATCTGCCTCTGTGATTTGAGTGGCAGGTCTCCCGTCTTTTGTGCTTCCCCAGTATATTAACTCTTTTGTTGCCTGACGCAGAGGATTGTCATCTTGGTCTTTATCACCATAATTGACTATCTGATATACATGTAATTTCCTTGTTCCTTTATTACCTTCATCCCAAAATTTAACTTCATAATCACTGAACTTCCAGTAACCATCTTCATTCTGATTATTATCATATGCGATTACATTCTCTCCGAAGTCATTTGCCCACATCTGATGAGTCTGGGGTCTTGTGAGTCCGAGACAGAAACCGTTGGGTGCTCCATTAAATGTTCCTATCCAGTGTCCACCACAAGCAGATAAGGGTGCTGTTCTACAGACGACTCTGCTCTCCATATCCCATTCTCCGAGAGGATAACCGGGTTGTGTAAAAGAGGAGTCTGCGAATGCCCTTGTGATTGTATTGCCATTATTACTTGCCACCCACTTTGCGGACCAGTCTTTATCTAGAACATTCTGCTCATGGAGACCGATCCAGGAAGGGACTAGAGTGGATCCTGTGACATAGTTAGGTATTAATAGATTGATATCAGTTGGGGCACCGGTGTCGCCGGTCACCTGAAATCTGCGTCCATCAGCATTTAATGACACTGTCCATCTATTCCACCAATCTGGGTGTGTTACACCACTATTTAATGACTGTTCAAAGATTCGCATCAATGCTGATGAATCTAATTGTTCTAATTCATCTCTATCATAACCGGCAGTATCAAAAAAGATTGGATAAGGTAAATATCCAGTGTCATTCGCAGAACGGTCAGCACTATTCAATAGAGGACCATAATACCAATAAAAGAGATTTGAGTCTGATGCCTGAAATACTGCCTGTCTATTGAATTCCACATTGACTACTGCTATTTCTGAATTTTTAGGGATTGTAATAGTATTTCGGAGATTGTTTCTATAATTATTGGGATCTTCAATACCTTCTTGGTTCAGGTCTTCTTGACCACCATCCTTTATATAACCCCATGAGTCATATGCTTTTTGAGAGGAAGATGTAAAGAGTAATTGACTATTTGATGACATTTTATAATGACAATAGATATTTTTATTTTAATAAATTATTTTTCTATTTACAGAATAAAGAGAATGGTTCATGGTTCACAGAAAGATCGTATCAAAAAGAGTGGGAAACAAAAGAAAAAGGTAATGAAATGTATTGAATGTGACTATGCGAATCCAGACCCTGTATCACAATTCAATATCCCAAAAGGGGTGGATGATGACAAGAAGATTAGACCCAAGGATGTGTTTGAAGGGTATAAGGACCCCAAATCTACTGCCAAAAAGGGCAAATCTAATCGTAAAAAGACTAAATCTAATATGCCACAAAAGGGAATCTAATGGTAATCAATAGAGGATTTACTGCCAATCTAATGGTAAATGAGTTAAAATTAGCAACCTTATACGATTTTGAGGTTTTACAAATTTGATTGTATAGAATATTATTTTTTACATTTTTATTGTAAATTATTACAAATGAATGACAATGAGTAAATTATGAATCATTACATTTTTTTATTTTTTTATTTTACTTTTTATTATAAGAAGCAAGAATTTTAAAAAGTCAAAATCGTCTAATGCGGAATGGCACTTTTTTGAGACGGTGTTTTACAGAGAGAAGAGGTCTCCGCATTAGATAAGAGAGACGGGAAGTTAAGGTGGAAAGTGTCATTAGACGAAGACGGGGACCCCAGTAAATTAAGGGTATTTACGAGTAAATCGCGATTAGATTCACACCCTTTCGGAGACCTGATACATTTTAAGCGGATTTAATGATGAGAGATAATAAATAAATCTATTTACATTTCGTAAAAAATAATATAAATTAAATATATTTAAGAGTATAATACAATAAAAGAAACATGACCGGCAAGGCAATAAACTACACCCCCCAATACTCTTCAGCACAAAAGACACAGATCGCGAACTCTCTCCTAGAATTCTATAAAGATGGCAAATATGCCTTTGATAAAGATAAGTCTAGGCAGTGTCAGGGATATTACAATCATAAGTCAGAGATTACTAATAATCTAGATAATTGGTGTAATACTCAATCAGCGTTCGTCAAATATATTATTCCTATAATTGATTACAATCTAGAGACCGATTATGATGCTCTGGAGACTGAATGGGTCAAACACCATCAAACTCAATGTAAGTTGGACGATGTAAAGAGTGAATTAAAAAGACTTAAAGAGTCTATGGAATATATGGCAGAGAGGAGAGCACAAGAATTAAAAAAAGAATGGGTTTCAGATGTGGAGGATGTTGTGAAACTTCAAAATGCGTTAGATGAATCAGAACAAAAGAGAATCAATTATTTACGACAACACTCTAGCAGATGTAAAGGTTGGGATAATAAAGAAAATCAATTGAAAGAAACCATTGAGAGATTAACACATGAACTGAGATCCAATCGTGATAAGCAGATTGAAGAAGAATTAGAGAGAAAGACTAAAAAAGCAGAAAGAGATAAAGAACTGGAAACTGCCATTTCGGATCGTGATAAGGCAAATGAGAAAATGATTAAAATGAAAGAAAAGTGCCAGAAAGAATATGAAAAGAAAAGAGAAGACATTATCAAAAAAGAAGAAAAGAAAATGTCCAATTTACAGAAAGAATTAGATGCTTTAATTAAAAAGGATATGAAAAATGAAAATCTTTTATTAAAAAGTGAAAAAATTAAATTAGAACTTGATATGTTTAAAATGAAATATAAAGAAATGGATACTCAATATACATTGTCTAAGTCAGAGAACGCAACTCTTCGGCAGATGGTTGCTGGTCAGAGTCCAGTTCCGCAGATCCAGTCGCAGGCACAAGAGTCTCTTCCTGCTCCTCAACTGATTCGGTCGGTTTAACTGAATCTTTATTTTTATTATTATTTTTACTTTTATCTTTTTTATCTTTACTTTTCCCCGTCGCCTGTTCCTCATCTAGAGGAGGTGGTTCCCGAGAACAATCAAATAAATAACATTTATCAGATATTCCAACTCTACATCTACAGAGACACCGACTCTGCCATATAATAGTTAATAAAGCACCGATACTTGAGATGACCAATGCCATTGACCCAGCGAACTGGTCAATGGTCATCTGTTCTATTTCAATAAAATCTTTATCTGTTTCTGATTCTGGTTCCATTATTGTTGTAATTGACAAAGAATATTAATACATTGAATTATTTTCTCATTTCTCTGTTTCCGCTCTTCAATAGAGGGACCAGTCTGCGTTCTTAAAAAGTTCAATTCATTTTGATGTCCCATCATCATATCACGATAAGACTCACAGTCTGCTTCCAGTTCTTTCACTCTCGCACGAAGTCTCTGTAACTCATCACCAGTCTCCACAGCAGTCTCCACAACATCATCTATGACTTCCTGAACTATAGACTCCACACCGGAGGACCCCTGCTTGTTAAAGGCATCCATTTGTTCTTGCGTAACCTCCACACAATCCTCTTGTGAGGGCATCTCAACGCCACCATTGTCTTCTTCTGGAACTGGGTCGGGGGCGACCTGTGAACCATCCACTGCGACCAGAAACTTCCTGTGGACTTGTATCTTCCTGGGTTCAGCATCAGGATCAGTCTTATTAATAAGTGAAATCTCACAGAAAGTGCTTTTAAGGGATGTAATAAGACACTTACTTTCTTCATTCAATACTTTCTTCCACTTGCCTCCCGAGATAGTTACTTCTTGTCCCACGGTAAATGTTTGTTCGTCACTCATCTTTTATATATTAATAGATAATTGTTTTTAAGTAAATACGCACACATAAATCTATTTATTTATCAATTACATAATTAGACTGCTGTGTGGATAGTCTGTGTCCCCTCATATCTGCTCTCATATTCGCTTTCTGAATATCTTCCATTGTGGAGTCTAGGTCCAATTTTACATTATAATATTTTGCCATCATGGTTGTGGATATTGGAGCACCTAGATATTGTTTCGTATAATCACTAAATTTGTGCGAGAGAGCATTTCGTGTCATTCCATTGCCATTGGTGAAACAACAAAAGGGAGGTGTGAAATCTCCTTTAATTTCAGGTATATCAATCATTCTTTGCTTTAACCATAATCTTATAACTGGCATAATCTCGGATGAAATTGGTATCTCCTTGGTTCCATAGACCTTTGAAGTCTTATATTTCGTAAGAATAAACATACCTGTTTTACCTGAAGCATCCAACAGACACCAATTTGATTTCCTTTTATCCTCTTCAGATAGTTTCTTAAATTGAGACCTTTTAATAAACTTCATATCTCCACATTCATTTCTCAATGGATAGAGTCTATGAATTAACATTAATAGATACATCATGAGTTCATAATGACTGTGCTTTATCTTGACAGGATTAATACCTGATATAAAAGCGTCAATATTTGCTTTGGATACTTTATTATAAACATCCTCCTGTGCTTTGGTGAGTCCACCATTTCCATTTAGATCCTTCTGTGTCTTGTAATTCAATACATCTCTCTTACCAGAATAATATTGTATTAATACATCATTTTTAGGAGTCTCCGAATGAAGAGCAACTAAAAGAGCATTTAAATAGTTTCGTTTGGTGTGGTCTTTGAGGTCTGCCATGACACCCTCAACCTTTTGATAGTCAGACAAAAAATCAATATTATTAAACTGATTATCACCACAACACATGTGGTGAAGATTTCTAATATTTGATAAATAAATTTTAATACTACTTTCACTATAGGGACGACCCCGTTCCACACCATATTTTTTAATAGCATCTTTAATTTTTGATTCCATTTATATATATTATATATACATAAAATAATCTTAAATAAAAATAGATTTATAAAAAAAGGAGGTATCATGAGAATATCCATCCGCCAGAAGAGGTCTCCGGTTTATGCTTTTTTAATTCATTTTGAGCGACAATCAGTAAATCTAATTTAGATAGGATCTCCATCTGTTTTAATTTAATTGTGTCAATACTCTTTTTTAAAGTTGCGATTTCGGAGACTGCTTTATCAATAGGTCTGATTACAGTTCTTTCCTCAAATGATTGTTTTAAATATTCACGCTCCCCCATTTTATACAATATATTATTTTTTATTTTTATTTTTACTTTTTAGATGTTTTGCCCACAAGTCAGCATCTGCTGTCTTCTGCGTCTTACCTCCCATAACGAATGAATAGATCCGTGCCTGTGCCCATTGTTCCGCAGACATCTTGCCTTTTAATGATGCCCCTCCGACCTTCTTACCATCACTCGCTCTCCTGACACTCTGCGGATTTCCAGAATGTGCCCCTCTGCCCCTTTTCGCAACTTCACTCAATATACGGGATGACACCCCAGTCAGTCTGCTGATTTCTGCTCTCGTGTGTCCCTCATCTCGTTTAAATCCATATTTCTTATTAAATTTTGCTTTATTTGTTTGAACCATCTTTACTTCTTGTATTTATTTAAATTTGCCATTAATCCTTTTCTTGCTTTTTCAAAATCTTCTTTGGATACCTTTCTTGTATCGGTCTTAGTTACAGCACTGGTCCCTTTACCTCCTCTCTCCTTCTCTGTGATCGTATCTGTCTTATCCTTCATTTTCATGCCTTTAGGGAGTTCTCCCCATTTCTTTAACCACATTAATTTATTTCTGCCATTTGGTTTATTCTGTGATGCTTCTACATTACTCCAAATGGGTCTCCATGACTTTGCCATGGGTATCATTCTTCCATCCGATAATTCCAATTTGAAGTCTCCCTTCTTCTTACCTCTAATGGTTGCCTGACCTGTGGCATTGAGAAATCTCACCTTTGTCCCATCATAAGCAGATAAATTTTGAAGTTTGACACTACCACCACGGGTGTTGGCAGAGACACCAGAAGTCATCTCTTTTAGATTCTGTCTAGAAGCATTAAATTTATCTTTGTCTGTTGCTTTTCCCTTTTTACGGGCGAGCACCTGACGAGCAGTCTTACCAGTTCCGGGACGGGATGCCACATGCCCTTTACTGGCGAGTAAGTCATATAACTCCTGCTTTTTGATTTTCTCTGGATGAGAGATATTGTAATCTCTCGCATATTTCTTCATAGAGGCAAGTGTGGAAGATTTATTGGGTTTTGGTTGCGAGGGCATTTTATTTATACTGTGCGTAAGAAAATAAAATTAAAAAAATATTAATAAATAAATGACTACTTCTGAATGTTCCTTTGATTTGTATAACGGAGACTGCTTAAAGGAGATGGAGAAGATCCCAGACAACTCAGTGGATCTTATATTTAATGATTTACCTTACGGTCAGGTCTCATGTGAGTGGGATAAAAAGATTGATTTAAAGAAGATGTGGGAGCATTTTATGAGGATTAAGAAATTGAGGACACCCATCTTTATGTGCTGTTCTACTAAATTCGGTGCTGAATTAATAGCATCTGCTCCGAAGAAGTGTCCATTTCGTTGGGACATTGTGTGGGTTAAATCAGCACCAGTGGGGTTCCTCTCCGCACGTAAGATGCCAATGAAGAAGCATGAAATGTTATATGTATTCTATGAGAAACTACCTCTATACGATTTATCATCACACACTCATAAATTCAAAAAGAGAAATGAAAAAGTCGGAGATAAAAATAGCACATATGGATCTATTGATAGACAGAGGTCTGAGAGAAGATATGATCCACCTCTTCCCATGTCAGTTCAAAAAGAAGAAGCATCTAAGAAATTGGATCTCTATGGCAGAAATCATATACAGGATGATGGTAAAAGAGGATCTTATGAACCTCCTCTTCCAGTCTCCGTTCAGAAAGAAATCAAAAAGAAACCATCAGGTTCTACATATGACTGTCGTCCGATTCATTATCACGATGAAAATGGTAAGAGAATTCCTGATAATACATCTAGATATGATCCACCACTTCCTACATCAGTTCAAAAGGAAGATAAGCAGATAATCAGAGAAGGGCAGATATACAATGGAGGCAAAGCAATGGAGTCTGCTTATACTAAATCAGAAAAAGCGAAGATATATAAAGAGTCAGGTAATAATCAATGTTATAATCCACCTCTCCCTACATCAGTTCAAAAAGAGATGGTTGTTAAAAATAATAGTATTTATAATGATAAAGAAGTAATTGATTACAAAGATAGAAAGGGTGGTTCAATGTGGAAACCACCACTACCAACATCAGTTCAAAAAGAAGAAAAGAAAGATGTATATGATTTTGAGCGGAGACTTAAAAATGGAGAATTGAAGGATCACAGAAGACCCAATGATGGTAAATCAGCAGGAGGATCTCATTGGAAACCACCTCTCCCCACATCAGTTATTAAACCGAATGTATATAAAGATATTAAAGGAGGTATGTGGAGATCCCCTCCAGGTCAATATGATCCACCTCTCCCCACATCAGTTCAGAGAACAACTACTGGAGAGTATAAACCATATACAGTTAAAGATTCTACATATGGGAAGGATCTAAAAGTAACTACAAATTATAAAGGGAGAAAGGGATCTGAATCCTGTTATGAACCACCACTGCCAACATCAGTTCAGTCTCCGGATGACCCTGAATTAGAAGAAGATGATACATTTTTACTACATGCGAACCAAGAAGAAGATTTACCTGAAATAGATAGAGATGACTTAATTAATAGATTAATACATCCTGATTTGGAGACTGATTATTTGAATGAAGAAGGATTACCAGATTCAGTATTAGAGATAGCATCACAAAAGGGAAAACACTCAACCCAGAAACCATTAGACTTAATGAAGTGGGCATTAAAGTATTTTTCAAAAGAAGGAGATATAGTATTAGATAATACAATGGGATCTGGATCCACAGGGGTGGCATGTAAAGAGATGAATAGATCCTTTATTGGTATTGAGATGAACCCTGAAATATTTGAAACTGCCTGTGACCGTATATTGGATTAATCAAACCCACTGCCTCTGCCCTGAACACGATCTCTTAATTCTCTCATCTGCTTTTCAAAGTCTGTCTCCTGTCTCTCTCTGGGTTGTGCTAATGGATCTACAAATGAACCTCTTGTCTGTGCTCTCCTCATCAATTCTGCCATGCTGAACCCACCTGCTTCTTTCTTCTTTGCTTTACCTTTACCTGCTCCCTTTTTACCTAGAACAGGGGGACCACTCTTTTTAAACATGGGAGGAGGAGGAGCGGGAGGTGGAGGAGGAGGTGGACCTTTTCTGCCTCCTGGAGGTGGAGGAGGACCTCTGCCTGGAGGTGCTGGGGGACCCGGTCTCCGGTTTGATGATTTAGTCCGTCTAATTATTTCAAATGAACCTGGTTTCTTTTTTAACTGCTCCTTGAGATTCTTTCTCGCATTCTCAAAATCCTTATCTTTTTTTAATGATTCCGGAGACCGTTTTGTCAATCTATTATTTTTATGATCCACATCAAATCCTTCTTTTCTGATTGCTTTAATTAGAGCATTTCTATCTAATTGAGTAATATTGATTTTTAATTTCTTTGCTTTTACTAATTTCTTTATTTCAGGCAACTTCAATTGACCTGCGAAGGGACCACGGACGTAAGGCATGTTTATAATTGGTAAATATAATATAATAAAAATAATAAAATGGAAATACATCATTCACATTCAAAAAAAGATTTAATTGAAATAATTGAATGCTTTGAATTAAATGAAATAGAAGATTACAGAGATATGTTAAAAGATGATTTAAGGACTGAACTATCTGAATACATTCTAGGATTGGAATATCTGAAACCAGATAATCAGCATTTCTTTATATCAAATGTAGATGAATTAATATCTTACTTAATGAATCCAACTCCGAAACAACTATTAACCAATGTAGAATTAGAAAAGGTCTCCATAATAACAAAAAATATAATTTATTATTGCCGAGAATGTAGTTATTGCTTACCTGCTTCTAATTATGATGAGATTGATGAAGTGATTGAAGATGGTATTTATATTTCTAAATACGGAGACCTGCCTGCGGTGAGGCGTGCTTTAAGATTATTGAATGGTGATGATAAGATTGATGTGTCTATTGAACCTATACTGACTAAACGGATGCGTGTGAAATTGAAGAGATTAGATGATTTGAAAAAGTCTAATACTGGTAGATTAAAAGTTAAACATGGACCCATTACAGTTTCTTTTGACTAGATATTGATAATACTATTCTTTGCCCTCTCCCATCGGTTATTCTCCTCCGCACTGGCATCTTCATCATATTCATCATATTTGGCACCGATCTGTTTGACCTGCTTCTCCTCCAGCACCGACCGATAGTAGTCCCAGAGATTCTTCCCATCCTCAAACCCTGTGCCCGAGAAGGATCCCTCCAATGAATCCTTTTCAGTCAGTCTCTCCTCCGCAATGATACCGAAAACTTCTTCCGGTCCATGGTGGGTCTTGCTATCCATCACATCGCAGGTGTATTTCCCGAATGCTTCCAACTCTCGGACACCCCACCGCATCTTGGACATCTTCTTCTTCAGTCCGCATGTGATATTGGGCAGAAACCATTTGTAGTTGTTCCAGTCCGCCAGAAAATACTTATATGCCGGTTGGAGATTGATCCATGCCCCGAGACGCATCTGAATGAATCCAGTCTCCTTTTCTTCATCTTTCATCATATTATACATGTTCACTCCGCCTGGATCATCTGGCAGAGTCTCAATCTCTTTACAGACGAATGTGGGTCTTGGTCTGAGTCCGCCACCATGTTTGAATATGATTGCGATTCCGATGTTGCCCATGATCCGCCCCTTGGCACTGAGCATCCTGAAGAAGACCTTCTCAATCTCCATGACCGCCCTGACATCTTCTTTGAATCTCTGATCCTCATCGTTTTGGTCTTGAATCATCTTCTTGACTTGCTTCCTGTCTTCAATTGCCCTTTCAATTACATCATTCTGCTGGTCGCACCTCTGTGCCCAGACGATCACCTTCCTCTCCAGTTCTTGCTTCTGCTTCGCGAGTTCTTGGATCTTCTTCTTCTGCTCTGGATTGCTGACCAGTTGGACTCTGGTCTCCGGGACATGTGCTTCCGCCTCCACCACCACGCAGAAGTCTTGAGGCAGAGGGACTGCTTCTGCTGTGACTTCCACTGTCTCCGGTTCGGGTTCAAAGACAGGTTCCTCAACTGGGTTGGGGTTGGGTGGTTCGGGAGTCGGTTCGGTGCTGAACCCTCCCGTCTGGTCGTTCCACTCCAGTCTCCTCCAGCGACGGGTGTTCTGGGATCTGCGGTTGCGGTTCGGCATGGTTGGTTGGTCGCGTTTTTTGTCTGATGTGTGTTCTGTTGTCTATGATATCTGTTGGAAACCAACTTTCAAATTTTAAGTTTTCCAGCGGTTCCGAGTTGCTTTCTTACGAGGGGTAGGTTCCTCGTTTGAGGAACCAGTCTCGTGTGTGGGTGGATCTAATTTTTTGGATTTTCGTATTTATTTATACAACTGAGATACATCTATTTATTCTTCTTCTTCTTCTTGACTATCTTCCGCTTGGGTAGAGTGGATATTAATTCATTCGCCCCTTCATTGTAGTGGTCACCCTGTTCCCGCATCTCCAGACTCTGTTTCACCGTCTGCTGATATTTGATGCCCTTAGGTGCCCTTGGGTTGTCAATGATACCTTGGACCCAGTCTCTGCCTGCCTGACGCTCCAGACATCTGTCCCAGATTGGATTCAGGAACCCTGAGACGACTTTCTTGTCTTCAGATTTCTCCACTATTGAGTTTGCCATATCAAACAGCATCTCCTTCATTTCTGCCTGAATTTCAGGTTGCTCTTGCCAGTCCTTGGGCGGTTCTTCAATAGTGCCGAGTTTGATCCATTGATTGAGAGTCCGAGCAGATTCATAGGCAGAGGTATTGAATTCTCGGTTTGCCATCACTGGTTTCTCCCGAATCAGTCTCCGCTTATCAGCAGAGTCAGACTTCTCCAGATACATGACCTTCATATCATTACGCCAGATATCCCAGTCATATTTGACTTGACCATCTTCTGGATCCACTGGATCATACTTCCTCTCTTCAGGGTTCCAGTGTCCGACCATCAGACTCCGGGGCAGAGTGTAGTGGGCACTGATTAACTGTTTGACCTCCATCTGCCTGAGTGCCAGTTTCTCCTCCAGGTCTGCGATCTTCTTCGCCTGACGCTGGATCACCTTGTCTGCTTCAATTACCTTCTTGTTCATTTTGTCTCGGAGCAGGTCTTTGCCAGAGGTTTCATCTCGGAGCAGATACTTGTGTTCACCATGGGTCTTGGAGTAGTCAGGTGGATCACATTTCCATTTGATATCTTTGCCTGGTTTCATTCCGGAGGGTGCGTTGTCACCCCAGACGGTTGGTCTTGGTTCT
>VMHT01016321.1_pt1 | contig 27700 bp, 50 predicted proteins | sample 4693611 | NCBI WGS metagenome assembly VMHT01 (sample SAMN12280063, study PRJNA550983) | marine metagenome | isolation source: seawater sampled from same location over 5 years 0.02-0.2 micron viral filtrate | place: USA: collected off the coast of southern California halfway between the port... ... | reverse complement strand
GCTTATGGGTATTGAAAGGGGACCTAGATATCTAATTAATGATATGGATCCTAAAAAACCTGGTAAAAGAGCAATCGCGATGAATTTAATTAGAAACGAAGGAATTTAATATGAAATATTCAATGTTTATAGGTAGATGGCAACCTTGGCACAAAGGTCATCGATGGTTAATAGACCAGCGTTTAAATGAAGGTAAAAACGTATTAATCTGCATTAGAGATGTAGAACCAAATGAAAATCAACCATTTACTCCAACTCAAGTCTACAGAAATGTTAGTACTGAACTTCATCATTTAATTGAAGAAGGTAGAGTTAAAGTTATGGTAATTCCTGATATTGAATCAATTAATTATGGAAGAGGAGTAGGATATGATGTTATAGAGCATGTTCCACCTACAGATATTAAAGAAGTATCTGCTACAAAAATCAGAGAGCAAATGAGAAAGGATGGTAAGTTATAAAAGACACATTGCAAAAACAGTTTCATGGAGAATAGTAGGTACAATAGACACAATAGTAATTTCAGGATTAGTAACGGGTTCTTGGGTAGCAGGTTTGGCTATAGGGGGTATCGAAGTTATTTCCAAAATGGTGCTTTACTTTCTACACGAAAGAGCTTGGTATAAGTTTAGCAAGTTTGGAATTAAAGAAAAATAATGGCTAAAAAAATACCAAAAATAGTAAAGGATATTATACGTAATAGACCTGAGATTAATTATGCTTTTAAAAAGCATGTTTCATTCTCACAATTACAAATTTATAGTGGTTGTCAACATAGATGGAAATTACAATATAAGGATAAAATTAAGAAATTTAATTCATCTATTCATACTGTTTTTGGTACTGCAATGCATGAGGTAATGCAAAAATATTTAGATGTGTTTTATAGTAAAAGTAAAGCAGCAGCTAATAGATTAGATTTAGACGACTTATTTCAAGAATATTATATAGAAGAATATCAAAAACAATATAAATCAAATAATAAATCACATTTCTCAGATGCAGTAGAAATGAGGGAATTTTTTAACGATGGAGTTGAGATATTAAAAGAATTTAAAAAAAGAATAGGTGGGTTTTTTAGTAAAAGAGGTACGTATTTAGTGGGTTGTGAAGTACCTCTTGATCTACCACCAATTAAAACATTAAGTACGGTTCATTATACTGGTTATTTAGATGTTGTTTTATATCATGAGCGTAGTGATACTTTTACAATTATTGATATTAAAACTAGTACTAGAGGATGGAATGATAAAGCTAAGAAAGATACTATGAAAAAGTATCAATTAGTATTATATAAAAAATATTTTGCTGAACAATACAATATACCAATTGATAAAATTGATGTTAAGTTTTTAATATTAAAAAGAAAAATATACGAAAACACAGAATATATAATGAGAAGAATGACTGAATTTACACCTGCAAGTGGTAAAAATACTATAAATGCAGCTAGTCGTACTATGAATAATTTTATTGAAGAAGTGTTTAATCAAGATGGTAGTATAAAAGATAATAAATACCCTAAAAGCGTAAGTAAATGGAATTGTACCTTTTGTCCTTACGCTGAAGATAATAATTTATGTGGTCAGGGGGTGCATTTTTCATAAATCCACATATATGTATAGATGAATATAATGTTATAAAAAATAAAAATTATGAGCGTTAAAAAACCAATGACACTAACCAGTGTCAAAGTAAAAACTGATTTATTTAATGATTTTAAAGTGGAATGTGTTAGACGAAAATTCTCGTTCCAAAAGCTTGCTGACCGTAGTCTCTTTTTGTATCTTACAGACGATGATTTTAGAAAGAAGATTACTAATCAAACTAATTTAGAAAAATAAAAATAAATAATCTTATGAATAAAAGTTTTAAACACCTTCCTCAAGACAAAAGGAAGAAGATATTATTAATATGCGATGATATAAGAGTTCATTCAGGTGTTGCTACTGTAGGTAAAGAAATTGTAATTGCTACAGCTCAACATTTCAACTGGATACAAATGGGAGGTGCTATTAAACACCCAGATCAAGGTAAATTATTCGATATTAGTACTAGTGTAAATGAAGAAGCTGGTATTAATGATTCTAGTGTTAGAATATTTTGTACAGATCAATATGGTAATGAACAAATTCTTAGATCAGTACTAAAAGCTGAAAAACCAGATGCTGTAATGTTAATTACAGATCCTAGATATTTTAGTTATATTTGGGCAATGGAGAATGAAATTAGAAAACAATGCCCTATTGCTTACTTAAACATTTGGGATGATTACCCAGCTCCAATGTATAATCAACCATATTATAGAGCATGTGATTTATTAATGGGTATTTCTAAACAAACAGTTAATATCAATAAATTAGTATTAAAAGATTGTGATAATAGTAAGAGAGTATTTAAATATGTACCTCATGGTTTAAAACATGATGGTAAAGATTCTTACATTCCATTAGATGAAAATGATGAAGGAATGTTATCATTTAGAAAAAAATTCTTTAAAATTAATAATAATAAAGATGTTGATTTTGTTTTATTCTTTAATTCAAGAAACATTCGTAGAAAACAAATTCCTGATGCTATGATGGCATATAGAAGTTTCTTAGACAGTTTACCTAAAGAAAAAGCAGATAAAACTAGATTTATATTACATACAGAAGGATCTACTGATGCTGGTACTGATTTATATGCTGTAAAAGAATATCTATTTGATGAGCATTACGAAAAAAATATAGTATTTTCTCATGAAAAACTAACAAGAGAACAATTAAATTATCTATATAATATAGCTGATGTTCAAATTCTTCTAACTTCAAATGAAGGATGGGGATTAACAATTACAGAAGCAGTATTAGCAGGAACACCTACAATAGCAAATGTAACAGGTGGAATGCAAGATCAAATGAGATTTGTAGATGAAAATGGAGAATGGTTCACCCCAAGTGCTGATGTACCTTCTAATCATAGAGGCACATATAAAGAACATGGTGAATGGACATTTCCAGTTTATCCAACAAGTAGATCAATTCAAGGATCACCTCCAACACCTTATATCTATGATGATAGATGTAAATGGGAAGATGCTGAAGCTAGAATTAAAGAATGTTATGAATTAGGTAGAGCTGAATTAAAACGTAGAGGTAAAGTAGGTAGAGAATGGTTCTTAGGTGATGAAGCTGGATTTACAGCTGACCATCAAGGAGCTAGAGTTGTAGAAGCGTTTACTGAATTATTTAAAATTTGGGAACCTAGAAATGATTTCGATATAGTAAATGCCACTGAGTATAAAGGTAAGTTTTTAAACCATAAAATAAATTATTAATGAATAAACCAGAATTTGTAATAAGCGCACCATTTGACACTTATAGTGGTTATGGAGCAAGATCAAGAGATTTAATTAAATCAATTATCGATTTAGATAAGTATGACGTTAAATTACTTCCGCAAATGTGGGGTAATACAGCTTGGGGATTCTGTGATGACCATGAAGAATGGGCATATTTAAGAGATCACCAAATAGAAGGTGTTAAGCAAGGTGAAAAGCCAAATATTTGGATGCAAGTAACAATACCAAGTGAATTTACACCTATAGGAGAATATAATATTGGAGCAACAGCTGGTATTGAAAGTACCCAATGTGATCCTAGTTGGATTGATGGTTTAAATAGAATGGATATGAATTGGGTTTCATCAAAACATGCTAAACAAGTATTTGCATCTATGAAATTCGAACAACGTAATAAACAAAATAATATCCTAGTTAAAACTATACAATTAGAAAAACCAATTCATGTTGTATTTGAAGGTGCTGACATTAACACTTACAAACATTTACCTAAAGTAGATCTTGATTTATCATCAGTTAAAGAATCATTTAACTATCTATTTGTAGGTCATTGGATGCAAGGTGATTTAGGACATGATAGAAAGAATGTTGGTTTAATGGTTAAAGAATTTTTTGAAACATGGAAAGGTAAAAAACAAAGACCTGGATTGATTCTAAAAACAACTATGGGTAAAGATAGTTATTTAAGTGAAGATATAATCTTAAAGAAAATTAAACAAATAAAAGATTCAATAGGAGGTGATTTACCAAATGTTTATGTAATGACAGGTGAATTAAGTAATTCACAATTAAATGAGTTATATAATCATCCTAAAGTAAAAGCAATGATTTGCTATACTAAAGGTGAAGGGTTTGGTAGACCATTAATGGAATTTGGATTTAGTAAAAAACCAATTATATGCTCAGGATGGTCTGGTCATTTAGATTTTTTAAATCCAACATTTACTTATTTACTGCCTGGTGAACTTGAGAATGTTCATAAAAGTGCTGCTAATAATTGGTTAAAAGAAGAAGCACAATGGTTTAAACCTAGTTTAAGTCATGGTAGAAAAGCAATGAAAGAAGTATTTCAAAATTATAAAAAATGGGTTGTTAAAGGTAAACAACAAGGACATTATCTTAAAACTAATTTTACATTAGAAAAAATGGGTGAATTAGTAGATAATATTTTGAAACATAATTTACCTGAGTTTAAACCTAAAGCTCAACAAGTAGAACTAAATATGCCTACTAATATTAATACTGGGGGCGTTAGTTTACCAACTATAAAATAAATAATATGGCACAATATGATGAAATTATAAATTGCCCTAAATCAGGAGGTGATTTATGTTATAAAGTTGAAATTAATAATAACGTTACTAATTACATGAGTATATCTTGTGGTTTTTGGACTAACAGTTTAATGAAAGAAGGTGAAGAATTCTTTGAGTTACAAATGAGTGAATTACCTGAATTATATAAAGATTTAGCTTGGAAAGACCCAAAAACAGAATTAGTTTGGCTACCAAATACTATAAATACAGATGCTGGGATGGTATTTGCTGATGGTAAAAATTCTGATAGTTGGAATTGGGCAGCTGTTAAATCAACTCGACAATATAAAATGCCTGAAGGAGCAACAGTTGTGGATATGGAACAACCAGAATTCAAACCAGATATGACTACATTAAAGCATTTTAAAGAACGTGATTATATGGAAGCTTTAGATTATTTAGGAATATTAACAACTCCAAAACCAGTAGTTAATAATGAAGATTAGTTATGCAATAACAGTTTGTAATGAATTAGATGAGATAACTCGTTTATTAAATTTTCTTATAAAGAAAAAACGTAAGCAAGATGAAATAATTATTTTATTTGATAAAAAGAATGGTACACCTGAGGTTTGGAATCGTTTAAGTGAATTAAAAGGTGATGATTGTTGTGAATATCATGCTAAAACGTTTAAACACCATTTTGCTGATTGGAAAAATCAATTAACAGATTTATGTAGTGGTGATTATATATTTCAAATTGATGCTGATGAAATACCTCATGATATTTTAATTGAACAATTACCTACTATATTAGAAGGTAATCCTGATAATGAAGTTTATTTAACACCAAGAGTTAACACAGTAAAAGGTTTAACTAAAGAATATATCGATAAATGGAGATGGAATGTTGACTCAGAAGATAGAGTTAATTGGCCTGATTATCAATGGCGTATTTGGAAAAACAAACCAGAAATTAGATGGGTAAATAAAGTACATGAAAAACTAGAAGGATTTAAAACCTATGCTCCATTACCTGCTTTACCTGAGTTAGCTTTATATCACCCTAAAACAATACAAAAACAAATTAAACAAAATAATTATTACGATACATTATGAATATAAATCAAGAAGGAGTATTACTAGAAGAATTAAGATCAAAACATTCATTTGACTTAAATATTGTTGATCAATTAGATAAAGAATTTGGTGATGATTATTATGATTTAGTAGAAGAATATAATAATTTTTGGGACAATGGTTATTTCGAACAAGTAAAAACCCAATCATCAGGTGGAGCGGGTCATATTGCAGGAGCAGGCCCAATTGATTATAATGAAGGTAAAATAATTTATTTATTCATTAGAACTAAACAACCTAAAAACGTAATGGAAATTGGTTTTGCAAGTGGTTGTTCATCAGCTGTAATTGCTAAGGCATTAGAAATGAATGGTGAAGGTAAATTATATACTGTAGATCTTAAAGAAAACCCTGGTATGTCAGCAAACCCTGATAATGATCAAGAAAAAGTTTGGAGAATAGATTATTTTAATGAATATGTTGATAAAGGAATTATTATACCAACATATCCTAAAGATGCAATTGATTATTTAAATGAATTTGATACAAATATTCCTATTGATTTAGTATTTACTGATGGTGGTCACGAACCAGAATTTTGCTATCCAGTAGCTACTAAATTAAAAGAATTATATCCACAAGCATTACATTTATATCATGAATGGTCATTTTCACCTTTAACATTAAATAAAGCTAAAAGTTATATTTCAATAGGTGCAAATTTAAATCACCAAAAGTTTGCTGAAAGAGAAGCATTTGAAAGAATATTTAGCTATAAAAATTATGAACATTATGGTTTTTATGGTAGTTGTGGTTTAGGTGTAGTTAAACCTCGTAAACAACCAAATTCAGGTGCTATAAAAGTATATTATAGATTATCAAATTTTGAAGCTGGTATGTCTAAAAAGAAAATACCTAATGCTACTAAACAACATTGTTTAGAAAATTGTATTAATGTTTTTGGTAAAGATAATATAACAATTATAGGTGATACTTTAAATGAAGAAACTAAGAAATTTGTTATTAAAAAAGAACTAAAATTAGTTGAAGTAGAAAATGGAACAGGATCAGGTACATTTAGAGATGCTTTAGATTTAGCCATTCAAGAAAATAATAGTGGTGAAATGGTTTATTTATTAGAAGATGATTTCTTACATTTACCTCACTCAGATAAATTATTAGAAGAAGGTATAACTAGAGCACCATTATACACTACATTATATGACCACCCAGATAAGTATATCAATAAAGATCAAGGTGGTAATCCTCAAATAGAACAAAGGGGTGAAGTTACTAGGTTAATTAAAACAGATTCCGTACATTGGAAGTTAACAAATAGTACCGTTATGAGTTTTGCTTGTAGAGTTGAACGTTTAATTGAAGATCATGATTTACTAATGAAATATTCTAGTAATAATATAACAGATTCATACGGTTTATTTACTGAATTAAGTCAAACAAAACAAATAGGTGTATTAAGCTCAGTACCTGGTTACTCAACACATTGTGAAGCAGCTTGGTTAACACCATTAACAAATTGGAACGTAATATGATAAGTTTAATTATACCATCTTACAGAAATGCTGATTATTTAGATATATGTTTACAATCAGCTATTGAACAACAAGAAAATAAGAATGAAATTATAGTTGCTATAGATGGTTTTATAGAAGAAAGTCAATACGTCTTAGACAAATATAAAGATGATATTAAAGTACTTGATTTAGGTGAAAATCAAGGTATGCAAACAGCTTTAAATCTAGCTGTTATGAATGCTAATAATGAAAAAATATTTATTATAAATGATGATAATGTACTTTGTAGTGGATGGGATACAGCTATTGAATATAGCTTAAATGAAAATAGTGTATTAACATTAAATCAAATTGAACCAACAGGACCAGGTATATTTCAATTTCCAGTTAAAGATTTTGGACGTAATCCTAAAGAATTTGATTATGAAGCATTTATTAAATATGAAAAAACAATTAAACGAGATAGTTTAACTCTAGATGGTGGCATTTTCCCATTTGCAATGTATAAGAAAGATTATATGATTGTAGGTGGTTTTGACACTATGTATAAGTCTCCCTTTATATGTGATTGGGATTTCTTTCTAAAATTAGATCTAAATGGTATCGGCTTTACCAGAACACATCAAGCGCACCTATATCATTTTGGTAGCACAGCTACTAAGAATGGAAAAGAAGGTGAAAAGTTTAGAGCTACAGAAGGACCTGCCGCCCAAGTATTTATGTACAAATGGGGAATACCGCCTCAAATATTTGATAATCTATCTCATAACCCAAAAGATAATAAAGTAATAAAAGGAATAAAATATGGAGCATAATATAAATGTAATCGATAAGTTTTTAGGTACATTAGAATACGCAGACAGACCAGATTCAAAATCAGAATTATTAGTAGAATCTTATTTATCAATTAAAAATATAATCGAAAAAACAAACCCTAGAGCAATATTAGAATTAGGATTTAATAGAGGATGTAGTGCAGCAATGTTTGCTTATGCAGCACCAACTAGAGAAATTGTTAGTATAGATCATTATTCAAATAATCAAATTAAAAGAAATGCTAAAAGAATACAAACATTACATAAGCATTTTCATTTTATTCGTTTAAATCATAATGGTATAATTCCTGAATATGGTAAATCATGGAAAGGTAAATTTGATTTAATTTATATAAATGGAGATAAAGACCAAAAATCCATTAAAAGAGATATATTGGCTGCAATAGAATTAAATACTAAAACAATTGTATTAGACCAGTATAATCATGAGGATATTAAACCTATTTATGACAAATATATTAGTTTATTTAAACTAACTAAAGTAAAAACATATAATACAAGTAACGGATTAATTTTATTAAGAAACTCACAATATGCAGGATAAAAATGTATTAATAACAGGTGTAGCAGGCTTATTAGGTAGTAGATTAGCTGATTGGATTATAGAAAACACAGATTATAATGTAATTGGTATTGATGATTTAAGTGGTGGCTATTTAGAAAATGTTCATAGTGATGTTAAATTGTATAATAATGATTTAGCAACAGAGGATATAGAACATATATTTGATTTTCATAATATTGAGTATGTATTTCATTTTGCTGCTTATGCTGCTGAAGGATTATCGCCTTTTATACGTACATTTAATTATGATAATAACTTAAAAGCAACAGCCCGCATAGTTAATGAATGTATAAAGGCTAATGTTAAAAGATTGGTATTTACGTCTACATTAGCTGTTTATGGTCATGGTGAAGGAGGTATATTTGATGAAAATCAACAACAAGCACCAATTGATCCTTATGGAGTAGCAAAATATGCTTGTGAAATGGATATTCAAATTGCTTATGAACAACATGGATTAGATTATTGCATAATCAGACCTCATAACGTTTATGGTGTTAAACAAAATATTTGGGATAAATATAGAAATGTGCTTGGTATTTGGATGTATCAATACTTAAAACATAAACCATTAACCATATTTGGTGATGGTGAACAAACAAGAGCGTTTAGTTTTATAGATGATTCATTAGAACCATTATGGAATGCAGCTATTAAAGATGAAGCATCATGCCAAATAATTAATTTAGGCGGTGTTAAAGAATATTCTATAACTGAAGCAGCTGAAACATTAGTTGATGTAATACAGGAAGAAGAAGGTATGGATAATTTTGAAATACCAATTGAATATTTAGAAGGTAGACATGAAGTAAAACATGCTATTCCTACATGGCAAAAATCAATTGACATATTAGGATTTGAACATAAAACGGATTTAAAAGAAGGTTTAAGACAAATGTGGAAATGGGTTAGAACACAACCTATGAGAGACCAATTTGTATGGCCTAGTTATGAATTAGATAACGGTATTTATAGCTTTTGGAAATGAAAAAAATAAAAATAGATAAAGAATTAGGTAGACCAATTATGGATTGGATTAATGATAATAGTGATAATTTAGAAACACTACTACCAGAAAGACCCCCTCATGATGGTTATATTATAGGTGCTCAACATTTAAATATTAAAGATGATGCTTTAATTGATAGTGGATTTCCTTATTATACATTAAAGGAATTAAATAAACATATATTAAAAGAATATGGGTTAAGCACAAAAACACCTCATGACCCAGCTAATGGAATATTTTTATCTTATTCAACTAAAGGACATTCGGTTTATATCCATAAAGATAAAAACGCGGATGAAAATCATACTCATGTTAGGTTTAATTATATGTTAAATAAATCTGTAGGAGGTGATCCAGTTATATCAGATAAAAAAACCATGATTAAAGAAGGTGAAGTATGGGTTTGTGTAGCGGGAAAATACTTTCATGGCACTACTGAGGTTACAGGTAAAAAACCAAGAGTAATGATTAGTTTTGGTCATAAAATAAAAAATAAAGTTTTACAAAAATTAGAATCAGAATGAATATAGGAATTATAGGACAAGGTTTTGTTGGTAATGCAATTTACCAAAAGTTTAAAAATTATTATAATGTTTACACATATGATTTACAAGCTAAATTATGTAATAGTACATTAGAAATAATTAATGAAGAATGTAATATTATTTTTGTATGTTTACCTACTCCAATGGATAAGAATGGAAGATGTCATATTGGTATAGTTGAGGAAGCATTAAATGATTTAGAAATATTAACATCAATAGACCAATCAGAAAAAATAGTAATAGTAAAATCAACAATACCCCCAGGTACTACTAAAAAATGGAATAAAGAGTTTACATTTTTAGATATAGTATTTAGTCCTGAATTTTTAACTGAAGCAAATGCTGTTAGTGATTTTGATAATCAAAAGAGAATTATATTAGGAGGTAGTAAAATTCCTACAACAAAATTAAAACCTATATTCGCTAAGGCATTTCCAAAAGCAACTATAATCAAAACAGATTCAACATATGCTGAAATGGTTAAGTATGTTACTAATTCATTTCTAGCAACTAAAGTATCATTTGCAAATGAAATGTATGAAATATGTAAAGGTTTAAATGTTGATTATGATAAGGTAATTGAATATGCTTGTTATGATGAACGTTTAGGTAAATCACATTGGGCAGTTCCAGGTCCAGATGGTAATTTTGGTTATGGAGGTCATTGTTTTCCTAAAGATATTCAAGCATTAATCAATGTAGCTAAAGATTTAAATGTTAATCCCCGTATGTTAGAAGCAACAAATGAAAAAAACTTTGATACTAGAGTTGATAGAGATTGGGAAAGCATGACAGGTAGAGCAGTTATTTAAAGACTCCCGCATAAAAATTAGGTTACCCCAAATAGAGGTCGTATATTCACCAGGAACTTAAAAAAATAATATATGACTAAAGAAATAGACGGGATGATTTATGATAGTGAAATTGATAAATGGGTAACTATCGAAGAATACAACAAAGAATACGATAAAATTGAATGCTCAGCCGACCAAGATTGGGAATGGCATTATGCAAGTGAGTAAAGATTCCCGTGGAAAAATTTGGTTACCCGGGGGAAGGGTCGTATATTTACAGAGTAAATAATAAAAATAATAAAGGTTATGTCAAGTCAAATAAAATTAAGAAATAAGAGAAAACAAGTTGGATCAGTTGGTCAATTAAGATGGAAACCAACAACAATGAAAATGGATGATTTTAAATTCAATCCAGATTTATTTGTTCCAATGAAAACTAACAAGAAAATTGATAACATTCTTTCCAGTGAAGGTGGATTAATGAAAGGTACTAATGTTGCTTTCGTAGGTGATCCTGGAGTTGGTAAAACAACTGTATTACTAGATATTTTAGCAGATCTTCAAAATAATGGTCATAAAACACTTTTTATTAGTGGTGAGATGACACAAATTGATATGGTAGGAATGGTTAAAAGATTTCCTAAGTTTGGTAAGTTACCTATTTTATTTATGGGTGATTGGATTGAAAAAGATCCATTAGTAATATTAAAATCTATCCTTAGTGAAGGATGGGATTCAGTATTAGTAGATTCATTTGCTGAATTAGCAGTTGCTGTTTGTGATTTTCATGGTGGTACTATGAAAAATGCTGAAACTAAATTATTAAATTTGTTTGAAAAACATAATAAAGGAGAAAATATAAATAAAGTAAATACTTGTTTTATGATTATTCAACAGGTTACTAAAGGTGGAGAATTTGCTGGTAGTAATAGATTTAAACACATGATTACTGCAATGGCTCATATGAAATTTACCCCTGAAGGTAGTAGAGCTATTTGGTTTAGTAAAAATAGACGTGGAGGTGAAATGAATAAATTACACTTTAGTTTAGATCAGAATAATCATGTTGGATGGTTATTTACTGAGCCAATGAATATGGGAATTTAATAAAATTAATATGATAGAATTACAAGAATTTATAGATAAGATGCGTGCCACAAGTAGTGGTACGCAAAAAGTAGAAATAATTAAGGACGCGAGTCCGTTTATCCATAGGTGTTTAGAATATACCTATAATCCTTTTAAGCAGTTTTATGTGACTAGTAAAACTTGTATCAAGAATAAGGACAAAGGCATAACCACCAATTCAAGCGGTATGTTCGACACCTTGGATAAATTAATTGATAGAGAATTCACTGGACATGATGCTATTAAATTAGTAAATGGTCACCATGAATTAATTTATAAAATAATTGATAAAGATTTAGGTATTAGAGCTGGAGATAAAATTATAAATAAAGCAGTACCTGGATTAATACCAACATTTTCAGTTGCATTAGCTAAAGAATATGATGATAAATGTGATTGGCAAAATGATAATTGGTATGCTTCAAGAAAATTAGATGGTGTTAGATGTTTAGCTGTAGTTAACTATGAAGGTGAATGTACACTTTATTCTAGAATGGGTAAAGAATTAACTACACTAAATAAAGTTAAAGAAGCAATTGAAGCAACAGGTATTATTAATACTGTATTTGATGGTGAGATTTGTTTAATTGATGAAAATGGAAATGAAGATTTTCAAGGTGTAATGAAACAATTAAGACGTAAAGATCACCAAATCGAAAATCCAGCTTATATGATATTTGATATGATCCATAAGCCTAATTTTGATAATCAAAAAGGTGGTCCTATTTTAAGTCAAAGATTAGGTGCATTAAGAGGATTTTTAACAGGTAGATATATTACAAATAATATTTTACGTTATACAGAACAATTTGTTATAACAGATGGTAGACATTTTGATATGTGGGGTCAAATGGCAACTGAAAAAAATTGGGAAGGATTTATGTTACGTAAAGATGTTACTTATGAAGGTAAACGTACTAAAAATTTACTTAAAGTAAAAAAATTCTACGATGCTGAATATAAAGTAATTGATTTTGATATTGATGATCATGAAGTAGTAAGAGATGGCAAATCAGAAACAATTAAAATGTTATCACAAGTATGGATTGAACATAAAGGCCACAAAGTAAAAGTTGGTAGTGGTTGGAGTCAAGAACAACGTTTACAATATATGGATGGATCAATTGTAGGTAAAATTATTACAGTACAATATTTTGAAGAAACTAAAAATGATAAAGGTGGAATCAGTTTAAGATTCCCAACAGTAAAACATATACATGGAAGCAAACGAGAATTATAAATTTAAAAAGACAGTATTCTGGGAAGAAAAGTTCTTAACAGAAGAAGGTGGTGGGTCAGTTAGCAAAGCTGTTAAACTAAACTCACCAGGATTAGTTAATTTCTTCAAAGAAATGGAGAATAATAACGATGAAATTTTGGGAATAAGATTCAACGAGGAAGATATCCTTGAAGTATTAATTAGACCAAAACAGTAAAATTATATATTTATGTTACAGACTATTAAAAAACGAACTATGAATTTAAAAATGATACCGTGTAATTGTTGTGGTGAACCAATGCCTGAATTAAGATTAACTAAATATGGCTACAATTTTTGTGTTAAGTGTTCAGAAGCAGGATTAGGCGAAGGTAGAAAACAAGGTGTTCCTATCTTAATGGGTGAAGGTGATCATACTTGGGTTGAAACAGTTATTATGACTGATGAACAATTTAGACAATATGAACGTCAACAGGAAGCTGAACTTAGTTTAGACAAAAATAATAAAGCAGAGATTATCAATATGGATAAAGAAGATAAAAATCTTATTGGCCCTATGACAATCAAAAACCCAGATGGCAAATAAGAAAAAATTTCTTAGTAAGGAACAAATAGTTGCAGCTCAAGGTAAAACATTATCAAATATGGCTGCAGCTAGGTACTTGCATGTTTCATACCAGCATTATAAGAAATACGCTAAAATGTATAACTTATTTGAGCAACATAAGAATCAAGCTGGTAAAGGTATACCTAAGTACTTAAAAGGTCCTAAAAAGATGCCTCACATGAAGGAAATAATTGAAGGTAGAATAGCAGCATCTTCATTTAATCCTAATAAACTTAAGTATGCTCTTATAGAGCAGGGATATTTATTAGAGGAATGTTCTGTTTGTAAATTTAATGAACGTAGAGTACTTGACTATAAAGTACCATTACTGTTGCACTTTAAAGATAATAATTCCAATAATTACAGCTTAGATAACGTTGAGTTACTATGCTATAACCATTATTTTTTAACAGTTGGGGACATTTTTAATTCTAAAGATATTAAGCAGATTGAAAGTAAGCAAGAGCATTATGGAACATCTGAAAAAGTGGAGTGGGAGGTAGACGAATATCATTTACAACGTTTAAAAGAATTAGGTTTAGATGATGAAGATGAAGATGACCCTAACCAATATATTTCTAAAATATGAAGAAAGTAAGATCAATAAATAAAAAACACCATAAAATAACTCGTGATTATGGTAAACAAAAAAGTAAGCATTTAGAAAAACTAACAGATAAAATGCTTAAAAACGATGAGAAAGCCCAGCAACTAAAATCTAAACAAATGAAGGGCGATTTTTTAAATAACTTTTAATATATGAGACACTTAATATCAATTATTATGTTGATGATTACACCAACATTGGTAGCTCCTACTGCATACGAGCAACCAGAACCAATTAAAATTGAACCAAAAGTAGAAATAATAAATGAAATGGATTTATTTTTAAATGATTTAGGACATAGAGAATCAGGAAATAGATACGATGTTGTTAATAAATTTGGATACATGGGTAAGTATCAATTTGGTAAAGCAACATTAAGAACATTAAAAATTAAAGTAACTAAAGAAGCATTTTTAAATAGTCCTGATTTACAGGAATATGCTATGCAACAAAATTTACTTTACAATAAAAAGAAATTACAAAAATATATAGACAAGTTTGAGGGGCAAGAAATAAATGGTATATTGATAACTGAGTCTGGTATTTTAGCTGCAGCACATTTAGGTGGTCCTGGTAGTGTTAAGAAATTTTTCCGATCAGGTAAAATAATGCAAGATGGAAACGGAGTAAAAATCACTTCTTATCTGAAACGATTTGGAGGTTATAAATTAAATATATGAGAAATAATATAATTACAATAGAAAATTTTTATGATAACCCATTAGAGACTAGAGAATGGGTATTAGAACAAGACTTTGCTGTTAGAGGTAATTACCCAGGTCAAAGAACAGTATCACATGCTACTCAACAGATGAAAGATATAATTGAATCAGCTGTTAAACCATTAGCAGGTCCAATTACTAGTTTTCCTATAGGCGAAAGAGAAGACGGTGAACCAAATTATAATGGAGCTTATCAATATACTACTTGTCATGATAAAACTTGGATTCATAGTGATAGTGGTACTTCATGGGCTGCTGTTGTTTATCTAACACCTAATGCACCTTTAAGCGGTGGTACTGGTTTATATAGACACAAAAGCACTGGTTTACATGAGTGGGTTGATGATGAAAAAGTAATGGATTTAATATGGAGTGAATGTAATGATTATACTAAATGGGATTTATGTGATACAATTGGAAATGTATTTAATAGAATGATTCTATATAGAGGAACTATGTTCCATGCTTCATTAGATTACTTTGGTCAAGACATAAATGATGGTAGATTATTTCAAACATTCTTCTTTGATACAGAATATTAATGGATAACGGATATTTACATTTAAAACAAGTTATACCATCTGATGTAGTAGTTGAAGTTAGATATAGGTTAATTGATTTAAAAAACAAATATTTAAATAGAGTTGGTCAACCAAGACATAATGGTTCAGGTACATTTTGGGAGGGTTTAGAATTAGCAAGTACATTTGATCCTAATTTATGGAAATATTATACTGCTGATTTTATGTTTGATATAGTTAAATCAATTATACCAACACCTTATTTATTTAACGATCAAGCTGTAGTTAAATTACCTAAATCAGATTTAAAATTTGAAGCACATTATGATAATCAATTTGGTCCTGATCCTGAAGGTGCATTAAGAGGTGATTTTAAAACAATTAATTGTAGTTGGATATTAACTAATATGAATGAATCAAATGGTTGTTTGTATATAGATGATAAACCAATTATAGCAAATGCAGGTGATATAGTTATAATAGATGGAAATAAAACCCATTATTCAGGTATTAATAAAACAAACGGAGTAAGAGTATTATATGCTTGCTGTTATTCAAGTAAACCAATTGGTAATTTTCAAAAAGGATTTTACAATGAAGAATTTAAAAGAAATACAAGTAACACTACAGGAAATTTGGGCAGCTACTAGACCTAATGTATTTAAAAATAAAAAGAAATACAACAGGAAGAAAAAACACCCGCGTAAAGGCTTGGATACCTGAGATAGGGTTCGTATATTTACAGGGTAAATAAAAAAATAAAGGTTATGCCCATAGTAGAATTTTCAAATTTAAACAAATACGGAAACATAAGAACCCGTAGATTCTGGAGAGAAAGCTCCAGTCTATCATTTAATCCAAAAGGATTTGGTCCATTTGTTAGTTATAGGTTATTCAAATATGATTATGAAGGACATATGTCACCTGGAATAGTAAAATTAGGTGGTAAAACATATATTGTTCCAACATGGCAAGAAGTATTACCTGAAACTAGATTGGAAGATATTAACTGGATAAAACCTAAAGTTAAGAAAAAAGCAGAAACCATAGTAGTAGAAACACCTAGTTCAAAAGGTGATGTTATTTATAAAACAAGATTCTACCCAGATTCAGGTAATTATACTTGTACTTGTCCTGGTACTTGGAGAGCAAAAGATAGAATGTGTAAACATATTATTAAACTTAAAAACGAAATTGAAAATGAAGGAAAATAGATACGTTGTTACATTTGAAGCATATGTTTATGCTGATAATGATTATATGGCTAGAAAGCAATCACACGCAGTTAATGATTCAATTAATGCAATAATGAATGTTCAGGATTCTGAGGTAATGGGTATTGTAGAACAACCATTTGCAACTATGGGTAATAGAAAATTAGATGATATTTCTAAACCTAGAGATAAAGACGAAGATAAACCATTACCGTTTTAATATGGAAGGATACGAATTAGTAGATAAAGCAATGAATGTTGGCTATAGAATGTTATTAGGTGAAGAAATTACTTATGAACCTAATGATAGTGATAAAGTAGAAGATATGGTATTCATACCAGACCCAACTCAATCTGAAATGGAATTAGCTGAAGATTTACTTGAATATTTTATTGAAGAAGAAGAATATGAAAAGTGTGCTAATATTAGAGATATAATTAAATTAAAAAAGGTTATAAATAAATTAATATGAATAAAACATTAAGTAAAAATAGATTTAAAACATTAGGTAAGGCATTAGCTAAAAATAATATTAATATTGATTATATGGTTGATTGGTCTAGAGAGAGTGATTATACAGATCAACCTAGATTAGGTAATGGTAATTATAATGGTATTGAAGGTTGGTATTTTACTAAAAATAATAATATTAATTTTACTAATAAAGAAAAAAAATTAATTAAAGAAACATTATTAAAAAAAGGATTTAAATGTAAAGGTGTTTCTGATTATGAAGTTGAATTTGACAATGATAGAAGTTATCGTCCAACTATAAGTTTTATTTTAAATGGGTAAACATAGAGGTTGTGAATGGGATAGTCCAATTTTTAGACAAATAATGGCTGAAAAACAAGCTAAGCAAAAAAAACAAGTAGTAACTGAATATAAAACTAAACGAGGTAAATATAATGGCAGAGAACAGAGGTAGACCAAGCGAACAAGTAGTTAAATTAGATAAATGGGTTTTAGAAACAGATAATATAACTTATTATTATGATGTAAAGAAAAATCTAAATGGTTGTTGGAGAACAGTAAATCATGATACAACTAAATACCCTAAACCAGATATTAACCAAAGAATGTATGGTAAATCACCTGTAGTAATGGTATTTAATACTTCAAATCGTTCTAATGCTAAAACTAAAATGAAAATATTCAGAAAAAATATTGATTATGTATTAACAGCTAAAAAATTACCTGGTGTTCCTGAAAAAGCAGTGATATTAGATGTAGGGGTAGGTAATTCATTCATAGATGAATATAAGAAAAAATATAAATTTGAATAATAATATATATTTATAATCAAATTCTAGGAATACAAAATAATTTGGCGTTCCTAAAGTAGAATTATATATTTATAATAAAACGAACTTACAATAAATAAAATAAATTATGTACAGTAATACTCCAGATCCAGGAAACTGGCACTCATTCATACAGAGAAGAGACAACACAAGCCTTTCATTAATGGAAGCTAAAAGAAAGTATTTAAAAGAACAATTAGAATACGAATCTTTTATGAATATGCAATTAGCTAGACTTGAAATGAATAGACAAGCAAGACTAGTTCAAGGTGGAGCAGGTAATCCAGATGGATTTGAAGATATTACTAGCTGGATGTGGTCACAAGGAGTGATGGACGTTAGTGCTGGTTTTACAGCTCAAATTCAATTTGAATTCGAATCAGATATTGATTATGTAAATTCAGGTACTGATATGGTACACGTTTTAGTTCCTAATGGACAACAAGGTAATGGAACAGCAGCAACAGTTCCATTTACAGCTTCAAATGTAATAGAAGCAGATAATGTTGTACAATTTACTTATATTCAAGCACCTAGTGCTAATGGAACAGGAGTTATTGGAGCTAACGAATTAGCAGTATCTACTCAATTATTTGGTTCTATATCAGCATCACCAACAACACCAGTAGAAGGAACTTATACTACAGTATCAGGTACTTGGGCTACAGGAACAGGTGGAACTGGTGGACAAGATATAGCAGCTACTATACAAGTAAGTGCTCTTCAAACAGTTACTTCAATTTCAGTAACAAATAATTCAAATGGTGTATTCCAACCAGGTAATACAATTACATTTGCTGGATCTGATTTAGGTGGTGGAGGTAGCTTAGTTGTTACTTTAGTACAAGCTGATTTAACTGGAGATGCAGTTGGATACACAGCAGGAACTACAGGTACAATAGTAGTACCAGGTAATGCTAGATTATTTAACCCAAGTAACGAAAGTGTAACAGTTGATAAATCATTTGCTGCATCACAAGTATTTGGAATAAGTGGATCAGTAGTTACAGCAGTAGCTTAATATTAATAGTTAAAAAATAGATTATGTTTAAAATTATAGGACTAATAGTAGTAGTATTAGTAATAGGAGCCGCAATTTATTACTTCGGTTTTTATAAGAAAGGAAAAATTAATGACAGAGATGGTGATTATATTCCTGATGAAATAGAAGACGCAGTAGAAGATGTTAAAGATGGAGTAAAAGAAGTTAAGCGTAGAGCTAAGAACGTAAAAAAAGAAATAAAAGACGTTGTTGAAGCTGCTAAAGAAGTAGGTAACCAAATGGGAGACGTAAGTGCTGCTGTTAAAGGTAAAAAAAGACAAGGACGTAAAAAGAAAAAATAATGGCTAAATACAATCTTACAAATTTACTTAACGAATATATTGGTGGAGGGAAAATTGGTACTCTAAACATTTCATTTAGAGATCTAGTTGATAGAATGGAAGAACTAGAAAAATCAGATGAAGTTATTGTTAGAGAAAAAGATGGTCCATCTGGTGATGGTAAAGTAAATAGAGAATTTGAAGTTGTAGTTAGAGACTCAGCTGTACCTGGAGGTAAAAAACAAGAAAGAGGATTTACTGTATATGATTATAAATTTGGATTTGATCCAGGTGATATAGATAATTATGAAGAAGAATATGACTTTAGTGTTGGTGGTAATGATATAGATTTAGCTATGAAATTAATTGATGGTGTTAAACCTTTTAATATAGAAGAAAATGGTCATGTAGAAGATTTTGCTGATGAAATTCAAGAAGGTATTTCTGTTAAAGTAGATAAAGATGAAGTTAAAATGCACTTAGACCAATATAGAAAAGGTGCTATTGATGGTGATGATTTAGCTCAAGCAATTGAAGAAATTGTATTTGGTGAAATTAAAGCACCAGGAATGGAAGAATCAACTGGACCAAGTGATAAAGCTGAAACTGAAGATGATGTTGTAAATGTAGATAAAGTAGCAGGTCCAAGTGCTAAAGGTAAAGGATATTCATCAGCTGTAGACGCTGAACGTAGTGAAAGCGGTAAAGAACAAGATGATATAACTCAAACAACAAAACCAATGTATAAAGAATCACTTAAAATATCTGATATAGCAGAAGAAATGTATATTGATGAAGAAATGGAAATGGTAGTAGATAGAGCTAAAGAAATAGCTCCAATACTAAAAGGTATTGACATGGATATTATTATTGATTTTGTTAAAACACATAAACAAGATATTAGAGGTGCTTCTGATGAAGAAATTAAAGATGAATTTGAAAACTTTAGATCAGTAAATTATGATTACATAGATGAAGATCTAAAACAACATTTTAAACGATTTAAGTAGTGCAGGTGCACATTTCAAACGAAGAAGAGCGCGGAATCATTTGGTTACCGCGTTTTTTTTTCGTATATTACGGTATATAACCAAATAAAAAACAATAGTTATGGCAAGAGTAAGTATTCAAAAAGAGATCGATATAGTGATCAAACAAGCTAATTTAATTAGACGTTACATTAATCAAGGAATGACTTGGGAACAAGTTGTACATGAATTTTTGCAACTGGCTAATAAAAGTAATATTAAGCAAAATTTTACCATGTTAGAAAAATATATGGTAAATGCTTATAATAGGGATCCTGAACAAATACAGCAGGAGATTTTAGATTTTAATGGGCTAATGAAAGCAATTAATGACCAAGAAGGTGATGTTGATAATCTTAAATTTCAACAAGCACAACAGTATTGGAATGAAGCTCAGAATAATTTAGAATCAACTTCCTATCTATAATGGCTGAAAAAAATAGGCAGTATAGATCAAATCAAGGTAGAAGTCCTAAACAACAACGTAGTAACGAGATAGCCGCTTTTGTTAGCGTAGTAGGATTAATAGCAGCATTAATATTAATATTTTTAACTCAATAAATGGATAAACGTAGAGAAAAAGCAGTATTACACCATTGTTTTGCAAGTGCTAAAAAGCATATTAAAAATGGTGAGCGTGATAAAGCAAGAGATTACTGTGATATGGGTATAGCATTCGTAGCAGGTAAAAGAGAGAAAGGATTAGGTGCTAAAGACTTAATTGAAGACGTTAGAGTAGAATTATGGTTAGAGCGTTTTTGGATGTTTTTAGAAAATAATAAATTGATGTTAGGATGATAGTAGTTAAAGATTTATTAATAGGAATAGGAGCATTTTTTGTAGCACACGTTTTAACATTTTATCAGTTAAATGGTCAATTTTTAAAATCGACTGACTGGTTTAGAAATAACGTTACAATAGTAGCTGCTACTGGTATTATTTTATCATTTTTTTATATTTGGGGAACTAAATATGCAGTTCAAGGAATGGGTGGTTTATTATGGCCAGCTCGTTTTATTGGATTTGGTGTTGGAATGATAATTTATGCAGTGATGGTTAATTACCATTTTAGTGAAGGTATTAATAGTAAAACATGGGTTAGTTTAGCATTATCTTGCTTACTAATCTACATTCAAGTATTTTGGAAAGTAAAATGATAAAAGATCAATTAACAGCAATATTAAAAGTAGTAGAAAACGAATGTAAACGTGGTTGTGAGCAATCATATTATGAAGAAGATAGAGACACATGGAGTAAACATCATGATTATATTAAAAAAATGAGATTAGATTTAGAAAGAGGTAGATTTAAATAATGGGAGAAAAAACAATATTTAATAGAAATTGGAGAGTAAAGGTATTAAGATCTATGGTAAGGCAGAGAAAATTAACTCCATTAGAAAGAATATCTAGTAGAGTAGGTTATATGGGAGCAGGATTTTTAATGGCTGGTCAATGGACAGTTGAACCAGCTTTATTTATAGTTGGGTTTTGTTGTGTGTTATTTCAAGTAACAATTAGAAGACAATGGAACCTAGTAGCACTGCAATTAAATGGTTTAGTTGCTTGGACAATACATTTTTTTAACAATTTATAATGGCAAAGTATTTAATAGAATTTACATGGGGTAATAATAATCCCATACATGAAGAGTTAGAAGTAGAAACTGATGACATTAAGTGGACTTGTGATCAGATAGCTAGAAACAGAGGTAATATTCAGTTCACAAAAATAATTAATTATGATCAAGATTCAGAAAAATAAAAACAACTATTTATTAATAGAGCAAAGAGAATATGAAGGTAACCCTTACATTGATGTTAGAGAGTTTTATGATAATGAAGATGGAGAATCAATGCCTACGAAGAGGGGTATAACATTTAACCCGAAGTTTGCTCAGCAAGTAGCTGAAGCGCTTCTTAAAATAGCAAAGAATGATGAATAAATGGTTTGGATTAAAATTTAATTTTAAATGGCCACATGAAGGTTTTGTGTTTGGTTTTAGTTTAGATTATTATGATCCTACAGAGGATTTACCATGGGAGAGTTATGTATTTAGAATAGCATTTATAACTGTAATCTATGATTGGGGTTGGGGTGATGATTCTAAAGAAATTTATAATAATCAGTAATGACATACAATGATACATGGTGGAAGGGAATAAAATTAAATCCTGAGGAAAGACCTTGGGGTAAATATGAAGTGTTACTTGATGACAATAATGTTAAAGTAAAACGTATCACAGTTAACCCAAATAGTAGATTATCATATCAATATCATGATAAAAGAAGGGAACAATGGACCATAGTTAAAGGGAATTTAACTATTATATTAGATGATGATAAAGTATTTAGAGGACCTGGTGAGTCAATTAGCATTCCTTTAGGAGCAAAACATAGAGCTTGGAATGAAACTGATGAAGAGATAATATTTATAGAAGTACAAACGGGGACTTACTTTGGTGAGGACGATATAATAAGATTACAAGATGACTATAACAGAGATTCATGAGGAAATAGTTAGGTTAAAACTAATTAGACCTCAAACTCAAGAAATTAAGTTAAAAATACAAAAGTTACAGCAACAATTAAGTAATGGTTAAAGTTGATTTGCATGGTTTAACACACGATAAAGCCATACTAAAGGTAGAGAATATGTTAATATTAAACCAGCTATGTAAATATGGAAGCATTGAGGTTATAACAGGTAAATCACCTGAACTTCAGAGTAAAATAATTGAAGAAATACTTGATATTCACAATTTCTCTCATTATATTCCACCACATAATACAGGTGTAATGTATATTAGTGATAATGAAATTGTGTAGGGAATTTGTTAATGTAGATGGAGCTCTATTAGAGATAATAAAGACATTCAGACCAGAATACTTTGTTACAGAGCAAGGCAGTAATACATTGAACCCAAAGTTAATAGGCATGTGGGTTGATTATTTAAGTTGTGATCGAGCAATTAGAAAAGATGGGGTAATAGCTATTTGTCAAACAGTAGAAGAACCAGAATGGGAAGAGATTTAAAATCATGTGCTTGGTGTCATAAACCAACTAGTATGCCTGAGGTATTTGCTGCTGAAACACCATTGTTAGAATGGTTTGAAGAAAAAATTGATAAATATTGTAATGATAAAGGCATAGATAGAAAACAATTATGGGGAGTAGATTCAGATTGGAATGAATTAGATGAACTACCTGAAATACTTGAAGCAGAATTATTAACTTATGATCAACTAATATCAACAGTAACAAGAAAAACAATATGTTCACCATGTTTAAGAGATGATCAAAAATTATGGATTAAATATTATCATAAGGATTTTGGTGATCCAGATGATGATTTAGAAATTAGAATAGAAGACCTAAAATAATATTATGAAAATAGATAAAATATACGTTATAAATTTACTTAGAGATAATCAACACATTATTGATAAGTTAGAAACATTACCAATTGAAGGCGGTTGTGAATACTTTATATTAGATGCTACTAATGGTTGGAAAGTAGCTAGTGGAGAAGAACAAAGAAAATTTAATTTTAAAGTGGCTGATTGGTGGAAAATAGATCATGAACATAATTTCTATAATAGAGAAGTAACCCCAGGTGAAATGGGTTGTGGTTTATCTCATTATGAATGTGTTAAATTAGGTTATGATGAAGGTCATGAAACAATATTAATATTAGAAGAAGATTTTATTTACAATGGTGAATGGCCTAGTAAAGAAACATTTGAACAACTACCAGATGATTGGAGTATGTTTAATTTTGCTAGACGAGGATTATGGAGTGAGAATGAAGAACAAGTATTAGGTGATGATTTAGTTAGAGTAGGTTATTCATATAATAATCAAGCTTATTTAGTATCTAGAAAGGGTATGAAAGAAATACTTGACTCAGATTATTTAAATAATGTAATTGTTAATGATGAATTTTATCCTGCATTACATGGAACACATGATAGACAAGATGCAATTGATAAATTTTATAATCCTAATTTTAGATATTATGCTACTAGGAAAGAATATTTTGGTCAAGAATCAAATCCAAGTAGAGACTCATTAACAGAATTTACACCTGAATACGTTAGGGAATTAGATACTAACACTCCATATAAACAAGATCTTAACATATTAGATGATAGCAATTGGGAAGAATGGAGTAACAGATATATTAATCCACAATTAATGAATGGTGAATTTGATTTAATTACAGATGAACCAGCACCTCATGTTTATGTATTCCCATTGTTTACTAAAGCATTTTGTGATGAATTAATTGAATTAGGTGAACAACAAGAATGGACTCATGGTAGACATGCTTTTTATCCTACAACAGATAATTTACTTGATGTATTAGGTATGAAAAATATTTATAATAGGGTAGTAAATGATTATGTTAGACCTTATGCTATAGATAGATTTGAATTAGAAGGTGATACTTGGAATCATTTATCTGATGAGTCATTTATTATTAAGTACCCATTTGATGAGCAAGCACATTTAGGTGTTCATCATGATTTTAGTAATATAACAACACTAGTAAATTTAAACCCAGGAGGATTTACAGGTGGGGGAACATATTTCCCCAAGTATAAATGTTTAGTTAATCCTAAAGAAATAGGAATGGCTACATTACATCCAGGAAATATAACTCATAAACACGGAGCTAGACCTACTACTAGTGGAACTAGATATGTAGTAGTAAGCTTTATAACTAACTCAGACCATAAAGGGTTTGAACCAAAACAATATTAAAATGATAGTAATAGACAACTTTATACAAGACACTAATTTATTAGACGAATTAAATAACGATAAAACATTCTTTGGACCAAATGGTAATTACACTTGGTGGGATGGTTGGTGGAATGGTCCAGCAGATACACTTAAGAAACGTTTAATAAACTATATTTGGAAAGACAATTGTCCACTACAATATAGAATCGAATTAAACGGATTTGAATATTGGACAGGTGTATATGGGCCAAATGAAGGTGTACAAGAATTAGGTACACATTTTGATAAAGATGAATTACATTGGGAAAGAACAGGTGGTCAAGATGGAGGTGAAATAGTAACACCAGAAATTGGAACAGTATTTTACCCTAAAGATGTACCATTTAAAGGTGGTTATTTAGAAATAGAACACCCAGATGGTGTAATGGAAAGAATACAAGCTAAATATAATCGTTTAATTATTTTTGATGCAGGTGGTTGTAAACATAGAGTAACACCTGTTGAGGAAGGAACACGATATGCTATTGCAATTAACTTATGGGATCATATTCCAGTTGCAGCACAAGAAGGTACAATGAATATTGAATAATGAAAGTAATCATAAGCGCAGGTTATCAAGCTCAAGATAGACATTTTGATGAAAATGTTTGGTTGGATTATGGAACAGGAGGAACCGAGTTTTGTATAATTAAGTTAAGTAAGGCATTAGCTAAATTAGGACATGAGGTTGTAGTAACGGGTTATGTTAAAACAACAACAATGAATGATGGAGTTAAGTACATTCATTACGATGCATTATCCGAAGCAGATTATGATGTAGCAATAGGAGCTAATTATCTTAGTTTCGTCAAAGAACTCAAACACAATAAAAACATAAGGGCAACTAAATGGATATTTTGGATGCACAATGATGAATACTACAATTGGTTTAGAGGAACAACAATGCCTAATTGGGTAAAATATTTTGATGAGATTGATTGTGTTGTTGGTGTATCTCAATTTCACGCTAATATACTTAAAGAAAAAGCAGTTGAACTTTTCGGCTATGTAAATCGTGATGTTAATCCGTATATACGAGGAATAGATAATGCTTTAGATAATACGGATTGGGTTGATTATAAGCATAATAAGGTTAATGGTAGAATAATTTGGTCTAGTTCACCCGATCGTGGATTAAAAATACTATTGGACAATTGGGATAAAATTAAGGCAATAATGCCAGATGCAACTTTAAATGTATTGTCTCCTCCATATGCAGAGACTTGGAGTGATAGGGATTACAGTAAATTAGATGGAGTGACTTGGGTTGGTAGCCTTAATCATTATGATTTGAGGCAACAGATAAGTGAAGCAGAATATTGGATATATTCAAGTGATTATTTGGAAACGTATTGTATAACAGCGCTTGAAATGTTGAGAGGTAAAGTGAAGATAATAACGAATGGGACGGGGAATATAAGTAATATAACTCAGAATTATGGTGTGACGATAGAGACGTTGGATGATATTTTAATGACACTACACTTGGATCAAACGGATAAAGCGTTTGCATACAAATTTCAATCAAGGTTAGATTTAGGACAACAATATGCTATAAGACAAGACTGGGACTTGCGTGTACATGAATGGATAAAGTTGTTTGATAATCTGGGAGTAACGTGTGAGTAGCCCTGGATTATATTAAGCGATGGAAGCGATTACTTGGCTCAATTTCGCGATTAAATAACGTGTTAAACATGTTAAATCGAATGTTAACGTGTGTTGTTTAAATGAAACGTTAACGTATGGACATTTGGATCTACGTATGTCCTTAGTTTCAAATATAATTACATTTAACTATAAAAACATAGTGATATATGACCTTTTAAACGGGTGGTATCTAGGATAAAGCGAAGCGGGTGCTAACCCTTATGCATCGCGAGCCAACCCTCTTCGACTCGAACGATATATACTTGTGAACACCGCAATTAACACATATGAACATGGAGTGAACATTGGGGATAATGCAATGACACATTAATGACATTGAAGATAATACAATTCAGTTAAAATAATGCATGAAAAATTTGGATACCGTAGTGAATGTTCGTATATTTACGTATAAGAAAGTTAAGGCCATGTAGTGGTGGGGTGGTAACTCAGAAATTATAATGGCGATGTTGGAACAGACTACGACGGTGGGCTCTTATCCCGCGGTAATGACTTATTATACTATACCTATTTCTTAATACCCGTGACCATAAATATTTGGTACTGACGCCTTCTACACATGACGCTTATATGACACTGGATTATATATTATAACATTATCCAT
>VMHT01072279.1_pt1 | contig 27734 bp, 22 predicted proteins | sample 4693611 | NCBI WGS metagenome assembly VMHT01 (sample SAMN12280063, study PRJNA550983) | marine metagenome | isolation source: seawater sampled from same location over 5 years 0.02-0.2 micron viral filtrate | place: USA: collected off the coast of southern California halfway between the port... ... | reverse complement strand
GAAGGTGTACCTCAAGTATTACGAGGGGACTTACCCTAACGAGCGTTGGGTCACCACCAAGTCGATTGAACTCACACTCCCAGCCTGTCAAGGACTGGAAGCTGACCAAAGGGCAATCGAAGCTGGTGGAGAATTTGTGCTTGACGCCAACGGCGAATGTCAATGGAGTGGTGATTGGTCGTATGACCCAACGACTGGCGAATGGACGGACAACACCCAGTCCACCGACGATGGAGATGGGGCATCGGGTGGTCTTGACTCAACGATGCTCATCATCGGTGGTATCATTCTCTTGCTCATCGTTGTTGGCTCGTTGATGTTCATGCGTCGCAGCGATGACAAGGACGATGCCTTCGGTGGAATGGAAGGTGCGTTTGGTGCTGATGCACTCGATCCAACGGAGCAATACGTTCAGCAACTCATTGCGCAAGGCTATCCCGAGGAAACAGCGCGAGCATTTGCCGCTCAGTATGTCGGTGGAGGTGAAGCTGCACAACCAGCCGCAGCACAACCAGCCGCAGCGCAACCAGCTGCAGCACAACCGGCTGCTGGTTTCGACCAAGCGGTGTACGAGCAGTACTACCAGCAATTCGTATCACAAGGCTACGACGCAGCTACGGCTGCGGCCTATGCACAGCAATATGCTGTGCAATATGCGCAATCCCAGCAGTAGACGTAGGCGCCACTGGTGCCTTCGCTTCGGCGGGTTTTGGCTTGTGAACGCGACATGCTGTATCTGTTTGAACAGCCAAGAATTGCGCCATTGTTGCGATGCGTATCGATTGGAAAGGGCACGAAGGTTCTCGCCCTTCTCCATATCGGATACTTTGGTTTGTTCCTCATTGCGTCGGTGTTGGGAAGCTTTGATGTGTTAGGGGAGAACATTGGCGTTCTGGGTTTTGTGGGTATCGGGTTTTAGATCGGTAGCCACGCACCAGGATGGTGGTTTGTTGACCAGTGACGAAATGTCCAGTCCACCTTTTGGCGACTGTTTGAGGAGGTCTGCAACTTCAGGTACGAAGCTTTGCAAGGCCCTCACACTAGGCTTCAGAACAAAGACCTGTGTTGTGCAGGGGGACGACTTTCACTCTTCCTCGTAGGCTTTGAGCAATGCCCCGTCTTCGATTTCAACCTCGCCGTCGTCACCGAGATGGGACTCAAAATCCGGTAGGCGCAATCGCCAATTTTTGGGTAATGGCGTGCCTTTGTCAATGATTTTGAGCATGCGCTCCTGCCATGATTGGGGTTTTCGCTGCATGATGTACATGTAGAGGACTGATGTTCGGATGTCTTCAGTCATGACGGTGTATCCTGTTGCTGCCTCAAAATTCATGGCTCGCAGGAGGTTAAAGGCTGGACGGTTGATAATTTGAAACCAACGTTTGGCGTTTCGCATGCACACCAAAATGACAATCAAGATGATGAGCGTGTTCAGGCAAAGCGTTCCGATGTTGAAACTCGGTCCGCTCATACCTTGGAGCAGGATAATCAAAATGAGGAGAAGGGGCACGGCCGTTATGAGGAAAATTATGTTCTCAGAAAGCGGTGGTTTCCGCATTTTTTGTCGAATGGCTTCCCATCCGTCGTGGTGTTTTTCATTCGGTTTGAAGATATCACGATCTTGCTGAGCAGCTGCTGCCCTAACCAGTTGTAGGAGTCCGTTGATCTTTCGAAATTGCGTCATTCCAACATCCATGTTGTCGTCAAGGATGGATTGAAGGCGCTGTTGAGCGTTCGCGTATTCACCCATGTCCGCCAAAATAGAAGCCATTTCTACCACGGGTGTGACTTCCCTCGGAGCGATCTCACGGCAGGCCTGCCACCAATGCAATGCATCGTGAAGCATACCGAGGTCGTCAGCCATCAATCGGCCGCCGCGAACCCACATGTCCATCCGGCTTGGGTCCGCCTCCACAATTTTCTTGACCGCAGATAGTGCCTGAGCAGCCTGAGCCATGGTTGGAGGTAGACCAGCAGCGGGAAGGCAAGCATCAACGAGCACGGCCCATGCTTCAAGGTGGTCTGGGTCGAGCATCGTGGCCTTTTTGGCCTCGGTTTTCGCTAGGTCTCTGTCGCCTTCATCAAGTGCTTCAAGAGCGTTGAGGTAGTGTGATTCTGCGCTCACGGGGCCACATCCTTTCACTCGTCTTTTCGTTCAAATTTGCGTGGAGCTCGGAAATCTCGAGGTGGTCGATTGTGGGCATGGCCCGATCGCTTGCCCTTGGCTCGACGGAAGTCGTTGTCGGAAGAACTTCGCTGAGGGCGTCCATTTCGTTGCCAACTCCCACCTGATGAACGGTTGTTGCTTTGGCCACCACCGTCTCGTTGACCCCCACCACTGCGGAATCCACGGTTGTCTCCTTCGCCCTGTCGTCGGTCGCCGCCATTTCGATCGTTTCTGAATCCACGGTTGTCTCCTTCGCCCTGTCGTCGGTCGCCGCCATTTCGGTCGTTTCTGAATCCTCGGTTGTCCTGTCCGCCCTGTCGTCGGTCGCCGCCATTTCGGTCGTTTCTGAACCCTCGGTTGTCTCGTCCGCCTTGTCGTCGGTCGCCGCCATCTCGGTCGTTTCTGAACCCTCGGTTGTCTCGTCCGCCTTGTCGTCGGTCGCCACCGTAGGAGGAGCGCTGGTAGTTGTCTCGTCCGCCTTGTCGTCGGTCGCCACCGTTTCGGTCGCTCCGGTATCCTCGATTGTCCCGTCCGCCTTGTCGTCGGTCGCCGCCGTAAGAGGAGCGCTGGTAATTGTCTCGTCCGCCTTGTCGTCGGTCGTTGTTTCGCGGTCCACCACGGCCGCCACCGCCACCGCCGCCACCAGGCCGAGGCTCCTCGCATCGGTTACATACGTTTCTGAATGAGAAATTCGAATTGTTGCACTTTGGACATGTCCAATCGTTGTCATTGAAGGTGCCACGCTGCTGCCGTTGTCCACCTCGGTGGTCATTGCCTCTTCGATCGTTCTGTCGGCCATGGCCTCGACGTTCGCCTCCTCCACTTCCAGCAGGACGTGGTTCTTCGCACCGGTTGCACACGGTTCGGCGTGCAAAGTTTGAGTTGTTGCACTTTGGGCATGTCCAGTCGTTGTATTCCTGTTGGCGAGGTCCACCTCGGTCGTTTCGGAACCCTCGATTGTCTCGTCCGCCTTGTCGTCGGTCGTCGCCTCTTCGGTCGTTTCGGAACCCTCGATTGTCTCGTCCGCCCTGTCGTCGGTCGTCGCCGTTTCGGTCGTTTCTAAACCCTCGATTGTCTCGTCCGCCTTGTCGTCGGTCATCGCCTCTTCGGTCGCTGCGTTCTTCTCTCGGCTTTTTGGGGCGAACGGAAACGGTTACGCCAATCAGCGCATCCATGTCCAAAGAACGGTCGATGTGAGCGATATGTGCAAGTGGGTGGCCGGTGCTTCCTATGACGCCGTCGACCTTTCCGATGTAGGAACCGTCATCCGAACGGATCATAATTGCATTAAGCGCCGGCGATGAACCGTCAAAATGCACCAGTAAGCCACCTTCATGGCTTTTCGACTCAACGGTTCCACTGAACATCTCAAGACCTGTTCAATCCTGCGGCCTAGTCCTTTTGGTGTTGTCGGTTTCAATCAGGCCTTCTTCGTTGTACCAAAAGAGCCGCACCCAGCATCGAAAGTGTCGCTAGGAATGTGATGGATGGCAAGGCTCCGTCCTCGGTATCGAGGGCTGGTGTCGCCACAGGTGCAATATCTTCAACCATCGGCGCTGGAATCCCGACAGCCAGTTGCGTGGAGGCTCCAGATTCGTCAACCGCTGTGATGAGGACATCATAGGTGGTGAGTCCATTGGCGAGGCAGATAGCGGTCGAAACTTCGACCACCCAGTTGATGCCATCAATGGTGAATCCTTGGTAGTCAGCCCCGCAAATCGTTAGGCTCATTGTGACCGCTTCCAAATCCGGGTCAGAGACCAATCCGTACATCTCAAACTTGAGCTGGCTTTCATCCCATGTGGCGTTCAGGCCGTCAAAGTTGACCGCCACTGAAACGGTAGGTGGCGAGTTTGGTTTGGTCAGTCCGAGGGAGAATTCAGCCACATGGAGCAACATGTTCGATGCCTCGGCTGAGACGCTGAAGGTGAAGGCACCTGGACGGATGCTCTGCAGGGAGACGGCCGTCATCGTCGGCTGGGATGCCACGGCTACCGATTCTCCAGCACCGCCCATCTGCCCGTTTTGGAGGGCACGAGCTGAGAATAAGAACTCGTTCACCAAACCGGTGGACGTGATGGTGAGGCGAGCGTTCTTTCCGTCATCATCAACGGTTCCAGTCGCAGTGTAGAGTGTACCAAAGGTCCAGGTTCTCGAATCGTTTTCATCCATGGCTCCAAGTGGGTCACCCGGTGTGCAATCTGCAGAGGCTTGCGTTGCACCTTCGGGTTGAGTGATTAAGAAATCACCCAACACATTGGTGGAGACACTCCACCCGGCTTCAGTGAAATCGCATTGGAGGGACCATCCATTGTCATCGTTGGCCCAAGCGTTTCCAGTCTCAGCATCCGCAAATCGCCACGTTCCGGCTCCTGATGTTGGAATCACTGTACCGTTGGCAGGAGCATCTTCGGTCCATGCGGGAACGTCGTTGGTTTCAGGTTCTTTTGTTGTGAAATCCATGAACATGTTGCAAACCAAATCCCATTGGGTTCGGTCAAAGTCGACCAGCTGCGTCACTTGAAGTGCGCCATCTGGGAGGTAAGCAAAGGAAGGCTCACCGATGTTGTCGCATGTTTCCCCGCTTGCGGGCTGGTTGTCAATCACTCGGAAATCATAGATGCGCAGGCCTTGCAAAACAGGGAAGGTCACCACCAGAGCGGCGTTGCTCATGTTGCTGATGTTCATGGCGAGCGTGAAGTTTGATACGCCGCTGTTAGGAAGTTGGTCCCAGCGAACGTTGTTGGCTTGATCTTCTCCCACAAACAAGCTGATTTCCATGTCCTCGGTGGTCGAAGTCGGAACTTCTTTGCAATCTGATGCCGCACCAAAGTTGGTGCAGGTGCGAGTGTCTGGGTGCCCCTCGGGTACCAAGTTGACCTCATCCAGGGCAATCCCGTCTTCAACGAATTCAAAGTCGTTCCAATCCACACCTCCGGAGTGAGGGATACCTTCTCGCATGCCTAGGCGAGTTTCCATATCTGCGATGCACTTTGGACCAATGCTGCGAACGGCATCACGTTCATCAGTGCTGATCCATTCGTTGTCCCCGCCCGGCAATCCTTCAAACAAACCGTCAAGGTTGTCTCGAACGATTGGTGAATTGGAACCGTTGACCCAAGCATTGGCAAACATGTCACCCGTGGCCCAATCATCCAGTATTTGAAGTTCAAAAAGAGCAAAATCGTACTCAAACAAATCTTCGAAGGTGTAGCCGCTGCAATCCACGTCGAGCGTGTCTTGACGGCCTTCGGTGGACATCACGACCGGGTTATCGTTGAACGAAGTAAGGGCTGGAGAGGATGTGACGCCAAGCATTACCAGCGTGATGAGCAGGGAGAGCAAAGGTGTGGACAGACCGCGTGTCATGGGCCACCGTCGTGTTTCGCCTTCATGAAGCATTGGTTGGTTTCATCAAGGAACAAGCCGTTCCATGCGATAATGGAGGGCCCACCACGGCAACAAGGTCCACAACATAGCAGCCAACCATGATTGCCAGGCCGCCACTCCTCGGTCAACCGTTGGGAGTTGAGTTTCCAAAAGATGGTGGTAGACACCGTTGGGGGAGAGCAAGTCCAGCATGCCTTCCAGCGCCACCCAAGCGGGGTCGTTGGCTTCACCAACCGCTACGCCTGAGGCGTAGGCCACCATCGTGGTCACCAGTGCCCAAAGGAACGTGAAGAAAAACCAAACTCCGATTCCGAAAGCGATGGCTGTGCCTTGTTCTTTTGCTGAAGTTGAGGCCAACAAGGCAAACAGTGTATACCACACCACAATGAGTCCTGTTGAGAGAGCGTACACCGCTAACTCACCCGCAGAAGGCCATTCTCCAAGTCGTAGTCGCACGAGGAACACCGAAACGCCAAGCAAAAGGTAAACCGGAACCAATATGCATTGGGCGTGGCCGAGAATCAGTGCCGTCGCTTGGTGCTTTCGAGGCATTGGCTGGGCCAACCTCACTTCCAACATTCCACTAGCTCGGTCTTTGCTTACACCGTCAAACGCCATCAGGACTGCACACATGGTGGCGCCGAACACGACACCAAGTGAGGCGTAAAACAGAACTTCCATCGGTGTATCAGGTTGATGACCTCCGGGGAGAATGATGTTTGGGTCCGAGAAACCCCATGCCATACCGGGCAAGAAAAGCAGCAGGATGGGGAGCATAATTTTGAGACGAATGCCCGCGAGTCGCTCCCGGCGAATTCGTGCAGCTACCTTGAGAATTCGAGTTCGGTCACTCACTTTCCAGCACCTCCTTGGATTGCATTGGAAGCATTGCAGAAGAGGCCACTTCCAAGGTAATGTCGTCCACATCCATTCCTGTCGCTGCACATAACCATTCCACCAGGTTTGGTCTGACTGGTGCCCATGAAGTCAGTGTCAAGTTGGCCTCGAGGGCGGCCGCAAGCGTTTCATCCGGTTTTCCATTCACCGTCAAGGTCCATCGCTGGTGCTCCGCTTCAAACGAGACGATGTCGCCCTCACTGGCAATAGAGGTCGGTTCAAGGGTGCCAGCCCCGGTCATCACGTACTGTCCATCAAGTCCAAGACGCCGTTCAACGTCTTCAAGCGGCCCTTCATCAAGCAACTGTCCTCGGTGAAGCAGAGCAATGCGATCGATGAGCCCTTCCAATTGGGCTACCATGTGCGAGGAAATGACCACGCTCACACCCTTCGAGGCCAATGTTTTGACCAGGGCGGTGAAGGCTTGCGCTGCAACTGGGTCGAGGCCGTTGAAAGGTTCGTCCAACAACAACACCTTGGGGGATCCGAGCAGGGCAGATGCGATTGAGAGGCGCTGCCTCATGCCTTGACTGAGGTTATCCAATGGCTCGCTTCGACGACTCCGAAGGCCGACGAGGGCCAACAATTGCTCAATTTTCTTCTCCGATGTGCCTCGCATTTCCCCGAGTTGGGTCAGGGCTTGAACCACGGTAGAGCGACCTTGCCATCGAACTTGTTCGGGCATGTGGCCCACCCAATGGCGAAGGTCGGGCACCTCCTGCCATGACGTTCCTTCGAATCGGGTTTGGATCTGGCCCTCTTGAAGTGGCAAGACTCCAGCCATCATCCGCAGAAGGGTGGTTTTTCCCGCCCCGTTCGGCCCAATCAACCCCAAGATGGCCCCTTCGTAGAGGTCAATGGAAAGGCCAACGATGCCTGGACCGGCTCGTGTAGCCCATGGTCGAGTGAGCGTTGGTGCTGGGATGGCGTGCCGGTGTTGAACCGACTTGAAGGAAAGAATTGCTTCCGCCATGGACAAATCCACGGGAAACCCTCGCTTCAACCTTGGCGAGAGGCGAACCTCTATGGCGGTCGTGTTGAGATTGGTAGCTGGTATTGACGATGTGGCAGGGTGTGATTCAGTCCTTGGCCCCTCTAGTCGGAGGTGGACTCGCATTGTACCTTTACCATCGGCGAATGGGCGACGTTGATGAACATCACTGGACTGGTGCCATTGGCACCAACGGGGTGCGTATTGCGTTCGCTTTCGCCGTGCTCATCTGGATTTTACCGGGAGGTGCGCTGTTAGCAATTCCTCTGTTGCTGGTGCTTTCCTTACTGAGTCCAGCAGGACGTCATGAATGGGCAGAACACCGAACACCCCGAATCTTGGCCCTCTGCGTTGCTGTCTTATGTATGGGGGCCACCGGTTTCCTTCCCACATCTCAACCTGTTGCGCCGGAAGATTGGGGTCGACCCCTGTTTACGGAAAACCCACATGCCCCGGTCTATCCTGCTGGCCAGCAATACACTTGGGTGACCAGCGATGTGGTGGTGCTGCAATCGCTCACGTTGCGCCTCCCACATCAACCGGGGGTGATGGGCGCCGAAACGGCTGCACTCACCTTTGCCTCGCTCATAAACATGGAAACAGGTCGTCTGCATCAAGCAATTGAGCTCATTGACGAGGAGGTACCTTTCGTGCGCCTCAACCCGGACGAGATCACGCTGCAACCCGTACCGGCACCGTCGACCCTCGACATCATCATTGGAAGTTGGGACTCTGGGGACATTGAAACGGTGATCTTCAGAAATTACAACATCAACACCACTGCTTTTGGATCAGACCCGGAAGGAACGAAGGTCGGTGAGGTGGTTTTGGTTGCCAAGGCTTCATGGGGCGGGGAATTGGACCTGTTGGTCATCGTTCAGCCGCTTCAACCACTTGATGTGGATTACGACGGCATTGGTGAACAGTGGATTCGCGAGTGGCTCATCGCCCGTTGATGGCGCTCAGGGCCGAGATCAATAGCGGACCTTCTTTCGAGTGATGGTTCGCCAAATACGTTGCAAGGGGTCGTAGTACCGGTCGACCACACGCTCTTTCAGTTGAATGATGGCATCGTCGGTAATCTGGATGCCTGCGGGGCAAACCTCGGTACAACACCGCGTGATGTTGCAGTATTCAACGCCGAATTCTTTCTTGATTTCAGGAACTCGGTCTTCCGTGTCGAGAGGGTGCATTTCGTATTGAGCCAACCGAACAAGGTTGCGAGGTCCGGCGAAGTCATCAAACAGGGCGTGGTCTCGAAGGACGTGGCACGTGTTGACACAAAGGAAACATTCGATGCATTCGCGGAATTGCTGCACTCGGTCGGCTTCCATTTGGTTGAATTCCCAATCCATGGTTTCAGGGCCGTTGATGGGAGCGATTCGTTGGGCTACCTCGTAGTTCCAACTCACGTCCGTGACCAAGTCTTTGACGTGCGGGAACGCCTTCATGGGTCGGATTTCAATGGGCTGGCCCGCAGGTGTCTCAGCCACGACATCACTCATGCGAGTCATGCACATCAGGCGCGGTCGACCGTTGATTTCAGCGGAACATGAACCACATTTTCCTGCCTTGCAATTCCATCGGACAGCCATGTCAGGCTCTTGTTCGTGTTGGATTCGGTGAAGACAATCCAACACCACCATGCCCTCGTCGAGTTCAAGATCGTAGGCCTCCAATTCGGCTTCGTCACCTTCGCCTCGGAGAATACTGAACGATTGTGTGCTGCCTTTGAGGGACATCAATTCGCACCTCCTGCTTCTGCTGCACGTTCGGCAATCATCGTTTTCACTTCCGTGAGTGCTTCTTCGAGGTCAGCGCGCATCTCTTCAACCGGCTCTTGGCGAATTTTCATCTCGCCGTTTTCCATCCAAATGATGTTGAGGGTTTGGCCCCAATAGTCATCTTCAGGGGTGGGGAAGTCATCCCGTGTGTGTCCTCCTCGGCTTTCCTCACGGGTGATGGCAGCCAAGGTGGCGGCGTGGGAGACATCGGCCATGTTGATGAGGTCAAGAGCCTGGTGCCAGCCAGAATTGTACTTTCGGGAGGTGCCCGAAGAACAGGCCAACGCTCGCTCTTTGAACGATTGGATGTCGTTCAGGGCTTCTTCGAGTTCGTTCTTTGTGCGAATGATCCCAACCTTGGCTTGCATCATGTCGCGCATTTCATCGTAGATTTGACCGGGATTTTCTCCGCCTTCTCGGAGCAGGGGGGCAAGCATGTCGTCAATCGCCCGGCCGACCTGTTCGTGGTCAATGGCGGGTTGTGCGAGGTCCTTTGCGCGCTTGGCGGCATATTCACCAGCCCGCTTTCCAAACACAATGAGGTCGGAAAGCGAGTTTCCACCCAAGCGATTGGCTCCGTGAAGGCCTGAGGCGACTTCTCCGCAAGCAAACAAGCCGGGGACGGTGGTCTCTTGAGATTCTGCGTTGACGCGAACGCCTCCCATCACATAATGGGCGGTTGGTCCGACTTCCATCGGCTCTTTGCTGATGTCTACGCCAGCAAGTTCCTTGAATTGATGATGCATGGACGGGAGCTTCTTCAGAATGGCTTCTTCACCACGGTGGGAGATGTCGAGGAAGGCACCGCCGTGCGGGGAGCCTCGCCCGGCTTTCACTTCGGAGTTAATGGCCTTGGCCACAACGTCTCGGGTCAAGAGTTCGGGTGGGCGACGAACGGTGGCGAGTTTACCGCTCACCACTTCTTCGACCCACTGGTCTGATTCTTCGATGGTGTCTGCATGGTCTCCAGCGAACATCTCAGGAACATAATCAAACATGAATCGGTCTCCTTCGCTGTTGGTCAATCGACCGCCTTCACCTCGAACACCCTCGGTCACCAGGATGCCTCGAACGGAGGGTGGCCACACCATGCCAGTTGGGTGAAATTGGACAAACTCCATGTCTCGAAGTTCAGCACCGGCCCATAGCGCCAGAGCATGACCGTCGCCGGTGTACTCCCAGGAGCCTGAGCACACCGACCAGCATCGGGTGATGCCGCCGGTCGCCAGGACCACAGACTTGGCCGAGAAAGCGTGAATGTCTCCTTCAACCCGGGTGTAGGCGACGCAGCCTGTGACTCGGTCGCCTTCCTTGAGTAGGGTGCGAACGGTGTATTCCATGAAGATGTCAATGCCTTCGTGAATGCCTCTTTCCTGAAGGGTACGAATGATTTCGAGCCCGGTAGCATCACCGACGTGAGCGAGGCGGGGGAAGGTGTGTCCGCCGAAGTTTCGCTGATTGATGAGGTTCTTGCGTGTGCGGTCAAACACGGCGCCCCATTGTTCCAGTTCTCGGACGCGGTCGGGGGCTTCCTTGGCGTGGTATTCTGCCATACGCCAGTTTGCAAGCCACTTGCTTCCTTTCATCGTGTCGTGGAAATGGACCTTCCAGCCGTCCCTTGGGTCGGCGTTTTGCAGAGCCGCTGCACAGCCGCCTTCGGCCATGACTGTGTGCGCTTTACCGAGCAAGGATTTGGTGATGATGGCCGTTTTCGCGCCGCTTCGTGCGCTTTCGATGGCGGCCCGAAGGCCTGCGCCGCCTGCACCAATGATGATGACATCGTACTCGTGGTTGGTAATGTTCTCGTTCATTCTTTCACCTCAAATAACAAGAAGCACCATGTCATTGACCCGGCCCTCTGCGACTAACAAAACCCAGATGTCGCCGAGGAATACAAAGGTTAGTGATGTCCAAAACCAAAATCCATGGGACCGATTGGCGATGCTGATCTTGCCAAAGAGGGCACCTCGGACACGGCTGATCTTTGAGGTCCAACGGTCCAGCATGCCTCCAGCAAGGTGGCGGAGAGCGTGGCAGGAGGTGACGTACATCGTCAGGAGGAAGGCTTCGAAACCCATGACGAAGGTTCCGATGGAGAGGCCATAGCCGTCGTGCGCAGCAGAGTGGAAATGCATGGTGTGGGTCACGTCCCACCATTTGATGAGAATGATGATCATGGCAGCGTAGAGGAAGTAGCGGTGTAGGTTGTTGAAGAGGAACATCCTTCGCTCTCCTTGGTACCCAATCGCTTTGTTGATGTCGGGCTCGTCAACCCAACATGCCGTTGGGCTGGCAAAGAAGGTGCGGTAATACACGCGGCGCATGTAGTAGCAGGTGCCTCTGAATCCAAAGGGAATCCAGAGGACGAGGATGGCGGCGTTAACCCACTCGGGGTGGTTCCACGCTGAGAGTCCAAACAAGTCCCACTCGAGGACGTTAGGCGAAAAGATGGGCGACATCACCGTGCTTCCATGAAGTTTGTACGAGATGTCTGCATCGTAGAAGAACAGGCGCCAGAAGGTGTAGATGAGGGCAGCGGTTAAACCGGTCCCCATGGCAACGGGCTGGCTCCACCAGTTGTCGATCCGGTTGGTACGCCCCAGTCCGTTTAGGACGGGGAGTTTTATGCCTTCACCCATGCAAGTTCCCCCTGTTCCCTTACGGGAACATGCTACCCGAGTGGCGCAGGGTCTTTGAGGTTCACCATTGAGCCGCAGAGCGATTTTGGAAGAATATCAGGCTAATTCCGACCAATTTACTTCGGCCTCAACCATCTCAATCTCATCGACGTCCATCTGGGCCAACTGAAGTTTTCCTGACAGTTCATCGTTGACAGCATGCCAATACGAGTAGGCCTCAATGACCCAGATACCTGATTCACGAGTGCCGTTGCCAGAGCCTTTGACGCCGCCAAACGGCAGGTGCGCTTCCGCCCCAGTCGTGGAGTTGTTTATTCCAGTCATGCCCGCCTTGATGCCGGTTTTGTAGCGGTAAGCTTCGAGTCGGTCGTTGGTGTAAATGGCCGATGACAATCCATAGGGGCTGGCGTTGGCCAGGTGGAGGGCATGATCGAAGTCTTTGGCCTTCACCACAGTGACGGCGGGTCCGAAAATCTCTTCATGGAAGCATTCCATGTCTTCGGTGACATCTGCAAACACGTGCGGCCACATGAAGACACCTTCGTTGGCATCGCCGAGGAAGTTTTCCGGAGCGTTCTCAGCCGTGATGGTGCCCTCGCCCCAGAGGAGCGTGGCGCCGCTGGCTTTGGCCATCTCAAGGCCAACAAGGAAATCTTTTGCGTACTTCTCAGAGAGCATGGGTCCGTAGAGGACATCCTTGTGGACCAGCGAATTGCCGATGCGGGTTGACTTGACTTTTTCCATGAATCGCTCCATGAATTCGTCATAGATGTCTTCATGCAGGATGAGGTTACCAAGGCTTGTGCATCGCTGTCCGGCCGTACCAAAGGAGCCCCAGTAGGCGCCTTCTACAGCATTGTTGAGGTCGGCGGAGGGCATGACGACAAGCGGGTTTTTACCGCCCAGTTCCAGCGAGCATGAGACCAGATTTCGTCCGCAGACTTCACCGATCATTTTTCCAACACCGGTTGAACCCGTAAAGGAGATTTTGTTGACCAAGCCTTTGTCAACAGCGTCGACGAGGTATTGGCCTGCACCGCTTCCTTTTCCGTGAACGAGGTTGATGACGCCATCAGGCAAGCCAGCTTCGTGCATGACGCGAGCAAGAGCGAATGAAAGCAAAGGAGCATCTTGGGGGCTCTTCCACACGCAGGTGTTACCGCACATGATGGCGGGGATCATTTTCCAGAACGGTACGGCTGAAGGGAAATTGCAGGCGTTGATGATGCCACAAACACCGAGCGGGCGGCGGTAGGTGAACAATTCCTTGTCAGGTAATTCCGAATTGACAGTTTGCCCGTACAGGCGCCGTCCTTCGGACTGGAAAAATAAGCACGTGTCGATGGCTTCCTGAATTTCACCACCCGACTCTTTGAGCGTCTTCCCAATCTCACGGGTTTCGAGGGCGACGAGGGCGTCTTTGTGTTCCATGAGCAGGCGTCCCATGTTTCCGATGATTTGACCTCGGGTCGGAGCAGGTGTAGCCGCCCATGCCGGGAAGGCTGCACGAGCTGCGTGGAGGGCATCGTGAACATCGTCTCTGGTTGACAACGGGAATTCACCCAGGCAATCGGCAAGATGGGCAGGATTGGTGGAGGAAAACGTACCCTTGTCGCTGGCTGAAGCCAATTGTCCGTTGATGATGTTGTACCCTCGGACGGCAGGTTTGCCAGTGGGGTTGTTGATTTCCATGTATTCTAAGCCGGTTTCGAGAACGTGAACCATGACTTTTGCGACCCTGACCCGTCTCTTGAATGTGATGGAAGGAATCTTTCCATCTTCATCCGTGGTTGAAAGACCCTCGGGCTCGGGTTTATAGTGGCCCTTCCATACATTCTCTTGCGGACAGACCTAAGGCCCGGTTGAATTTCATTATATACCGTAAATGGTTCATTCGAAAGAGAGGGAGACACATGGCAGACAAAGACGACACCATTGAATTGCGCGTATCCAAGGCCATACTCTCCGATGTCGGATTCGGACGCGCCCGTATTTCCTCGGAAATGGGCTTGGACCTCAAACCTGGTGATTTCGTGGAGATCAGCGGAGAAGAACGTTCCACTGCTGCCATCTACTGGCGGAGTCGACCCGAAGATGCCAAAATGGACATTATTCGAATGGATGGAATCATCCGGAAGAACGCTGGTGTCAGCCTCGGCGACCGTGTCACGGTGCGAAAGGTTGAGGCCAAAACCTGCACAAAACTCACCATCTCTCCTGTCATGGCCAACAAGCAGAAAGTGAAGTTTGGTCCGGGCATCGAAGGCTTTGCCAAGCGAGGCCTAGCCAAGCGACCCGTTGTTGCCGGCGACCGGATTTTTATTCCTGGCATGACCCTCTTTGCTGAAGCGCTTCCCTTTGCCGTGGTACAAACGGTGCCCAAAGGCATCGTGGTCGTGACCACTGATACCGAGATCATCATCAAAGACGAGGCCGTTGCCGAAGAGGACGTCGGTCAATCAGAAGGCATCACCTACGAGGACGTCGGAGGCATTGGTCAACAACTGCAAAAAGTTCGTGAGATGATCGAACTCCCGCTCAAGCACCCCGAATTGTTCCGCCGACTCGGCATTGACCCCCCCAAGGGTGTGCTGTTGCACGGCCCTCCGGGGACAGGAAAAACAATGATCGCCAAAGCGGTGGCAACCGAAACAAATGCCCACTTCAAGGTCATCAACGGTCCGGAAATCATCTCGAAGTACTACGGGGAATCTGAAAAGCAACTTCGCGAAATCTTTGACGAAGCAGCCGACAACGCCCCCGCCATCGTTTTTATTGACGAAATTGACTCAATTTGCCCGAAGCGTGAGGAGGTGTCCGGTGAAGTAGAGCGGCGGGTCGTTGCTCAAATGCTGACCTTGATGGACGGCATGCAAGGACGAGACAACGTTGTCGTCATCGGCGCTACAAACCGAAGAGATGCGCTCGACCCAGCTCTTCGGCGCCCTGGTCGCTTCGACCGAGAAATTGAAATCGGTGTCCCAGACCGTGAGGGCCGCAGTGAAATCATGGACGTTCACACACGACAAATGCCGATTGCTGACGACTTTGATGTTTCTTGGGTGCTTGACAACACCTACGGATTTGTCGGGGCAGACCTTGCCGCCCTTGTTCGTGAAAGCGCCATGCGTGCGCTTCGACGCTACCTGCCAGAAATCGACCTGGAAGAGGAAACCCTGCCTCCCGAGGTTCTTGAGAAGATGGAAGTCTGCATGGGCGATTTCAAAGAAGCCATACGGGACATCGAACCTTCTGCACTTCGTGAAATCTATGTCGAAGTACCCGAAGTGGGTTGGAACGAAGTTGGTGGATTGCTGGAGGTCAAAGAACGCCTCAAGGAATCTGTTGAATGGCCGCTCACCAAGCCTGAACTCTTCGAACACTTTGGCATTAAACCGCCCCGCGGAATTGTGTTGTTTGGTGCCCCAGGGACTGGAAAGACCTTGCTCGCCAAGGCCATTGCCAACGAAGCTCAGGCGAACTTCATCAGCATCAAAGGCCCAGAGATGATTTCGAAATGGGTTGGCGAATCCGAACGCGCCATTCGTGAAATTTTCAAGAAGGCGAAGCAATCCTCTCCTTCCATCATTTTCCTTGATGAGTTTGAGTCCATCGCTTCCATGAGGAGCGGAGGAAGCGCGTCGGAAGGCAGCGATGTCGGCAACCGAGTGGTGAATCAACTTCTTGCTAGCATGGACGGTGTTGAATCCCTTGACGGTGTCATTGTCGTGGCTGCAACCAATCGGCCGGAGATGATCGACCCAGCCCTTTTGCGAAGCGGTCGCTTTGAGCGCGTCCTTCACGTTCCACCGCCCGATGCAGGCGCCCGTGAATCCATCTTCCGTATTCACAGTGAAGGGATGCCACTGAGCAAATTCTCGTTCAAGGATCTCCTCACCGGGATGGACGGCTTCACCGGAGCAGACATTGAGGCCGTGTGCCGAGAAGCTGCGCTCATCTGCATGCGAGCGGGCAAGAAGAAGGTCACAAAATCACACTTCGAAGAGGCCATCTCTCGGGTTCGGCCAACCGTCACACCAGATATGTTGGAGTATTACCAGAAGATGGAAACCCGCCTGACTTCGGGCTTGACCAACATCAAGCGCAACCGAGATTTCAGTCGTGGCATCGAAACCATGTGATGCTTCGACACCGACGCATTGAAGGGATTCCAGTCCCCCAAGTGGAACAGGGAGCCGGAACACATGGCAATATTCGGTCGTGAAATCCTCGGGAATGCCGTGGTGGATCGCACCGGTGCTGTGATGGGTTCACTTGTCGACCTCAGTTTCGACCTTAACACCGGTTTAATCAGCGAATTGTTTGTCGAAGTTGATGCTTCTGTAAACGCTTCAGCGCTTCCTTTCGAACATACAGGAAACACCGTCAAAATCCCCGGAACAGCCATCGCTCGTATCGCTGAGAACATCCACCTCAACGTGTGATGAGAAAAGAAGCACGCGTGAGCATTTTCTCAACTGGGGTGGACAACCTTCTAAAGTCAGTAGGGGGCGTGTTTGGGTTGGGAATCCTCCCTCGTGATTCGTATGCTCGGTCTCCCCGCCAATTTTAATGCCCGAAGGGTCGCCCTTCAGGCCTCATTTTGGGCGGTCATGCTGATTTTGTTGAGCACAATTCTCCTGAATTTTATCAACATCAGCGCCACAGACCAACTTTCCGCTTACGATGATGACTGGAACGATATGTCTGCCTTCCGTGAAGACATCAAATCCATGGGCATTGAAACACGGTCCCTGGTGAGCAGCCCTCTCCTCCTCGCCGACATTGAAGACCCACGCAACACCACCTACGTGCTCGCTGGAGTGGAGCGTGATACGCTCTCTTTGCCACAGTTTGACGACGATGGTTTCATCACCATTGCATCAGGAAATGGGTATTCTCCTTCAGAGATTGACGCCATCGTTGAGTTCGTTGAAGCGGGTGGAACGGCGATGGTGTTCGAAGATTATGGATACGCCAACACCATTGCAGAAGCCTTTGGCATTCGCTATACTGGTGAGCAGGTCTATGACACAACCTACGCCACTGAACTGGATTTCAACTACATCTGGATGTGCATTCAAAACAACCCTTGTGGAATGAACGGTACTCAAGTTGACCCATCTACCCTCTCGAGCCATGAACGCTGGGCGAAGGTGGGCGGAGCGGGAGAACACCCTTGCTCAAAACTGGATGAGCAAACCTTCGCTCCGGGCGAGGCAAAGCTTTGCGAGCAACACATGATCGACGGGCGCATTGACTACAACGGTTCTTACCAAGTCCTGCTCAACAACATCACTGGATTGGAGGTCATTCCGGGAGTCCGCGGTCCACTGTCTGAAGTTGCCGTTCGGGCGCTAACCAGCAACGAGGCCACCGTGGACGTGAACGGTGATGGTGAGATTTGGGTCGGCAACGAAATCACGCCAGAAACCCCCGACCGGTGGGGCCAATTCAACCTCAGTATCGAAGTGTGCGCTCGCGCCAGTTGTTCGCCTAGCGATGGTGGACGAATCATGTTCGTTTCCGATAGATCCACCCTCATCAACGCCATGTACGACTATAAAGGTTTCAACGAGGGCAAGTACGGTCCAACCGATAAACTGATGCCAGCCAATGATAACCGAAAATGGGCCCTTGATTTCATCGCAGAGGCCCTCATGAGCGAACGAATCGACGAAGTTGGAGAACCTGCCGAGAACGCCATGGTCATCTTTGACGAATCGCGTCATCCCCAAAGCGCCCTCGCCGCCGATTCCTACAACACGGTTTACTTCTTGCTGGTGTACTTCACCGGAGAGGGCCTTGCCATGCTTCTTCTCTTCCTCATCCTGTTCATCACCTTCGAGGCCGTCCTCATCAAGAAGCGAGACCCAGAGCCTTGGCGGCATGTGTTCAGCATCATCTATTACGGATTCGGCGATGCCAATCGGTACGCCTACTACTCAAAAGTGGAAAAAATCCGACAAGTCTTCCTTTCCAAGGTTCGAAACCAAAACGGTTTGAATCGAGAGGAATTCCAAGCCATGCAAGCCAATGAGTTGGTTTCCATGATCAGCGACCCAGTCCTTGCCAAATTCGCAGTGGAGTCCAGCAACAAGTACACATTGGAACAGACGGTAGCGCTGGTCAAGCGCATCAAGGCGTGGGGACGTCAGTGAGGTGAGAAGATGTGGACTCGTAAAGCAGCATTCACCTTCACTGGCGGGATTGCGCTGGTGCTCATCGGAATGATGATTTCAAATCAACAAATGATGATTCTCGGATTGAGTCTCATCGCCTTTATCGTGGTGAATTCTTGGATTTCAGGCCACGGTGATGTGGAGGTTCAACGAACGCTATCAGCCGACAATCTGTACAAGGGTGATGACCTCTATGTCGAATTGTTGGTGACCAACCGCAGCAATCGGAAAACCCAGATGTTGGACATCTATGACAACATCCCACACGAGATGAAACTCCGAAGTGGACTCAACCAGATGCAACTTAACCTCAAACCCGGGGAGAGCGCCCGAATTCGATACGTGCTTCGATGTCCCTTACGGGGGCACTATTCCATTGGCCCGGTTTCGCTTCGAGCCCGCAACACGTTCAACCTCGGCGTCGATGAAATGTACGTTGACCATCACAGTGATATCGTCATCTTCCCACAAATCAAAGACATCGAAGAAGCCTTCCTTCGGAGCCGAACGCCGAAGATGTACACCGGAGCTACCACCCTTCGAACTCCAGGCCAAGGTTCTGAATTCTATTCTCTCAGGGAATACGTCCCCGGTGATCCTTTCAAGAACATCAATTGGAAGGCTTTCGCTCGCACGGGTGACTTGATGGTGAACGAAAAGTGCAGGGACGCTGTCACTGACCTCTATCTCATCCTCGATAGTCGTGATTTAGCCCGTATTGGAACGGTCCTCAAGAACCCCCTCGAAATGGGAACCGTCTCGGCAGCGAGCCTTGCTGCCTTCTTCCTCAAGCGGCGGGACTCAGTCGCTTTGGCCATCTATGACGAGAAACTCGCCTATCTGCCTCCCGACACCGGCGATAAGCAGTATTTCAAAATCCTCAGTGCGCTTGCTGGGGTCCGTCCAAAGGGCACCATGCCTCTCCAGGCGGTCACGAACTCGTTGAGTGGACGGTTTAGCCGAGGCAGTCCGGTTTTCATCATCTCTTCATGCGAAGGTGACGGGACCGTTCCTGCGGCGGTGCGCGACTTGGTTGGACGAGGGCACGAAGTGACCGTGCTTTCCCCTTCAAGCGTCGACTTTGAGCGCCTGGTTAGCCGCATTCCTCGCATGTCCTATGAGGTGCTCAAGTTGGAACGCCAAAACCGACTCACAACGCTGGCTGGTTCTGGTGCACAGGTCATTGACTGGATGCCTGACATGGATTTGTCTCAGGCATTGATGCAGGTAAGGGGGTACTGAGATGGCTGGTGAAGTTGGTCTTCAATCGGATGTCTACCTTGACGGTGTGGCAAAACCCCGCACCCTTCATCTCAAGATGCTTCGGCGCCAATGGCAAATCATCGCCTTGCAGGTTGTGGCCACCGTCGCCCTTATCGGGATGTACCTCGAAGTGGTATCCACCTATGTGGTAGGGTCCATCGACCACACCATCTTGTTTGATTCGATTGAACTTTTGATCTCCGACCAGTTACCCCTCGGGGATTGGCTGACGGGTGAAGGACGAAGCGGCATGGGTCGTTTCTTTGTCCCGCTTGTGCTTGGTTTGGGCCTTGGTGGTACCATGGCCTTCCTCGCTTTCCAATCTCCAAAAGTCCAGCAACGCATCAAACTCGGGTTCATTGTTGGTCTGATCGTTCTGCTCGTAGGTCGTTTGATCCTGTCTTGGTTTGCGGGCATGTTGTTCTCCTTCGATCTTAGGTTGCCAACCAACGGCGAACTTGAGACATTGCAGTGGCCGCTGTTGATGATCATGTCCCTTCTGATTCTGTTCATCTATCTCCTTCCGGTGATCATGGGCACTCGAGGAATCTGGGGCCTCTCCCGTCGCTCCATTGCTTGGGCCATCGGGTTCACCCTCCTTTTCCTTGGTATTCACGCCATCATGACCTTCCCCCTCATCAAAGCTCAACTGGGGTCCTATGGAGGGACGCTCGCTACCTTGGAAAGCCAAACGTCGGACCCGACCATTGGATTGTTCGGCCTTAAGTTGGTCACTCAAGAGCAATTCAATCTGATTCTCATCGCCGTTCTCATCATGGTGTTCCAAGAGGCCAGCTACGGCGTGATTCGCAATCTCGAGTACGCTTTCCGCCTTCCTGAATCCTGTAAGCGAGACCCCGAGTACGTGCGCCAAATGGACAACGTCCTCAACACCCATCTCCGTCATACATTCCTGTTTTTGGGGCTGACGGGCCTTGCAACCATGGTGGCCCTTGGCTTCCACAAAGTGTTGCTCACCATCGTTTCAGACACCACTGGAAGTCAATGGGCTGGACAAGTTTCGGAGTCAATTGAACTGACGCTTACCTATGGATTGGTGATCTCCGCCCTCTTGTTCCTCAGCATCATGGCCGTTTTGCGCTTCTTCATCCCCTGGCAGCGGGTTATTGGTTTCATTCAATCCCGTGCCAACCGCTTGGAACCTGAGCCTGAATCCAAAGATTTCACACAACTATGAACGCAGTGATCGTTGCAGCATCCGTCCAAGGAGTTCAATGCTGACCAAAAGCGCCAATGGAAACAAAATGTAGGCGGCCACGACGCTACCAATGGAATGGTCAATGCTGGCCAAAACATCCGAGCGAAACACTGCGAACACGACCACGCCACCCAGCAGGAGGAGGCGTTCTATCCACAGAGGGTACGCCTGACCTTCTCGTTCTTCACGACCCATCAGCGTTGTTGGTTCTGACGACATGGCGATCATCAAAATTCAACGTCTGAGAGTCGGGACTCAAGGTCAGCCAGTGCCGAGTCTGCCCCGGTGGTGGCCGGAGCAGGGGTATGGGCAATTCGATGGCTTCGTTCAGCATCAAGTCGGGCGAGTTCAGCTTCAAGTCTGGCTCGCTCATCATCCAGAGATGTCATGGGCTCAGAGGTGGCGACCGATTCTGTTTGGGGGAGGTTATCGGGGGCTTCATCGGAAGGTGGAGGCAAAGGGGACCATCCCTCATCGTCAATGGGTTCAGTTTGGCCAGTATCTGCGCTTGCAATCGCTTCTGCTTGAACCAAATGAGGTTCTAACTCACTGAGCATCGCCTCATTTACCGGTATGCGTTGTTCCTCTGGAATTGACTCCCGTTCAAAGGGCAGCAGGCCATCACGCTGGAAGTCCCACATTGAGCCTCTTGGGCGACCGTCGGTCAATCCCGAGGCATCGAGTTGAGTGATCAGTTCCTCAAGAACACGGGCGGTTTCCTCCAACCCAATGGCTTCGCCTGCGTCCCGCTGGTCGGCTTCCAGATAGATGTCGTCCAGAGCGACTTGAATGAGCTTACGCGTCCCCATTGCGAGGCTCGGTAGTGCCTCAGGTCGTTGGCAGTTGGCCATAAGGGCGTGCACTTCATGAGAAGGCGCCCCAAGACGTTCAACCTGCTCGAGGACGTTTCGAATTCGACGCAGCATGGTGATGGACCGGTCATAGTCTTCGAGTAAATGTTCCAAGTCCAAGACGACGTGGTTGACGGTTTCACCCAGTTGATGCTCAAGACGTTGTTGGACTGACCAACGAGCCAGTCCCCGAACGGCTCCAGCGGTTTGGGGCACTTGGCGTTCCAAGAGGGTCATGACTTCGGACGATAGGAGATGACGGGGTGTGGCAGCGACATGGTCAACGGTTCCTTGGATGACTTGGAGGGCGCGCTCCACGGCGCGGTCCAGCATCGTGACAGAATAACCGAGGCTACGTGCATGCTCGAGCCGTTCAAGGACAGGCCCAAGCCCTTGGAAGGTGTTGTTGTCGTCAAGCAAGGCTTGAGCCAGCGGTTCTTCGGCGAGACGTGCTCGAAGTCGTTCAGCTTCCTGGATGTCGGCCAGTGCCTCTTCATGGGCTCCCGCCAGTGAGGTGGCTTTGTCCACCAAGGTCGACAATTCAGCCTCAGCATGGCCTCGTCGAGCACCAAGGTCGCCCAGCTCTCGCAAGACCTGGCGGCGTTCATCCATCAACTCGCGCAATTCTGCTTGGATGTTGGAACGGCGAGCCTCGTCCTCAGACCGCCGCAAACGGTCTTCTTCGGTTCGTTGACGAGCATGCTTTTCCTCGGTTCTCACTGAATCCAACTCGAGGTTGCTGACGTGGACTTGTTCCTGAACACCGATCAAATCGGCTTGAGCACGGGCGTGGCGTTCTCGACTGGTACTCACCTGTTCGCTAAGAACGCGAAGACGACGCTCTTCGTCATCGCTTTGCTTTCGAATCGTGTCAAGGCGTTCACTTCCCTCAGAGAGGTTCGCTTGCAATTCTGCTTCTTTGAGAGAAAGTTCCTCAATCATGGCCTGCAGCTCTGAACTGCTTTCGGCTTCACCGATGGCTTTGGCCAATTCTGCGGCTCTCTGGCTAACTTGGTGTTCCAACTCATTCACGCGACGGACCAACCTTTCAGCCCGGGATTCAGCTTCTTCCCATTGGGCACGGGCTTGTGCGAGGTCAACTTGCATTGTGTTGAGTTGTGCATGGGCTCCTTCCAGAGCAGTGGTGTTTTCTTGACGGGATTCAGAAGCTTCTCTTGCCACGATTTGGGCCGCATCCTTCTTCTTTTCCAGTGCTTTCACGCGAGTTTCCAGAACAGATTTTTCCTTGTTCAACACGTCAAGGGTTTGCTCGGCCTTCTCCAACTTCCTCCGCAAACCAGCATCAACTGCACTGACGGCTTCATCCCGCATGAGGGGAAGTGGTTCAGCAATGTCGGCTCCATCTGATTTGAACTTCATTTTAGCACGGGCCTGTTGGAGTGTTTCCAAACCAGCCTCGAAGCCTAGCATATCCTCCAACATCGCCCTCAGAGAGGCTTGGCGCGCTTCTGAGCGTGTGCGGATGGTGGACAAAGAGTCGATGAACCCAGCAATGGAGAAGGAATCAACTGTTCCAGATTTCGCCGAGACGATGGTTCCAGCCGGGAGTCGAATGAGTTTCACCTTGCGTTTCGCTTCAGTCAAAGCCATCATGGCCTCTTCTTCGCTACCAAACGCAGGAGCCCACAGTGCGACAGGCACTCCTCTGGACATCACAAGCGAAACCGCTTTGCTGGATGATCCCGATTGGATGTGTCCGGTTACTTCCTCTTCCATCCCGGCTTTGAGCATTGAAACAACGGCGTCAGGGCCACCTCGTCCGTCCCGTAATGTGAATCCTTCCGGCATTTTGGCCCCGTGTGCGCCAGCAGCCACGATTTCACCTTCGAGGCTGATGGAAGCAGAGGATAACAAACGTGCATGGTTGGCGTCTCTTTCCGTCCAGACAGCCAACGAAATTTCACCGCTTCGGGCAAGCAACAAGGCACCGGTCTCCGTGTGGAGGGTCCAATGGCTCTGTCCAGTCATTCCCCATCCGTTGTGCAATTCTTGTCCACCCATCCCGCTCATGAGTTCATGGAGTTCACTGGCCAAGCGTTCTTCTTCTCCCAAACCAGGCAGATCGCCGACGTGGTCGATGAGCATTCCACTGTCAATGGCCATGGCGCCTCGAACGGTGGTGTGTTCGGCAAGGGTGCGTATGACGATTGAGAGGTCCCTGGCCAACAGTCGTTCCACTGCGTTGGTGCTGGATTTGAGCCCTTGCCGGTCGGCTTGATGGACGAAGGCTTCGGGAACCAATTCAGCAAGGGCGCCGAGTCCACCGATGGTGTAGGACCATGCGAGGTGGCGAACTTTCTGTTCAGCCTCAAAGCCTTCCAGCGCTGTTTTGGCTTCAATGCCACCGAGGAGCACGTTCTTCTTGTCGGATTCAGCGAGGTATCCAACGATTCGTCCAGCACGGACCAATCGATGGCCGACGGGTGTTTTTCGTCGACCTGCGTAGGTTGAAACAATGCCGTGGGCGAAGGATTGAAGAACGCCTTCTTCCAAAGAAATGGTTTCGTTGACGGGCTTTCCTGATGGTAATTCAAACATGTTCGTTCACCTACAATTCTTGTGTTGTGGCCAGCTGTGGACGCAAATGGTCCATGGCATGGCGCCAGCGTGCAATGTTGCCGCCATTTCCAGAGAGCATCACAATCCGGTACGGGGTGAGGATGTCGACAAGAGCAAGCCCTTCTCCTTCCATCCACACTTCTTGAAGGTCGCCTTGATGGTAGCCTTGAGCCACATCGAGGGCGGCGACGGTCAGCTCCACGGCTTGTTGTGTGTGGGGGAGTTGTCCTTTTGCCGCTACGCTTGACATGAGTTTCCCTCGGTCGTCGATCATGGTGGCTTGATGCACCCCGTTGACCTTGAGAAATTCACTCAACAAGGGCTGTAGCATGGTTGCTCAATCTTAGTGACAGCGCTGTAGCCTTCAAGAAGTTTTGCGCTCAGACAGTGGATTTTGCCGGTTTGGGCACCCTTTGTCATTTTCCAACTGCAAATGATGATATTTGTGGCGAAGACGCTGGGAGTACAATCGTATTCAGTGCTTTGAATTTCGTGAATCTAGGCCTTTCTTGAGGGATTGGCTCATCCATCGATGGCACAAAATTTACAATTGCGAAATCAAATTCTTAATTGAAATAATTTATTGATTTTCTTGGCACGAACCAACCACTTTGCCGCTGAATTGAAACCTAAGACCCGGCGAGGGTGTTTCATGGGGGCAGAGGCAACGGGGGGGTTGTTCACCGTCCCTACCTGTGATTCGTGCGACAAACCGGCTGTGGTTGAACAAGCGTATTCAGGGCGAATCCTCTGTGGAAAACATCTTGCTAAATCAGTACGAAAAAAAATCAGCAAGGAACTTCGGGCACAGCTTCCGCTGGTGAAGGGGAAACACACCACCATCCTTGTGGCTGTTTCAGGCGGAAAAGATTCAGCGGTCCTCCTCGATGCCATCGTGGATCTGGTGGGCAAGCGTCGCGACGTCACCATCGTAGCTGGTACGGTTGACGAGGGCATTGAAGGCTATCGCCCACCGTCTATTGAATGCGCAGCTTCGTTGTGTGAAAGCCTTGGTGTTGAACACGTCGTGGTGAATTACCCTGAATTGTCGTTTATTGAAATGGACGAGGTGGTCGAACGCCTTCCAATGGTGATGGCCAAGGACAACGATGCACCCCGCATGGCTTGCTCTTATTGCGGTGTTTTCAGGCGTCAAGGCATCAATCATCTCGCCGAGAAGGTCGGGGCGGATGTCATCGCCCTGGGCCACAACCTCGACGACATGGCTCAAACTGTGTTGATGAACATGGCCAACGCTGACATTGAACGCACTCTTCGTTTAGCGCCTCATACCGCTACACCAGTGGACGGTCTCGCCCCGAGGATTGTTCCGCTGCGATGGGTTCCCGAGCAGGAGATTCACCTTTACGCGCTTCACAAGGAATTGCCAATGCATCACGAGGAATGTCCCAATGCGCGCGGGGCCCTCCGTTGGCGTCACCGAGAAATGGTAGCGCACATGGAAGCAGATGTGCCAGGAACTCGGCACGGTTTGGTTCGGATGGCGGACCAAATCAAGGGCTTGCGCGACCAGATTGTTGCGTTAGGTGGTGAGGGTCAACGCCCTGCACCCCCGACGCCATGCCCTCGTTGCGGAAGTCCAAGTTCTGGGGCTCAATGCAAGGCCTGCGACATGCGTGACCTTCTCGGCGTGGGTGAAGACTAGAGAACGTTGTTCGCCAACTCGTCCAATTCTTGGGGCCGGCAGCAATAGTGGCAACGCAATTCAAGTGGTGAACGGGAGAACACTTTCAATCGATGAGCTAAGGGCTCCCGGAGGTTTGAAGTGATGCAGTTTGAGAAGGTACATCGGACAACGTTGACGATTTCATCTCCAAGTTCGATGGTTAATTTTTCAGCCACGCTATAGGCGCGAATGATGGCAACATGCGCATCGGGGGCCACGAGGGCAAGTCGGTTGAGTTCATTTTGATTCAATTCACGGTCTTCGACTTTGATGATGTCCTTGGTTCCCATTTTCTTTGACGGGACGTTCATCACCAAGGAAACTGGGACGGACGTGCCTTTGTTGATGCCTAGCATTTCCAGCACACGCATGGATTGTCCGGCTGGGATGTGATCGATGACGGTGCCGTTTCGAATGGCCGTGACACGGCGCATGTTGTGTTCTTGGGACATCAAGCCTCACCTCCGATCGAGGCGGGAACCTCAACGTTGAGAAGGCGGCATAACAGCGACATCCGTGCCACAACACCGTTGAAAGCCTGCTCAAAGTATCGTGCGTGGCGGGTATCGTCGACGGAAGGATGGATTTCATCCACACGAGGAAGGGGGTGCATGATGATCATGCTTTCTTTGGACCCTTCCAAGTTTGAGGCATGGAGTTTGTAGGCTCCAGCAACTTTGGTGTACTCGTCCTCATCGGCAAACCGCTCCTTTTGAATTCGTGTCATGTAGACGACATCCGCTGTATCAATGGTGCTCAACAAATCTTCGGTCTCGGTGATGTTGGCGCCGTGGGCGTTCAAATCTGCGACGATGTCTCGAGGCATCCTGAGCAACTCAGGACTTGCAAAAATTAGTTCACACCCAAATCGGGTGAGGGCATGGCTCAGGGAGTGCACGGTGCGACCGTAGCGAAGGTCACCAGCAAGAATGACCTTCAATCCATCCAAACGGCCGTGAGCCTGGCGAATCGTGAACAGGTCGAGCATGGTCTGTGTCGGGTGATGGCCTGCACCGTCGCCTCCGTTAAGAATTGGAACGCGAGCAGCATCTTGTGCATATTGTGCAGCTCCCTGCCGTGGATGTCGCATGGCGATGATGTCGGTGTACCCGTCGACCATTTGGATGGTGTCAAACAACGTCTCGCCTTTCACGACCGAGGAGGTCTTCACATCACCGAGGTTCACCACATCGCCACCCAGGCGTTTCATGGCCGTCTCAAATGACATGCGTGTTCGTGTGCTTGGCTCAAAGAACAGGTTGCCCAAAATTTTCCCTTCTAACAAGGGGAGGTAGAGGTCCCCTTTGGCCACTGGAAGCAAGCGTTCTGCATCGTCAAGGATGCTCAGTATTTCTTCGTTGGATAAATCATCCATGGTAATGAGTCCCGGCATGTTGTCCCCTCGGTTATGAATACAGCCCGATAACACCCTTGAACATTCCCGCTGGTTTACCTTGACCTGTTGTCTCTGGATGGACAGACCATCGGAGTGATTATGGAGGAACGGTGTTGAGGTTGAAGTCATGGTGACCTGGGCGGATGCGGATGCAGCCGTAGAGGCTGAACGCGCACGCCGCACTAAACGCGTCGAAAACATGACGCTTATGACGGCACTAAGCCTTCTTCTTTGTGCGGTTTGGCTCGCATGGCCTTCCCTTCGCCATCTGATGAACGGGGATGGGGTCGTGCTCACAAGTTTTGGAGCGCCCTTGGTGTTGCTGATATGGGGCATTTTCATCCAAGATTTAACCCTCGACGATGCGGCGGCACGTGCTCGAGTCGCTTCAGCCAGCACCGTTGCTTGGCCGCTTCTCATCTGTTTGGGTGCACTTGGCCTTGATTCGACGTTCTCCGCAACAGCCGCAGGTAGTCTGCTGATCATGTTTGCAGGCATCGCTTGCCGGCAATGGTCTCACCGAACAATGCGCGGCCACTTTGGCGTGCTGCGCTACCGTGCTATCTTGACCGGAATTGGTTCCTTGTCAGCCATCGCTCTCACCTTGAGTCACGGAGGTTCGTTCACGACGCTTCCTGTCGCCCTTGCTGGTTTCGTGTGCGTCTTTGCCGTTCTTGATACGGTGTAT
>VMHT01200171.1_pt1 | contig 27753 bp, 22 predicted proteins | sample 4693611 | NCBI WGS metagenome assembly VMHT01 (sample SAMN12280063, study PRJNA550983) | marine metagenome | isolation source: seawater sampled from same location over 5 years 0.02-0.2 micron viral filtrate | place: USA: collected off the coast of southern California halfway between the port... ... | reverse complement strand
TGTATCAGTTGTAGTTTCACTACTTTGTTGTGTAGATGCCTCTGCTTTAGAGTTGAGGTAATTTGCTAACGATTTAGGAACGGTAACATTAACAGATTTCTTTTTACTAGAACCTCTCCCTACTTGAGTAGATCCTTTAGAGCTTATGTACTCCTTTAATTCTTTAGGTACTGATGATTCGTCTTCATATTTAAAAGTAGCGAAATCATTATTAGCAATATCCTCCTGAATTTGTTCTTGAGTTGGCTCTGTTATTTTCTCTTCTATAGCTTTTTCGGTTGTAGTTTCACCTTCTGAAGTTAAGAAAGTCTTGCCGTCTTGATCCACTTCTTCAGTAAAAGGAACTAACTCTTCTTCTCCTACAGGTTTTTCTTTCTTTAATTTTAATTCTAAATTTTTACTTTCTCCTTTAGATTCAGATGAAGAAGACTCTTTATTAGCCTCTATAAGCTCTTCTAATACTGTGACATTTTCTGTGTTTCCTAATCTTTCATAATAACCCTTAGTGTCCTGTAAGAAACTACCTAATTCTGCACCACCAGACATAGTTGTAGCCATGACTGCTGTAATAAGGAGCTTGTCTACAGCTTCGTCATAAGTCCTACCAAAAGTATTTTCAAATTGCTCCTTAGTAAAAAAACCTTGCTTAAATCCTTCATCTACAAAATTACCTGAATATTCTTCTGCTGTTCCTGCTGTTCCTGCCCCTAAAACTTTACCCATAAAAGACAGGAACTTACCTCCTTTTCCTTTTGTTATAGCTGAAACTAATTTCTCCCCAAGTTTACCTCCGTAATATTCACCTGCACCCATAGCAAGAGAACCACCTTCGGCAAATTCAAAAGCTATAGCCTGAGTAGTAGCCTCCATTGCCCGACCTATAAATTTAGCTAATTTAGGACTCTTTTGAAGGTATTTAATTTTTGATATATATTCTGGAATTTTAAGACCTGCTGCTGCGTTTTTAGTAACAAGAACATTAAAAGCTATCTCTGCCATCATAGGTAAAGAAGTACCTATAGCACCACCTAGTTTTTCTCTAAAATTTAACTTACTTCTATCGTATTGTTCTTCCGTAAGCTTAACTCCTGTTTCATTAGCAAGTTGAACAATAGTGTTAGCGTAATCCGTATCGGTTACAATCTCATCTCCCGTTACAGTTTCTGCTAAAGCCTCACCTCCTGCTACTAATATTTCACCTGCACCTTGTAAAATAGGGATTCCTTCTAACATTTTAAACCCTCTAGAAACAGCAGCAGGATTTTCATTCAATAACAAAGCTCTATTAAGAGCCATAAAGTTTTTTTCTGAAGTTTGTAAACCAGCATAAAGATTTTCAATTTTGTTTCTTTCGTTCTTTAAATTAGACTCTAATTTTTTAGCTAACTCTTCGCCTCCAACAGCATAAGCAGACATGATTTCTTCGTTATCTGTAGGACTAAAATACCCACTTTTACCAGCATCATACACAAACTTACTAGGTATTTCATCTTTACCTAAAGCTCTTTTAAGCTCTTTTTCTATACCTTTTATATTGTAATACTCTTCTTTATATTTATCTAAGAACTTTTCGTAATCTGTTTTTAAAACTTTAGAATATACTTTAGCTTTATCTGTAACTTCTTTTTTAACAGCACCATCTATTTGCCCTGTTTCTGGATTAATAAACTGCTTGTCTTGATTTTCTCTTAATTTAGATACTTTCTTACTAAGATCGAATTGTTCTAGTTTTTCTTCTGTTGTCTTGTTTTTATTTTGTTTTAATTCTGTTAATCTTAATATATCTTCCTTGTATTCTTTTTGTTGATCTTCATCTAACCGTAATCTATTTATTCCAAAATTATTAATATCTGACAACTCCTTAGAGTTAACCATTTCTAATACATCTTCATCTGTAAAGCTAGGGTCTGAATTTTCAATATCAGTAGCGTAATTTTCTATAGTTTGAATGCGTTGATCTGAGCCTATTTTTTTAAAAACTTCTCTTTTTTGGTTTTTTATAAAATCTTCTACATTATTAGAATTAGCAAAATTATATTCTCCTAAATCTAAATTGTCCGTATATTCTTCTTCATCTAATATAGTTAAATAATCAACACCTTTTAACTCTTTAGATTCTATCTGTTTTATATCTTCACTTAAACCTGTTTTGTATTCTGGAGATTTTTGAAAATCACTTATCTTTTTTTCTACCTTTTTTAGTTCTGGAGTTTTAGGAGTCCAAATATTTTCCTCAGGAGAAACATCTTGATCTACTGGTTTAAAACTATCTTTTTTTTGTTTATCAGATACAACCTTGCTAAAATCTTCAAGATCTTTTTGAGTAGGATTCTCTTTAAAAACTACATCACTAAAATCATCCTCCTTAGAAACCTCTTCATTAACCTCTTTCGATGGTGATTCGCCATCCGAAAAAGTTGAAGCAGTAGGTTCTTTTTTTTTTAAACCTAACAAAGAATTAAAATCTTCAATAGAAACACCTTCTTTCTCAAAACCAAGTTCTCCATAAGTTGTAGTCCTTAATTCTTCGTTATTTAGCAATAATTCTGAAAATTGACTTTCAGAAATTCCTTCTTTTTCCATTCCTGTTTCTAAGTACAGCTGATTAAGAAATTCTTCATTCATATTATGTCTTATTTATTTTGGGATTTTTTTAATAATTCTGCTGCTTTTTTAGCTGCTGATCCTTTAGTAGAACTAGTAGTAGAACTAGTTGGAATTTCTTTTCCTGTGAAATCAAAATAAGCTTGATCCCATCCTGAGTTTGGCTCTGCTTTATGTTTATTTATTAAATATTCTCTGGTGTCTTTCTTGTATTGTTTAAAATATTTTTTTTGTTCATCCGTTTTATATTTTTGCATTATACTGTCTTCAGCTTTGTAAAAAGGAAGTAAAAGTTCATCTTTATATTTATTTTGTACTTTAACATAAAAATTATGGCTGACACCATTTGGAGATTCTTTTTTAAACCTTTCAGTATCTATCTCTTCTTGACCTATTGGAAATCCAGAAATATCAACAGAACTGTTTTTTTCTGAAGTTTTGTAGCCTTTTGGATATGTTGGATAAATAGCAAATGATTGAATTATCCAAGTATCTGATGATTTAATTGACTTTCTTGAATCTTCAATGTTAAAAAATTCCCCTCTAGTTGCTAAACCTTTTATTTTTGTTGGTTTTCCATCTTTTGTCTCTTTAGAAGAATAAGCAGCATCTAAAGGAACAAAACCAGTCGGAAGATCTATTTTTAATTTTATATCATCTTTTAAAGCTTTTTGACCTATAAGCTTAATTGTTCCTGAATTATATGAAATTTTATTTTTGTTTTCAGGATTTTTAATAGCATCTACTCCGTATGGAGTATTAAGAGTGGTTTCAGTAACTTCATCATTAAAAGCCCAAGGATTTTCCTCGTCTTTACCTCCTGTGTTAATATTAAATACGTTGCCTTGTCTTTCTTGGATAGCCTTCTCTCCTGTTTTAGAAAATGCTTGTCCTTGTGCAAATAAATCTGTACCTGAATTTTTTATCCAACCTTGGACTTGATCTTCTCCGTATAATTTAGAGTACGATGCTGTTTTAGAATCTATAAGGGATCTAATATCCTGCTCATCAACACTAGATTTATTTATAAGCATATTTGTTCCAGAAATGTTTTGCTTGTTAAATCCTTTAAATCTTGGATCTAATTTAGCTATTGAGTTATTAAGGTCTGTTAAAAATTCTTCAGAATTAAAGTTCTGCCTTAAGGTAGGAACATTGAAATTACCAGGGTCTGAAGCAAAAGCAAGTTCTTCATCTTTACTACCTGAGTATATTTTAGTATCGTTTTTATTTATTATTGCCTTATTTGCTAGATGACCTTTTTGAGCAGCATTAGAACTAGCTGCAAATTGAGCCAATCCTGCCATCATACTATTAAATTTTGCTTTTTTAGCATAATCACCTTCCATTAAAGATCTATGATTATCTTGAGAAAAAGCAATAAGTTCTTCACGTTTTTTATTAAACAACCCTAAATCTCTATCCCACACAGGCATACTACCAATACTCTTCATCTCCTCCTGTTGAGCAGCCTTTTCTTTAAGGGCAAGATTAGCTTTATTCTTAAAGTATTCGCTTTTTACAGGAGCAAACACTTGTGCTTCTCCTTTTCCTATTCCTGTTGATACTCCTAATCCTGATGGTGTTGCCATTTTCTTATTCTAAATGTGTGACTATATTTTACTTATTAAGAAGTCCAGATGTTGTTGCTAAAAAATTTGGATTACCTGTTTTAGTGTAAGAACTATAAACACCTTGTGGGTCTCCAAAACCACCCGTTCCTTGGTAAAAATTTTGATTCTGAGGCATATAAGTGTTATAAGGACTCCCAGTCGCATAAGTGTTTGTTCCTAATAATAAATTCTGACCAATATACGGGTCAAGTTGGTTCTGAGTAGGATTATTTTTATTCTGACCGTATATGTCATTTAACAATCGTCTGTTTTGAGACATCTCAGCAGAAGAACCTAAAACAGTTCCTACATTTTGAAGACCTGCTCCCTTCATAGCTTCTGCTGCACCTAATTTAGCCATGTAAGGCTGTAAAACATTTATATCATATTCTCTATCCCTATAACCTGCTACGTTCTGCTGAACACCTTGTAAGTTATTTTGATTAGCTTGCCTCATGCTTGCATCTTGGGATGCTAAATCCATTAAAGATTTTTGCTCGTTTCTAAGAATGCCTTCTACACCAGAAATACCTGCCTTCCTGTCTTTTAAGGCATTAATACCTGATTGACTTGATTTTTGTAGCTCTTCCAAATACTGAGTTTTCATAGCTGCTGGCATACCCTCTAAGGCTCTTATCTGAGCATTAGTTAAAGAGTCTTCTATTACTTGAGGAGTTTTATAGTCCTGTCGCATAGCTTCAGCTTCTTTAGCTAACTTATTACCTTTATACATTTGGTAAATTCCTGCTCCTGCTTGAAGTGCTAATACTCCCCCTGTTATTGGATCAATCATATCTTTTTATTTAAAATAAAACAGACTAAAGAAACTATCAGCCCGTACACTAAAATATCTAAATTAAATCGAACTAACAAATAACTTGCAAAACCACTGTAAAGTCCGAAACATTGTGGGCAGGTAATCAACTCACCAAACCCTTTATTTCTATACGTTACCCACTCTCTAATAGTTTTGAAAATATTACTCCTAGTAACTATAAAAGTAAGCCCTACACCACTAGAAATTATTAATATTAAATCTATCATTTGTTACTTCTTTGACTTAATGCAAAGTTAATATTAGCTGAGAATATACGCTCTAAATCGTCAGTATCTTTTGTTAATTTAAACAAAATACTAACATCCCTCATGTCATCTCCATTTATTAACGGAAACTGAACATTAGGAGTATTCTCATCTTGCATTAAAGCTGCGTAATGTATATTTTCCTTAGCATCAAAAATCAAACCTTGACCTTGATCATCTTGAAAGTCTGACTCTATTAGTTGAGACTTCTGACCACTATCTGTTAAAATTTCTCTAGCCTCCCAAATTGTAGTAGACTCAACACCTAAAGAATTAAACACTTTATTATTGCTAGGTGCTTGGTTAAATACTACCCATAGTTCACTTGGGAATCTAACACCGTAGAAATTATTTCTTAAATTATTAGAATTGTGTAAGAAAGCCTTACCTTTTTTAAAGGAAAGAAAATCAATACCAACCCTACACATACACTCTGGTAAATAAGAATAAAAACTATCCCAATAACCTGTTCTCTCACTAAAAGCAACAGTCTCAGAAGGTATGGTTAAAATCTTTTGACGATCCATATCTATACTACCTGCTGAAGAATTAATAACATAAGTACCGTTAGATACATCTCTTATTATTTCAAACTGAGTAGGAACTCCATCGTCATTTTCTGAATAACCTATAACAAAAGAATATTGTAAACCATTTCTAGTTTCTGTTACTACTTCTGCCTGAGAAGAAACTAAAGCTAAATCTTGGGGAGAAAAACCTTTATCCCTAGAAATAGAACCGAAATTTAAAACGTATTCATCGTGGTTCTCATCAAAAACACCCCATATCTCTGGTATCTGATCAAAAGAAGAATAAAAATTACTCTTAGACTCAAAGTAAGAGTGCATCTGCTTATCTGAAATAGTAGTTAAACCATCATTAGATAATCTCAATACAGCTCCATTTCTTACATCAAAGAAATACCTTCTTCCTCCCTCTTCTGCAAAACTCTCTGGATTCATTGTACCATACTCTCCTTGATAAGGAACAGAAGGATTAGATAAAACACTCTCAGATACTCCAACCGTTCCCTTATCAAACTGATCATAAACAACATTCTCCTGTACTAAAATTTTACTAACCTTTAATTCTTGATAGCAATCTAATCTATTGTTTATAGAAAATAACTTTCTAATAGCTCCGTTGTTTCTGTCATAAGTCTCAAAAGAAGAAGAGTAAACAGTATTAAGACCGTTTATATTTGTCTCTGGTATAAATCTTTGAGTATAGTATATTGTAGTTGGTCTATGAGCTGAAGAAGCATCTTGATCCTCTAAAGCAGGTCTACCTATATCAGATACTGAAGATTCAAAAAAGTCTGAGAATCTTGATGAATCTATAGTATAGTTCTTTCTACCTGATGTTACAGGTATAGTTCTTCCTCTATAAAATGTGTCACCCGATCTAAAAGTACCCGTAGCAGGTTTAGTAGATAAAGCAAAAGGAGATTGATCATCAGCATTAACTAAACCTTTATGCGAATAATATTTTTTTCCATTTAAAATAGTTTCTTGAACCTCAAAACATTCTCCTATCTCATAATAAATATCTTCATCTAATTCTAACTTTGGACTATATATCTCAAATAAACAACCTTCACTTAACAAAGGAAGAGCATTTAACTTTTCCATTGTTAATATACCAGCAGCAAAAGAAGTTATCTTTATATCAAAATAATCTGTAAAAAGATTTCCATTAGAATCTTTAATAAACCTTATTCTATCACCTGGAGAATAATCATAAGACAAAACAGAATCAGGATGAGCTGAAATATAATCCGAAGATAAATTAGTTATATCTATAGCAATTTGAGTACCGTCATTAAAATTAGAAGAAACTCCTGCATCATCTAAATAACTTACATCTTTAGCTGCCCACTGTATATATCTATTAGAAAAAGTATTCTTAGTTCTAACCCATTGGTAATGCGTAGCCCAAGAAGGTGGAGCGTGCTTTATCTCCCACTCTACAAGAGGAGCACTATCTGGAAGAGCAACAGCAGGAGAACCTGTTTGTTCTGTATAAAAAGGAATTAATAAATTACTGCTTGAAGAAATGTTTACTTGACCTGACCTATTAGCCCTATCATAATAAAGTAATCCGTAATCATAAGAAGCTCCTCTTTTTAAATAAGAAGCTGAAGTGTTATTAAGTAAAGTAGCTAAAACATCTTGTAGAATTATAGGGGTAGTGTTGTTTTTGTTGTTTTTACCTATAAAGTCTGAAAAAGATAAAGTTTTTGGAACAAAATCAATTAAACAACTGCTAGATTTTGGATAAAAATAAATATCTCCAGACCTCGCTGTTTGACCACTTGAAACATTAGAGCTGTCAGTATAAACTACAAGATCTATCGAACCTGAAGAATCTGATTGCCCTACTTGACCACCTGTAACTACTACATACGAATCATTTACTCCTGCCCCTGACGGACTTAATAAATTAAATAAAATATGAGTTCTTGAATAGTCTGTTATGTTTTGCAACTGATTAGAGTAAACACCAATTTTACCAACACCATTAAATGCTAATACTGTTGGTGTTGGTGGAGATGCTGTGTCTGTTATATTGTATGACACAAATCCGTTATCTGAATAAACTCCAGATCTAATATCTGTCACTTGAAGAACAGGAGCTACAGATAAAGTTCCTCCGTTATTTCCGTAATAAAAGAAACCATTATGATCCGTTTTTACAAAATGAGGTGTTAAATCTGAAAGTATAGTTACTTCTGCTTTGTCTATTCTAGACTCTCCTAACAAAGTGTTAATAGTAGAACCTGACGGCAAAGAACCTTTAGTGTTAGGATCAACTAGGTATCCAGCTATAGACGAAGATTCTTCAAAAACGCTTGGATCTGTTAAGTCTTTAATTTCAATTTGAATATTACCAACTACCTGACCTCCTGATACTGTTATTGTTTTTTCAAAAACAAATTGTTGATCTATTCTATTTACAAAAGTTGATGTTTTTTGATAATCTCTAGTTCCAGAATCTAAATCTGCTTGTGTGGTAAAATTAGAAGCTACCCTTAAAACATAAGTACCATCTGGCACATTAGGAATAGACCAAGTAGAATAAGTTCTAGTACTAGGAAATGGACCGACAGATGAACCTTCAATTTCATCTCTAATTTTTCCTCTTTTACTGGAAGAACTTGAGTCGTAAACACCGTCCGATTGAATCTGAGGATTACCACCTCTAATCTGCTTTGATACTGAAAAATAATCAGTACCTGCCAGGTAAATAACAAAACCTCCTAATGGCAAATCCTGAGAATACTTATAAGGGTTTACTTCATAAGTCGTATCATTAAAACCACCAAAAACTATACCTGATCCTAAATCATGGATTGGCTGAAACTTTTGATAATTTCCACTCTCGTAACTATTCCTAATAGTAACCTCTCCTGAAATAGTATTAGTTTTAGTAGATACTTTTGGTTGATATTTAACATCTAAATTAACTTCTATTGGAACATTGTCATAGTTCTCTGTAATATCTCCATAAGCAATTCTATTACCTGCTATAAATTCTTGTGCTCCTGCTATCTGAGGAATACGATCAAATAAATTATCAGACTCTGCTTGGCTTACAATATCATACTTAGCATCATTATTAAATATATACTCATAATTCCCTGTAGTAGTATTAACAATGTAATCACCTATTGGTTGGTCTACTATCTTATAAAAACTAGATATATTGCTAAACCTAGCTGCTATTTCTATTCTCTCTACTAATTCTCCTCCTGGAGGTACTATTATACGAATTGTGTTACCTGAAGAATTTCCAGAACAACTGCTAATAGGTAAAATATTTACTGATATAGGAGAAAAAGCTGACTTCTCTTTATCGTCATATATATACCTAGCCTTTACTTGAACTATCTTATCTTCTAAGTAGTTTACCTTTTGATTAGCATCAACCTCGTAATGAGCTTCTATAGGACAAAGAGGTGGGTATTTTATAGCATCTATTATCTCTTTCTTTATAGGAAGTGTGTAACCCCCAGATTTAGCCTTCTGAATATTAATCTTACTTGGATTAATAGAAAGAGCTGACCAATAAAGAAGATCATTGTCATCATCAAACTCTACTACATTTATACCTGTTATTAAACCATCTTTACTAAAGCCTAAAACTTCAGCAATCATTACAGTAGAAATATGAGAAGAAACATGATTGTACTCATAAATACCATGATCCCCGTTCTCATTCCAAACAAAGAAATAGTTTAAATCTTTTTTCTTATACCAATAAGAACCTATAACCTTATTATCCCCTGCTGGAAGGTCTAAGTTAGGAATCAATGTGTTCCCTGAGATGTTTTCACCTGTTCCATTTCCATCAGAAACAGAAGAGCCAACTCTTACGTTTACATTCTTTCTCGTAAAACCTGGCTGGATGTATCTATCATCAGAATCTTGATCCATTCCAAATAAAAACTGTCTTTTCTCTATAGCCATGATTAAAATTTAGGAGATTGCTTATTCCCTTTTCTAAATGATTGAAGTATATCTTGAACACTCAAAGACTTGATCCTTGATCTTAACATTTTTTTATTTCTCTGGTAATGAAAATAATTACTCTGAACTTGAGACTGAGGAACACTAGGATTTTTAGAAGACATTTTCCATTCTATCCAAGATTTAACAGTCTCCAAAGCAAAAGGCTGAACAACAAAACTACCATTAGCTTTAGCTGGATCTCCTAAATATTCCAACTTTATTTTATCTCCACCTGTATAACCTGACAATTGTATCTGATTATATGTTGAATCTATTCTAAAATTACCCCATCTGTTTTGACCACCACCTGCTCCATAGAATCTACCTATGTTTTCTCCGTTTCTATAGTGAGTAGAGTAATATTCTTCTGAAGCTGAAACACCTGTTAAAGATGTAGAGCTATCTTTTTTAGTTGTTTTAAGTTGACCACAATCATCTAAAGACCTATTTAAACAAATGTTATTATTTCTACCTAACTCATGAAACATACCCGAAGAATCACAAAATCCTATTCTTACATAGTTAATATAATCATCTGGTAAATCAACCGTATCTGAAGCACTAACCGAAAGCTCGACAGAAACAGGAACTCCTGTTACATCTAAGTTTAATTCTCTTAAACAAGAAATACCAAATTGCAAAGCTTGAAAATACCTATGCTCTGGGTATTGATTCTCTATAAGATATTCTCTAACCGTTTGGTCTAGTGTCATGTTTGCCATTATTTTTTGTTGTTATTGTTAACCTCATCTATAGCTGTTTGCCCTTGTTGAGTGTATAATCTAACTACCATTTCTACCATATCAGCTTGAGCATCTACAGGTATATCAATGTTTTCAGGGTCTACCTCTCCTTGAACACCTCCAACTAATTTAATTAAAACAGATTTCATTTTATAACTAGTTGGCACATTTACAAAAATCATTGTCGTATTCTCTACAAAATAACCTTTTTTACCTTCTAAACTTCCAACTGCTAAACCATTAGACATAGCTAAAAAATTAGGATTTACAGGGATCATAGAGTTATACTCGTCCTCTACAGGAGAAACTTGATAAAGACCTATACCTAAAGGTAGATTTACATAGGTAGATGGTATCTCTGCAAAATGTCTCTTTCTGATTTTATCATACTGTACGTCCTCTGTAAAAGAATATATAAAAGAGCCATTTATGTATCTTGAGCCCTCTTGTCTGTTCTCGTAAAAACTCTGCTTAATATATCTTGTAAAAACTTGATCTACAAAAACTACAAGCTCCTCTTTTCTTACCTCTACATCTGGAGTTGCAGTACCACCATTTATAATTCTTTGTGCCTGCTCTGCTATTATATTTCTTGTATTTCTCATTTACCTATAAATTTTGAGCTTTTTGAGCTTCACTAAAACTAATTAATTCTTGATCTCTTATGTTTATACCAAATAAAGAAAGAGCAATCATAGCTATCTCATCTACTGCCTCGTCTGGAGCTTCCAAATCTACTGAAGTAGTAGGATCATAAACAGGTCTCCCATTTACTACGGTAAAATTCCATACTGGATCTATAGGCTTTCTTAAATAAGTAAACTCAACTCTTCCTACATTAGCAGGGTAAAACTGAAGGTAAGTATCAAAAAAAGCAGAAATAACATATTTCTTAGACTCTAATAAAGGAGCATAAATATCACTACCTGTAAAAGCTGCTCTTTCATTATCTCTAACTACATCTACAGGTTTTAGTTTAGTTATTGTTTTTCCTTTATAAGCTCTAGTGTAATTATAGTTTATACTAGATAAGTGTAGATAATCATTAGGTACAGATAAAGATCCATCTTTAGCTACTTGCATAACTTTATTCCTAACTAAAAGAAACCTTAAGTCATCTGTTATAGATTGATTGCTTTGCCAACCTCTACCATCTGTCATATCATCATAGGTTTTATAAACCCATTGCTGAAAAGCTCTTGGCATTAAAGAATTAAAGTCAGACGGAGTTAAATTTCCCGTCTGTGCTTTATTAGCTATTGTTTTCGCTATATAAGTATATACCTTATCTATATTCATTATACTATTAATTTAGTTGCCATTGAACCATAAACATTAACATCACTAGAACCTGCTCCTTGACCTGTTATTGTTATATCGTAAGAAGTGGTTGTTAGGTTTATAGAACCTACTTGAGCATAACCTGCTTCGCTAACACCTCCTGCTATATTCATAGAAACACCACACTTTGCAATAGTACCTGAACCTGCTGAGGTAATGTTTACATCTAAAGTAAAAGCAACTCCATTTGGAGTTAAAGTGTGAACATTCTGAGCTATTAAAGTACCACCTAAATAAACCTTTAAATTCTTAGTATTAACATTAGAAGCAAAGTTTCCAAAAGCATTTACAATTATAGAAGAATTATTAGAACTTAAAGTGTTAGCAGGAATTGTTATAGTTCTTAAAGTAGTCTCTGTTCCTGCTGCTGAACTTACTGTATTAGAATTACCATTTAGAACTATATCTGTGCTATTTGAAATCCATGACCTAACACCTGCCGATGTAGAAGAAAGTATCTGACCTGATGATGAAGGATTTCCTAAAGCATTCTCTTTTAACGCTAAATCAGTATTGTCTGCTAAATCTACTAACTGTGTATCTCTTATAAAAGAAACTATCCAATTTGTATTTGCAGAATCCCAAACACCTTTTGCTACTATATTTCCTTTTAACGCTTGTTCTGCTGTTAAAGCAACTCCCATTAATGTAATAGAGAAACCTGCTATTGTTACAGTACCATTGTAATCTATAATAAATGTGTCACCATCCACAAGACCTGGAGCTAAACCGTAAGAAACCGAACCTGTTAAAGTTCCTGTTCCTGTTAATGCTAAATATCCTTTACTTGTACCTGCTGTTAAAGTCGTTGTAGAGCCTCCTAAAGTTATTGCTTGAGTATTTACCCCTTGGACTGGTTCTGAGATCCCTGATGATCTTAAATTAGCCACAGATAAAACAATTCCTGGACTTCTAAAAGACTCAAACCAAGTTGGTGTTCCATCGTTAAAAAATTGAAGACAAATAACATTGTCTTTAGAGCCCGATGCAAAAGAACTATTATTAGCCAATTGAATGTTACCACCCTCTTGAACCGTTACAACTCTAGCAGCGTTTACACCTCTTATTATTAAGAGGTCTCCATCTGTAAAAATTCCAGCTTCAATATTCTCCAAAACATCTGCTGCTATAGAACCCTCTGTTTCTACTGAAAGAACTGTAATATTACCATCTCTTGAAGGAGAAATAACTCCTGAAGATATTGTAACACTTTCTTGAGTAAAAGGAGTAGATGCTGATTTTCTAAGAACACCAGTAGTAATATCTGTAGCTCCAACCAAACTTAAATCTGGTGCAGTAGGACTAGAGTTTAAATACATCTTATAACCAACCTGCTTATCTACTAAATCAGAAGTTCCAACACCACCATCTAAACTAGTAGTAGTTGCAGTTGTCGTACCTGAAACAGATATTGTACCTACAGAACCATTCAATAATCCTCCTTGAGCAGGATCTAAATAAACAACTACAGTACTTCCTGAAGCTGAAGCTGTGTATTCTGGTGTACTAACGTAAGCATTAATAGCATTAGCTAAGTTTGTAGCAGTATCTGAAGTTGTAGCTCCTGTTATTGCTGAAGAAGTATTAAAAACTGAAACTGAATTATAAGTTAAGTTAGTTATAGTTCCTCCTCCTGCCGTAACCACAACCGTAGCTATCGCTGATATATTAGAAGTAACAGGAGATGATATTAACATCATCTTTTCTGCTGCTGCTCTTCCTATAGGCTCATTTGCAAACTGTAAACCTGTTAGGTTTCCACTTGCATTAGTAAGGTAAATCTTACCCTGCCCTGAGCCTAGTTTTGATAATTCTGATTGAACTGACATTATTCGTATATTTTAATGTTAAAGTAAATTTTACTGTATAAGTTAATAAGACCTCCTTGGGTAACATTTCCATCTTTATCTAAAAGAGCAAAAGAAAAAGAACCTGAACTTTTACCCTTTAAGGTTGGAACTAAATAGTAACTAGAAAAACTAGTTCCTGTTGAATTAGAATCAAACAAAGGAACTCCTAATGGAGAAAACTCTTGAAAATAAGAACTTACATCCATTTTATAAGTGTTGTTAGCAGAAGATTGAAAACCACTTACAGTAATTTTAGGATTAAAACCTGATGTTCCTGTTGTACTATAAGAAATAGTTGGAGTTTGTAAATTACTAACACCTTGTATAACTTGATCTTTTATAGTAAAAGTTTTAACACCATTTACAATAGCCAACTCAACATTTAAACTCATAAACTCTACTGGAGCAACTGCTGGTGCTGGTGCTGGTATGCTTAAATCGTAAGCCGTATTACCTGAAGCTGTTGAAGATGTTATAGTAACACTACCATCTGTAGATACAACAGAACTTGTAGCTGTTGCAGCAGTTATACTGTTTAAAACAGCTTGAGATAAACCTAAAGTATATGTAGTTGTATTACCTACTGTACTTGGAGTTACAGTAACACCATTACCTGATGAGTTTACTACAGTTATATTAGCAGCTCCTAATCCTGTAATTGGTTGAGGTGTCGTGTCAGAACAAGAACAATCTGGAGTACACTGAGTAACCGTCATTATTTCTTGAACAATAGAATTAACCTCTTTATCATAACCACATTCAAAAGCTTGTCTTAGTGCTGATAAATGAGAAGTAGCTAGAATATATTTATTAAGTTCTTGATTTGCTAAAACATCATTAACACCTCTATAAGATAAATAACCTTTTAAAGTAGAATTTATACAACAAAAAACTTCACACAATCTTACGTCACAATCTACATCTAATTCTGAACTAGCTGATACAGTATCTATAACTGAAACACCATTGCCAAAATCATAAAAAGATTTAGTAATTACTTTAAATGATTGTGTTTGACTATAAAAAGTATTTGTACTTACAACTGGCTCATAACCTACAACAGGTGCAAGTGCTAAACTTGGTGGGTAGTAAATTGTGTTTGTCTTAGTGGAGATTTTACCATCCACTGTAGAGTTTGTTATACTAGCAACACCTATTTCAGTATTTATTCCTGTAGTTGATATTTTTACAGAAGTTACTGTGTAGTTTCCATTATGAACTGTAGATCCTATTATATTAAATGTGTCACCTACTAAAAACAATCCAGACTTCTCTCCTGCAATAGTAAAAGTGTTTGCTGTCGTATCTACTCCAGTTATAGTAAACTGATCTGAAGGAGTTGTAGATCCTGACAAATAGTTTGTAGCATCTGTTGATGTTAGCTCTGGAGATAAACAATCTACTGTAGGAGTTAAGATACCTGTTGGTGATACATATTGAAAGTTGTATCCAACCGTATAGGTAACAGTATCTGGTCCAGCAGTTGCTGTATATTTAAAAGAATAATTCCCCACCTCTGGACTCCCATTGGCTAGTAAAGGAATTAATATAGTAGTGCTATTAATCCTAGAAACACTACCTGTAATGTCAGGAGATCCACCCGTATAAACTATACCACTAGGAGCTGTAACTTCTATTACACCTGTAATATCTGCAAGCTGAACTCCTACTTGGGCTGAGTAATCTGTGACATCTGTAAAGACAAACTCTGGTGTTGTACCCAAAGAGTAAGCTACATTTAATTTTGTTGATATTAAAGACATCTTTTTATATAAATAACGTTATACCGATAAATATAGGTAAAAAAAAAGACACATCGAAATGCGTCTTTTTAATATTTATAAAAAAATTTGTTTTATTAGTCTTTTTTTGCTAGATCTTTCTCTGCTGCTTCAACCAATTCTTTTAATTGTTTGTTAACTTCTGGGTTCTGTCTTAGATAAAGAACAGCATCTCTACGACCTTTTACCTTACCTAAATTACCATGCTTAACCATTTTAAAGAAACCGAAAGCATTAGAAACAACTTTAACTTTAATACCTCTTCCAAATAAATCATTTTCTGGGTAATCTTCCCATTCTTTTGATTTAGCAGTTTTAGTACCATTATTGTCAACTAATTTACTAACCTCAGAAAAAGCTGACTTATACTCCTCTCTCAATAAAGAAAGCTCTACAAAATATTCTAAAGCATCTTTGTAAACAGGAGCTTCTACAATTACAGTTCTGTTACCTATCTCATTGTAAATAGCATTTGTTTGAGGATCAACAGAAATAATTTTTTTCTCTATAGCTTTTATTAAAACTAATTTAAGTTTTCTTTCATCTGATTTTAATTCTTTCTCAAATTTATCTGCATCTGCATCTATCTCTCTTAAAAACAACTGCTTAATTTCTGCAATTGAATTAACAGACTTGTCATAAGGAACACCAAGAGATAAAGCTAAACCTTCTGACTCTTCATCGCTCATGCTATAAATAATCATTTTTAGCTTAGTGTTTTTCTCACTCTTCTTTATTTCTTTGTCTGCTTGATAGTTAGAATCATTCGCTCTGAATAAAATAGATTTACCAGGCATTGCTGTTTCTTGATTCTTTTCGTTAAAGTTACAAAGCTCTAAGTACTCTAACTTAGTAGCTTCTCTTTCATTAACCACTAATGTACCATCTATTAAATGAATAGAGCCTCTTTTCATTTCTGCGAAATCTGATTGCTCATCTACAAAAATAGAAGTCTCACCTATTGAATATCTAATTTGTCTAATTCCTGTTATCTCTTCTCCATCTTCATCTTCCCAAGTCATATAAACTTCATCAACTTCTGGAATCTCTACTGAAGGTGGAAACTTTTTCCCTGTTGTATTTTCTCTTGTTAGTGTATATATTACACTTTTGAAATCTGTTACTGTTAAGCCTGCTGGGGCTTTTGCTAATTTTGCCATTGTAATTTAATTTTAATTAATTCTAAATATTACTTCATTGATTTTTTTCCTACGCACTTCCACTTTTTCCTGCTTAAAGAATTAGGAGAGTTCTTTTTTCGTGCTGAAGGATGTTTTTTAGCAATACCTGCACTTCTAGCACAGTACGCATCGCCTTTTTTAGTACCAGGACGTATTCTGTCTCCACCACTTTTAGCTTTTCCTGCCTGACCATAAGAAACTTTTTTAGTTCTGCCTGTTTTGCTATTCTTAACAACTTTAACAAATCTTTTTCCTTTAGCAGGAGTTTTAGAAGCCATAACACTTAATTTTATTGTTAATATTAAAAAGGGGAATGAATAAACACTCCCCTTTATTTTATTGATTCTTATTATTAAGATTTCTTAATATAAGCAAATCTGTTTCCTGCGAAACCTTCAAAACCACAATCAGCTTTGTAGAATACACTGAATTTATCAGTACCATCTACTTTAAACTTATCAACTACTTCTGATCTTGCTGATGAAGCTCCTGTTTCTGGATCTGCTAAGTAACGAAGTCTTAAAGACTGAACTTGAGAATTTGAACCTTTGTCAATTTTCTTATCCATTGGAATAACCATTCCTTCGTCTGGGTATCCGTAACCATCTGCACCTAAAGTCTGAAGATCATTGAATACATCAAAAGTCTTCTTGTCAAAAATATAGTTACCATACTTAAAAGAAGAAAATTGGAAGTTTCTAGAAGCATCAGAACCAAAGTCATAAGATCCGTACTGGATTTGACCATCGTTAGAATAATCTCCTAAAGTATCATCAATCTGCATAGATAAGTTAATACCACATGGCATTAAGTTCTTCTTAGAACCTTTTTGCTTGTCTAAAGTCTTAACTAAAGATTCAGCTTTTTGCTTATCCCATCCTGTTCCTACAGAGTAGTTACTTGTGTTACCTTGAGATAAAACGAAAGGAATTAAACCTTCTGTTAAAGCTAATGGAGTACCTGCTGTTGCAAAAGTATTACCTACAGTTGTGTTAGTTAATTTATCACCAACTAAAAGAGTAAGCTCTTTTGCAGTCATAAATCTCTTGTAAGTATCAGACTCACCTTTTAACTTAGCAACTCTTCCTTTCTCACCATTCTTACCTTTAAAGTCAATCCAAGTTACAATGTTCTTTTCAGTACCTGTAATCTCGTAAGTTTCCTTTATAGTTTGAAGGTTGTTAGTGTACTTAACAGTTCTTGAAATTCTAGCCTCTGGCTGTCCTGATCCTTCACCTGCTGCGTTACCGTATATTACGATTTCCGTACCTGCTGCTACCTGTGGAATAGCTTCACCTAAAATAATTGGAGTAGCTGAGAAAGTACCTGCTGCTTTATCAACTGCTGATACTATTGCTTTAACGTAAGTACCTGAAGAAGCTGTTCCTGTAAAAGGCTTAATCATAATTAAGTCATTATCCCTAGGGGTAACAAATTGTTTATTACCTGCTGCTATATAAGGAGAAGCAGCATTAGGAATAGATATTGTAGAAGCAGCTTGTAAAGTTAAAGCTTTTGCTGTGTTTGCTACACCTGCTGCTGCTGCTGCAACCTTAATTTTAGGATAAATTCTTTCTTCCTCGAAGTGATTGTACTCTAAAGATGAAACACCTTTTTCTGCACCAATCATCGTTAAGAATCCAGATAAGTTCTGGTCTCCATAACGCTCCGTTAATTCTGTATCGTACTCTGGTTTGTGTAAGTCCAAAGACGTAATAAAGTTATAATCTGTAGTGCTACCGAATGCACCACCTTGAAAAGCTAAAGCCATTTTTTTTGTTTTTTATAATTAATCATCTCTATATTTCGCAGCTATTTGCTGCATTGCCGACATACCTGAAGTGTCTGGAGCAGTTGATTTAGCATCGAAATTAGTGTTGTTGATCTTCTTCACTGCTGCCTCTTCTCCTGCATTTGACTGACTCTCTAGAGCTGCCTTGATAGCTTTATCAAATACTAAACCTTTTGCCAGAGTTTCTGACATAGATTTCATATCTAACTTACCATCATTCATGAAATTGGTGTAATAATTATTAACCCCTTTCATTTGACTTTCGACTGCCTGCTTGTCTTCTTTAGTTAATTCATACTTAAAGACATCTTTCTCTCCGATTTTAATGTCTAAATTGTTTAATGAACTAACCTGATTACTAACATCAGTTTCGTAAGCCTGTATTGCATCTTCTCTCATCTTCTCCTGAGCTTTTAAAGTCTCTTCTGAAACTTCCTCTTTTTTAGCTAACTCAGGGAGGGAAAACCTTTTATCCTGTTTTAACTCTGAAAGATAAGATTTTGATTCTCTTTCTAAACGTGCGAACTTGCTTAAATCTGAATTGTGTTTAATAAGCTCTCTATCATCTAAGTCATCTAAGTCTACATTCTTTAATTGATCGTAGTCATAAAGCTCATTCTCGATTTCTGCTCTTGTTAAACCCTGGTCTAATTCTAAAGCTTTCGCCATAGCTTGTCTACCAGTTAATTTTTCAACATCTAAAGTTTGAACACTCGCTATCTCTTTTATTTTATCCCAAGAAGTACCTGATTCTAGCAACTTATCTAACCTATCTCTAGATTCTTCAGAATACTTATCCTCGTATCTTTCTTGTTCTGATTTTGTTTTCAAAGAACTATAATGGTCATCGAAATCTTCCAACTTCCCATACTTCTCGCCCATTCTCTCTGCCCACATTTCCTCAAAAGAAGAAGCAGTAGGAGAATCTACCTTCTCTGTTTCTTCCGTTTCTTCCGTTTTTTCTGCTTTGTTCTCTTCAGAACTATCAACAGCTTCCTCAGAAGTAGGCTCTTCAGTTGCTGAAGCTTCCGTTTCTGCAACCTCTGGCTTGTCTACAGACTCTTCTTTTGAATCTGTTAAAACAATATCTTCGCCTGTTTGTGACGATAAAAAATCTTCTAATCCCATTATAATTTAATTTTAATTAATTCTAAATTTAATAAATTTTCTCTATTAATCAAGTTTTTCAGTGTTTTTTATACCTGAAAAGATTCTTGGTTGAGGAGCACCCTTGCCTTTAGAGTCATCTAAATTAGCATCTAATGCTGCACTTATCTGCTCCAACTTCTCATCTCCCTTAATCATCTCTACCTCTCCTTTAACCATTCCATTAACCTTAGCTAACTCCATCTCTCTAGCATACTTGTCTGCCTGCAACTGCATCGCTTGCTCATGCTCCATCTGTTTTAGTTGCATATCCAACTCCTTAAGCTGCATAGCCTGTTGACCTTGTGCCTGTGATTGAGCCTGTGTATTAGCTTCAGCAGCTTTTTGTGCTTGCTCTTGTTTGTCCTTACGGGTTTTCTTTAATAAATGTGTCGCTTTCTTTATATTAACTTTAGAAACATCTCTTATTTCCATAGCATCTTCCAATTCTATAGAACCTACACTTATAGCCCTTTCTATTAAACCTTCTAAATAAGCTCTCTCCTCAGAATCTGGAAGAGGTACAATATTAATACCTAACTCTGCAAAAGATAAATCCTTTACTATGTTAATAACATCAACTATTTCTTTCCCTAAAGCTAACTCAAAACCTTTTAAACCATCACCCATAGCTTTTAACTGAATCATAACTGCAATACCCTCAGAATTACGCTTGAAAATATTAAGATAAGACTCATTTAAAAATCTAGTAGCATTACGACTCATATTAACAGCCATCTTCTGTGCACCTGGTAAAGCCTTTGAAGAAGGTGTAGTACCATCTCTAGCCTCATTAATTCCAGTTATATGCCTTATCATCTCTAAATTGTGATTGTATATAGCTACGAAATTTAAAGCATTAGCAGATAAACCATTTGCTAACTCCCTAATAGGTTGAGTGTTGTAAGAACCACCAAACTCAGGAGACTCATTCCTGTAATAAATATTACCCGTTTGATCAAAAATCTCTACAATCTCCATAGGGTCTAAAAACTCCTCTCCCCTACCATGAAGAACATCCTCCAAAGCTGAAGCATCTACAGCAACCCCTGAAGGTCTAGCCTTAATCATTGCCTGCTGTAACTTTAAATATGATAATTCAATCTGATCATCGTGAGGAATCATACTCTCTACTATAGACTTATTAGTCATATCATAGATATTTGGAGCTACAATAGAATACCTACTGTAAACCTCATTAGAATAAGCTCCATTCCTCTTTGGTCTAGTCATATTCTCTGCTAAACCATAATTAGCAATATAATCAGTACCAACAACCCAAAGACCTTCATACATCACCTGGATGTTCTTACTGAAAACCTCCCTCTTGCTTTTTGAATATTTACTAGGCTTATAACCTGTACTCTTCTGATTTAAAAAATACTTGTTATCACTCTTGTATTTTTTCTCATAAGTAAGGTCGAAATTATTAGACCTAAACTCGAAATCAACAACAGTAATATAAAAATCATCAGAGCCGTAAGTACCATTCCAAGAACTATTATAATACCTGCCGTTTTCTTCACGTAAATTAAGATTATTTACAGCGTTTCGCTTACCAACCATCTTAGAAATATTAGCTATCTCCTCATCAGTAAACTGACCCTTTGTTAATTCAACAAACTCATTAAAGCCCATCTTAATAACCTCACCACTATAAGGAAGATCCCTCATATAAGGGTCTTTAGTGTAAGGTAAAATTAAATTAGCTGGATCTACATAACGCATTCGTATGTTCTTAGCCTCATCGAAATATCTACGAGTAGCACAAATCTTTATAACTATTAAATCCCTAATCAACCTCTCCTTAATCTCTGTGTCGTAATTATTGCTATTGTTTACAAACTTAATCGCAACCTCCATAGCCAACTCAACACTCTGCTTTAAAGTAGTCTCTATAAGAATATTAGCCTCCTCTATGTCTTTTGGAACAGGCTTGCTCTTATCAACTAAACCAAAACCAGTCATCTGCTCCATCTGATCAGAGAAATCCTTCATCAACATATTAGCATATATAGCAGCCTTCTCCTCCTCGTACTTCTTCATAGAGCCCTCATCCATAGCTTCTGCCTGAATCTCAAACTCCTGATTAATCATCTCACCAACAAGCAAATTAACAAACTTAGGAATAACAGAAACCGATTGAAAGTCTAAGTTCAAATAAGAAGAATCTCCATTTAAGTCCAATTGATCCTTAAACTTCTCTATGCTTGGCATACCCTCAGCATACTTTCGATTCTCTACAAATCTAGATATTCTATTGTAAATCGAGTAGTCCTCATTTATATACTTACCATACATCGCCTTAGCGAATGCTAAACCATAGCCCTTTTCTTTCTTAACCTCTGGGGTAGCCATCAAGTTAGGGAATGGATAATTTTTGCTTGTGTTGATAGAATTTCCGTTACTCATACTTGCTTAAAGAATTTATACTATATAAACAAATATATATAAAAAAAAAATTATTTTCTCCTTTTTCTGTAAGTCTTAATGAATTTCTTTTTTCCTCTAGGCTTTTTTTGAGGTCTATAACTCCTCGCTGCAAACAAACAAAGTGCTGCACCAACAAACTCATCATAGTCAGTCCACTTCTGAGGATTGAACTTTAACCAACACCTACACAAATCCTGAAAATAAACCTTACCCATGACATTTGTATTGTAATCCCTACCAACATTCTCATAAATATAAGACTCCGTAACAGATACAGCAGCCTCCCTAACTGCCTCACCACTCATAGGAATACCCTTCTCAGATTGTCGCTTCCTAGAATACTCAGTATGAGTTTCCATAGGTCTCTCCATTAAGTAAGAATCAAAACCATTGTTCTCAAACCACCTTATCAACCCTATCTTATTGTTCTCACACAATAACTGACAACCATAATAAACACTCTGCTTTGCCATATCCTCATAAAACATCTCAGGAGTCGCAGGTCTATTAACATACTCACAAACAAACATATTACTCCTATCTGAATCTAAAGGATCTAACTTGCGAAAAATATAACTAGCACCATTAGATTTCTTACCATCTGTAGTTATCTTATGGTCAAATGGATCACAACCAGAAACTATCGTAGTATAATTCCCTGGCTTCCTTTGTCTACCAGATAAAATCTTCTTATTCCTATCTTTAGGATGAGGTAACCAACACTGCTTCCAACGACCTGATTCCGTAGGCTGCCAAACAGCCTCAGTCTTCTCCTGATCTAACCAAACAAAATTTCCCGTAACAACTATACCATTAGTCTCAGAATTATAACTAACCTGATCATTCAACTTTATAACGTCAAAAGGACTCAACTTACCCTCCTCAATAAAAGCCTCATCAATAGTTAAAGGATACTTCCTCTTCTCACCTGCCAATGCAGAACCAGTTAATCCTAATCTCCTTTTGTTAATATAACTCCTAGAACCAAACTCTATAACCTTTCCATGGATACCCATAACAGGCTTCTCAGGATCTTCAACAACACTATAACCATACTCATCTACAAAACCCTCTAAACCAAAAAGAGCTGGCTTAAACCAACGAAGCAATCCTGTTGGAGTTGTATTCCTACCCTTAGAAATAGCCAAAGGTAAATTACTCTCATCCCACAACTTCTTAGCATTCGCTCCACCCTTCTCTTCCATCTCCTCTGCCGTAGTAGTATGAATAGACTTTCCTATAACAGTACTACCCTGAACCAAACACTCCTTAACAATCAACCACCTCTCATAAACATTCTCCTCTACAGTCTTACCAAATTCATCATCATAATAATACTTCATCTTATCACCATCATAATGAGTATCAGTAGCTGGACCATGATCTATCATAGAATTAAGAACAGTACGGTACTCCTTCTTAGCTCCCTTAGTACTCCTCTTTGCTGGCTCTGCAAAAACTAAAGAAGCCTTTGGAGCTGACTCACCAACATCTACAGGCTTTAAATATGCTGGCAACTTCTGCCAAGATAACATTAACTTCCTGAAAATCTTCTTAGCATCTGCACCAGTCTTACTCTGAATACCACCATTGGCATCATACTGTAAAGTAATGTTATTATACATAAGAGAACAAGCCCTACCCGTCTTACCATCCCTACGATTAGTAACAAGAATCCAACCTAAACTGTTCTCCAAAAACTTACAATGATTCTCTATGTAAAAAAAAGTGGAATCCGAATCCTTCCAATAAGGTACAATACCATCTATCCTCCAATGAGCTAAGTAAAAATAATGATCCCCTGTCAAATACTCTATGTTCCCATGATTGTAAAACCAATAACCCTCAGTCCTACGCTTAGTAATCTTCTTTAAATAAATAACCTGATCATCAAAGTCTAAAGCCTCAAACTCCTTTTGACTCAATATATCACTAGGGATCTTCCACCTCTGATTATTAATGTTCTGATTCCAACCTGCTATCTTTTTATAAGAAGGTGGCTCTGGCAAAGTAATAGTATATTCCAAAACACCACTTAACCTAATCTCTCGCTCCCTCTCAAATTCTGATGGTAACATTGCCGAAGGAGATAGCGTTTTGCGTTTCCTCATTTCCTCTCTGGCATAGCTGCCTCATAACTCGAAGCTACCTTCTTCTCATAAGTCCTACTCTCTAACTCCTTAATCTTCTCCCCTCCTACCTTCTCAAATAAATCACGAAGAGCAGAATTGTGATCCAACATCTTATCTGCAAACTTTAATCCCCTCTCTATCTGCTTGTCATCCTTATCGCCCAACTCACTACCATCAAACTTAATCTTAGCCAATAAAGCATTGCCCTGAGAAATGAAATTCTTTAAAGATAAATAAGACTCAGCCTCTATAGAACCGATCTCAAAACCCTTTAACTTATCCTCTAAGTAATCTACATACTTAGAAGCCTTACTGTCTGTAATCTTTGGTCTTTTCATTTTTATATTTTAAATGTGTGAATAATCACAACTAATTTTAACTAATACTAATATAAACAAAAAAAAAGAGTCTAGGCTCACTAAACCTAGACTCAAACTTAAAAACACACACCTATGGAAAAAAAATGTATAGAAAAATATTATAATGCGTTTATTAAACCAATGCGTTTATCAAAGTTTTAACCTGTGCTACCGTTGAACTTGATTCGTAAACATTTACAAATACTCCAAACTCATCTGAATAATAAACACTACTTCCTGTTGCAGTAGGAACTACACTTCTAACACCATAAGCGTTTAAGTTTACTGAACCTCCTGCCAGTAAAGGCAAAGAAAAAATAGTACCTGCTGCTGTTATAAAAACTGACATAGCGTTTGTACCACCTGAAAAATCAACAGCAGTTAAAGTTAAAGCTCCTGTCTTTGTTCCTACTACTGCGTTAGTATTAGCACCAGTACCTACAGATCCTGCTGCTTCAATAGTAACAACTGCCCCTGCTGCTGAAGCTGTGTAGTTTGGAACACTAGTATAATCATTTATCGCTACTGCTAAAGCAAAAGCTTGAGAAGTTAAATCTACTGGAGTTGCACCTACTATAGGAGAAGTAACATCAAAAATCTGAACACCATCAACTGTTAAAGCTGTTATGTTACCAATACCTCCTGATAAAGTAATACTACCACTAGAAGATACGTTAGTACCAACTAATTCTTTCAAACCTAATCCATTTACAGGAACTTTCACTGTAAAATCATCTTGAGTTCCTTCGACAGAAACAATTGTGTTAGACATAACTGCTACATCTGATGATGCTGCACTTTGATCTTCACCTTTTAATTTAAAGCTTACGCTTTTTACTGAGATTGCCATTGTATAAAATATTTTATAATAAAAAAAAAGTTAATTAACTACGCTAATATATTAAATAATTTTTGGAATGTCACACTTTATATGAAGTTCAGCATTCTCATAGTGAACAAAAGCACACTCATCCCCATTCTCATTCTCAACATATACAGTCCACCTTGATTGACCATTGAAAAAATAAGAATTAGTATCATGACGAATAGAACTGCACCTAGCCCTCCTACCATTACCTATACTATACTCCCTGCCAACCTGCCAAACAAAATCAGAATTTACTCCCTTGCCTCCTCCAGCAACTATAAGCTCTATAACATTTAAAATAGGCTGCCTGTCTATCGAATCAATCTTATCCATTATTTATTTTTTATTCCTGGTTTTTAAAAAAGCATTTACACTAGGGATAGACCTATTAAGACCTAAGTATGAAAAAGGTTTTTCATACTTGACATAATCATTAGGATTAGGCTCTTTGTCAAAAGTATAAACCGTACCTGTTTTTTTATTTCTATAAGGATAGAAACCAGATTTTATGTCTTTATCAATAGCCATATTAAAAGTAGGATGATTTTCTTTTTTTAATATCTCTCCTGTTCTTGGATTTCTACTAAAAGCATGATAATAACCATCTTTTTCTTTAGGCTGACTATAATCAAACTCCGAAGGACTACCCAAAGATTCCCAATAACCCCTTAAATTATACTCCTTCTCATTAGTGTATTTTAAATTATCTGGTAAAGTCTCCTTAAACTTAGAAAAAAGATCACCCGAAGTAGGTGAAACTTCTGAAGACGTTGCCTTTTTTTTATTCCTGGTTTTTAAAAAAGAATTTACACTAGGTCCAGTCTTTTTCCTGCCTAAGTACTCAAAACTTTCCATTGGAGTTCCTGACTTATAACCATCGGCAGCATAAGCCTTTGCTTCTGCATCCGTAGCAAACTCTTTATAATTTTTTGTTCTTAAAGCATGATCTACTGCTGCTCGACCTGTTCTATGTATAAGATTTCCATTCTCATCTTCTGCTATCTCAGGTGCAACATAATATTTACCTCCTGCCTCAAAAGAAAACATCTTATGAGTACTAGTACTACCATCTGGATTTACTATATACTTTGAAGGGTCTTGAATCCTTGACTCAAAATTAGTAACAGAATCAACTTTATCACTGGAAGGTTTTTTCCTCTTTTCTAAATAATCCTTTAAAAAAGAATCTACACCTACAGAAGGAACACCCAATTTACTTTTCTTCGCCATAAAGTGAAGATAATAAAAAAATAAATACCAATAATACTACACTTTTTTTTTATGTTTTTTTTATTTTTAACAAATGGACTACTTAGAAGATTACATAGAAATTGAAATTGCAACAGGACACATACCAGGTACAATACTTAAGGATGATTAATTGATAAACAATTAGGACACTTTAAATCATTATCCTGCAAAATTATCCAACAACTCTCGCAAAGCCTAACTCGCTTTAATCGAGAATAAACTCGTAACCTATCCTTAAAAGGTGAAATAACCCTTTCACAACCCCCTCCCATTATACGAAGACGATGACTATCCAAAAATAAACCCTCATCCAAAATAAATTCACAACTAGATAACATCATAATAAAACCCTTTTCTTCCTCCGTAAATAAGAAAACATACCAAAATAAAGCCTAACACCACACAATTCCCGACAAGTACTGACATGAGGAATACCCGAATAACTCATAAACTATGAAATTTAATAAAACTTAAAAAAAAATCTCTATCAGATAAACGAGATAAACAAAGATCACAATCACAATCACTAGAAAACTCTAAAATATCAGAAACCTCAACCTTAACAATACCACGATCCAAACAAACTAAACGAAACATAACAACCAAATCAATCACCCAACTTTCGCTTATTATACCTACGCAAAGATCGCTTCATGTCTGACCAAGAAACAACATAACCCGAAATAAAACCAAAAGACCAAATAAGTAACAAAAATAACCAAAACATATTATCCAATAAATAAATGAAAATAATACGCATAGATAAAATAAAAATATAAAAATAACAAAAACACTATCGCTTAACACATAAAGTTAACTCATATCCCAGGAATTGAGCATACATCTCAATATGACGTAAATTCATAGACTCTCTGCCCATCTCCTTGGCACAGAGCTTATTAGAGTCAATTCCTAAGTGCTTCGCAACGCTGCGTTGAGTCAACCCCTGCGACAATCGAACCTGCCTTAATATCATCGGTAAAGCCATATACTCCATGACGACTAAGGTACAACTAGTAATCCTAATTAGCCAAAAAAAATTTCAAAAATTTTATGTAAAAGTGA
>VMHT01136841.1_pt1 | contig 27757 bp, 30 predicted proteins | sample 4693611 | NCBI WGS metagenome assembly VMHT01 (sample SAMN12280063, study PRJNA550983) | marine metagenome | isolation source: seawater sampled from same location over 5 years 0.02-0.2 micron viral filtrate | place: USA: collected off the coast of southern California halfway between the port... ... | reverse complement strand
CTGATGCTGGAAAAAGTGTTGAGCGACAACCTGATAGCCCAGATTAATGTGCGTAACCTTACCGACAAGAGCTATCTTACGTCCTGTCTGACCCGGGGTGATTGCTTTCCTGGTGTTCGGCGACAAATTAACGCTTCACTGACCTATCAGTTTTAAACACAAGGAGCACGAAATTGGCTATTTATTCAGCATTGGTCTGTTGTGGTCTGGGCGCTGGTTCGTTGTATATAGGCTGGCGTCAGAGTAAACGCTGGCTCGGCGGTCTGGCCTTATTATGGTGGCTGGCATCAATGATTTTGTTTGATTACACCACCGGCTGGCAATATGCGCTGGTATATACCTTGTTTTTGCCGGCTATTCTGGTGTGGATTGGTATTATTTACCAGGCGACCACCAAGCCGTTGCAACGGCAGGTACTCAGGCCCAGAACCCTGGATACAGGCTGGCGGCGTACGGGCAGCAACCTATTAATTGCCGCGGTAGTGCTGGTGGCAGAATTACTGTTTAGTCTGGTCATATGTCTGGCGATAACTCGTTTGCTACCCATAGCCTACAGTGGTCAGCTGGCTCTGTGTATTGTGTTCCAACCGGTGCTGTGGGCGTTGATGGCGTATCACTTTCTGGCCAGGGGGCAGTCACTGCGTATACTGGTTATTCATTTCACTCTTGCGCTAGCCTTTGGCGCGTTATTATTGTTGTAATTTTTATGTCGTTATTTGCACGTCAACCCGCGCTGAATGCGCATCGCTGGATGGGTATCTTTTTAGGTGGCTTACTGTTTTTAGTGTGTTTATCTGGCACCTTGGTGGTATTTAATCAGGAGTTCGAGCGTTGGGAACAAGCCGATATTCCTGAATTCAATACGGTTTCTCCCGCTGCCGTAGGAAGTGCCATAGATGAGTTTGTAGCGCGCTATCCGCAACCTACCGAACATTACCATGTGGTCTTTCCCAGCTCCGGCATCCCGCGCCTAGTGGTAGAAAATGATCACAAGGCCTTGTTTGCTACTCAATCAGGCGAGCTATTAGAGTCTGAGCATTTCCCCTGGTCAAAAATGCTGGTGGACATGCACTATTACCTTCATCTGCCTTCCACCTGGGGGCTGTTAGTGGTCAGCGCTTTAGGCGCCATTATCTGTGCCTTGGTCGTCAGTGGTTTTTTTGCCCATAAGCGTATCGTCAAAGATGCATTCAAATGGCGCCGGGGCGGTACCGGTCAGCCAGGGCGCATCGATCTGCATAACCGGTTTGGCGTATGGGCGTCGCCGTTTCATATGATGATTGGTATAACCGGCACCTATTTCGGACTGGCGGGGATTTTACTTACGGTGGTGGCACAGCTTGATACCCAGGGCGATCGGGAGGCGGTAATGGACAAAATCTTTACTCCCGAACCAGTGCTTGAGCAGCCTTTAGGCACACCGGATATTACTAAGGCGTTGCGTCGTTTTAATGCGATGGAAACCGGTCACCAACCGATATTTCTTACCGTCCATGATGTCGGCACACCTCAGCAATTTATTGAGATTTATGCTCAGGTCCCCAACCAGTTAATTTATTCCGAAAATTACCGGTTTGATTCCGAGGGCAAGTTTTTAGGTACCGGCGGCTATGAAAATGGCCCCTGGGGCAAAAAACTTATTTACTCACTATACCGTTTGCACTTTGGCGACTTTGCTGGCTGGCCGGTGAAGCTGTTGTATTTTGTGCTTGGCTTAATGCTTACAGCACTATGTGTTTCAGGGATGGATGTCTGGCTGGAAAAACAAGGCCGCCCGGCCCGACTAAACCGCCTGTGGCAGGGCTTTGTCTGGGGCAGCGTCAGTGCGCTGGCTATGACCGCCGCAATCACCTTGTTTGTGGAGCTATCGGCGTATGTGGCCTTTTGGGGGCTGCTGCTCCTCGCCTGTGCCATGAGTACAGCATGGGTCAACATGAACCGTTATTACTGGCTGGTTATCAGTGCAGTGAGTTGTTTGGTGCTATTGATGCTGCATATGGCCAAATACGGAGGTCAGGCCTGGAGTCAGGCTGGCTGGCCGGTGAATAGCCTGTTGGTGGCATTTATCCTTTGGTGTGGCTGGAATGCCTACCAGCAAAGAAAATTGGATACATCAAATCCGTAGAAAAAACAGGCAGGCTCCCTAAAGAGTCTGCCTGTTGGATTTTCGCCCTGATTATTTATTCGTTTTGTCTTAACGAATCTTGCTTAGCTCTCGTTTTTAAGAGAGCGGCCCAGTAGGGCCAAAGCAGCTTCTCTGGGCGGTTTACCTTCGTACAGCACGGCAAAGATCTGTTCGCAGATAGGCATCTCCACACCGACCCGGGCGGCCAGCGTGTGCACCTCCTCGGTATTGCGAAATCCTTCAACCACCTGTCCGATTTCGGCAATCGCCTCATCCACCTGCTTCCCGGCGCCAAGGGCCAGACCAAAGCGGCGATTGCGCGACTGGTTATCGGTGCAGGTTAAGACCAGATCGCCGAGCCCGGCCATCCCCATAAAGGTTTCAGGCTGGGCCCCCAGCTTTACCCCCAGACGAGTGAGCTCGGCCAGCCCCCGGGTGATGAGAGCGGTTCGGGCATTGGCACCAAATCCCAGCCCGTCAGCTAACCCGGCGCCGATAGCAATCACATTTTTTACCGCGCCGCCTAACTGCACCCCAATAAAATCCGGGTTTTTGTAAACCCGGAAGGTTTTACTGCAATGCAGTTTTGCGGCAAAGCTATCAATCAGCGCTTCATCGTGTGATGACAAAGAAATAGCGGTAGGTAAACCAGCGACCATTTCTTTGGCAAAGGTGGGGCCAGACAGGACCGCCAGGGGATAGCTATCGCCCAGTACATCCAGTGCCACTTCTCGTAATAAGCGACCACTGCCAGGCTCCAGCCCTTTAGTCGCCCAGATGATACGATGTTCGGGCTGCAGCAACGGCCGCAGCGTTTCCAGCATGGCTTTAAACCCATGACTGGGAACCACAATCAGAATATCACGACTGCGTGCCACCGCCTGGGTCAGATCCGGGACAATCTCCAGGGCTTCCGGAAAACGGGCCCCGGGTAAGTACCGGGCATTTTCGCGCTGGCTTTCCAGTTGGGCCATGTGTTCTGCGTCACGGCCCCACAACAGCGTTGACTGACCATTACGGGCTAAACAGAACGCCAGAGCGGTGCCATAAGACCCTGCTCCAAGCACTGTGGTCGAGTTAGTCAGCCCGGTCATAGCCATTTACGCATCTAGATTTTGTGGCTGACCGTCTTCTTGCTGAGCACGCTTTTGCATGTAAGCTGCGAAGATCGCATCAAAATTTACCGGCGCCAGGTTCAACGGCGGGAACGTACCACGATTAACCAGATTAGAAATGGTTTCACGCGCGTAAGGGAACAACACATTAGGGCAGTAAGAACCCAGCATGTGTGCTTTGTTCTGATCCGGCATTTCACCCAGGGCAAAAATCCCCGCCTGCTGTACTTCACACAAGAACGCGGTTTCTTCACCCATAGTGGCGGTTACCGTCACTGACAATACCACCTCAAAAACATTTTCTTCTAGCTGAGCGGTTTTGGTATCCAGATCCAGTTTGATTTCTGGCTTCCACTCTTTCGTGAAAATTGCAGGTGCATTAGGCGATTCAAACGAAATATCTTTGGTGTAGATACGCTGGATATTAAATTGATTGCCCTGTTGCGCATTGCTTGCGCCATTTGCTTGATTTTCTTCAGCCATGTTACTTCCTAGTTATCGTTATTTATACCGGCCTGGTTACTACTCTGCCAGCAGAGGATCCAGCTTGTTCCGGGCTTCCAGACCAAGCATTTCATCGCAGCCGCCAATGTGCTGATCGTTGATAAAGATTTGCGGTACGGTATAACCGCCATTGGCTCGGGTAATCATTTCGTCACGCAGTTCCGGGCGTACATCAATTTCATACTCGATAAATTCAACGCCCTTTTGGGTCAGCAGTGCTTTAGCACGATGACAAAATGGGCAGTACCCTTTACTGTAAACTTCAACTTTGCTCATAGTCGCCCTTATTTCGCCACAGGCAGATTGGCGCTTTGCCAGGAGTTCATTCCGCCTTTGAGTATTCTAACATCGCTAAAGCCATCTTTAGCCATTGCCGATGCTACCGGACGCGCGGTATTTCCCATTGCGCATACTACGATAATGGGTTTGCCCTTTTGGTTTTCAAGCTTTTTGAAATTCCGCTGTTTCAGCTCTTCGGGTTTTATCTGACGGGCACCTAAAATGTGACCGGCTTTAAACTCTTTGGGAGAGCGGGCATCCAGAATGACGGCATCCTGTTTATTAACAAGTTGTGTCAGTTCGTGAGTACCTACTTCCTTTACCGATGAAGTGAGGCCGCTTACAAAGCTGTAAACCAGCATGACAACCAGCGCCACCCACAGGCCCGCCAGAATAATATTATTGCTTGCAAATTCGATCAGCTGATCCATTACTTCAAACCTTACAGATCATAAAAAAGAGAGCAAAGTATATAGAAAAACTGCTAAGAAACCAGTGGGGACGGTTGTTCAAACTGGTTTTAAGCACAATTTAGCGGGTGGCGGGGGACAGCCCTAATCTGATGTTTTCGGCGGCGTAACGCGCTTTGGCCGAAACCCCATTCACCTCGCAGTCGGGTCTTGGCTTGCCGGGTACCATAAAACCTGCTGAAATAGCGGTCTTATTTTCTTTTTTACAGTAGTGCAATTTAATGATGTCCAGGCTTGGTTGGGGCGTAATAGGTAGTTGGTTTTTGCTGCTCAGCGCAGGTTTTTTTATTGCCGGTGAAGCATCTGCTCAGCAAGAGCAGCAAGCCAGACTTGAAGAATTACGAGCCCAGCTAAAATCACGCCAGCAAACATTAAAAGCCAATCAGGCCAATGCCGAAGAATTGCAGGCGTTTCTGGCCGAGTCTGAAAATCAGATCGGTCGGGCGGCTGCGTCGTTGAACCGAACCCGGCAATCCCTGACGCAGAACCGTCAACAACAACAACAGTTGGAAAACGAGCAGCAAAGTTTAAAACAAGCCATTGTGGACCAGCAGGACATGCTGGCCAGTCAGCTTCGCAGTGCGTTTATGGCGGGGCATTATGACTACGCAAAAATGATATTTTATCAGGAAGAAGCTAAGTCGTTTGAACGGGTTCTGATGTACTACAAGTATGTAAGCAAAGCCCGCCAGCAGGAAATTACCCGCTTCAAACAAAATGTGGCGCGCCTGGAAGCCGTCACCAGCGAATTGCAGGATAAAGCCAGCGAGCTACAGCAGCTGTTGCAACAACAGCAGGGGCAAAAAGCGGAATTGCTGGCCAGGCAACAGGATCGTGAGCAAACTTTACAGAAACTGAATCAGAAGATTGCCAGTGATGCGGCCCGGGTCAAAGAACTGGAGGCCAGTGAAAAAGCCCTCATTGCGGCAATCGAAGAAGCCCGGCGGGCCGCTGAGCGCGCTAAAACCAAGCTGGCCGGTTTGCAGCAACAAAAAGGCAAACTGAGGGTGCCGGCCCAGGGTAAGGTGCGGCGCCTCTTTGGCAGTCGTCGTCAGGGGCAGGTTCGTTGGAAAGGGGTGGTGATAGAAGCTTCTGAGGGCAGTGCGGTAAAGGCTATCTCCCATGGCCGAGTATTGTACGCCGACTGGCTCAAAGGTTTTGGTTTGGTCACTATTGTGGATCATGGCAAAGGGTTTATGAGCGTCTATGGGCATAATCAGGCGTTATTGAAACAAGCCGGAGACAAGGTGGGCGATGGCGAGTCTATAGCGCTGGTAGGACAAAGCGGGGGCCAGAGTTATCCTAATCTGTATTTTGAAATCCGCCATAAAGGCAAAGCGCTGAACCCTGCCAGCTGGCTTGACCTGTAACGCTATACCAGCACTGGATCCCACCACAGCATAAGTATTTAATAAGAACCCAATAAGAACAAAAAACGATGAACATTAACCACAGAGCGAGATGGAGAAGTTTGCTTTGGGGGGTGAGTACCGTGTGGCTGAGCTTTTCGGTCTTTGCCGCGGCGTCTGCCCCCTTATGTGAAGCATCGAAGGCAGCCTGCAACACAGAGGCAGCACCTAGAATTGTACTTATTATGGATGATATCGGTTATCGGCTTACTGACCGGGAGGCCCTGAAGCTGCCGCCGCAGGTAGCGTTTTCGGTCTTGCCGGGCGCTCCGTTAACTCAGGAGCTGGCCCAGCGCGCTCAGCAGCAGGGCCGGGATATTATGTTACATCTGCCCATGGCCGCGCGGATAGATAAACCTTTAGGCCCGCTGGCGTTAACCGCGCAAATGACAATCGCCCAGATTGCCCGGACCACCGCCTCGGCGCTGGACAGTTTGCCCATGGCCATTGGCTTGAATAATCATATGGGCAGCCAGTTGACCGAACAGCCGGTGGCTATGCACGCCCTGATGCAAACCTTGAAAAACCGGGGCGTATTTTTTATCGATAGCCGCACCACGGCGGCTTCGGTGGCCGAATCGGTAGCTCATACGGTGGGCGTGCCTGCTGCACGGCGAGATGTTTTTATCGATCATGAACCCCGGGTGGAATTCATGGAGCGACAGTTTGCGCGGCTGTTGTCACTGGCACAGCAGCAGAGCATTGCCATCGGAATTGTGCATCCCCACCCACAAACACTACGGTTTTTACAGCATCAGCTTAGTTTATTGCCCTCACACAATATTGAGTTGGTCGCGGTCTCAGAAATACTTCCTGCGCCGGTACTATTGCCGGAATTGCCACGGCAGATTGCAGCCCCGGTAGCAAAGATGACAAAAGATTAAATATTGACTTGGGATTTTGCAATTTGGCCTTAATGTTATATTATAACGTCATTGAGCCAATAAAGAGTACCGAGTAGCTATGTCACTAGCAACTGACAATCCAACCAAACTCGACAGACTGGGAATCTGGATTTCCGGCCTGTGTGCGTTTCATTGTCTTTCTTTGCCGGTGGTGATCCCCCTGCTACCACTTATTTCCAGTACCTTTTTTGCGCAAACCTGGTTCGAGCGTACGATTTTAAGTATTTCCATGCTGATTGGCGCGGTGGCTTTGTTTAGCGGCGCCCTGCGCTACCACGGCCGCTATTATCCGGTGATAATGCTGGCCGCGGGCGGCATCATTTACTGGCATAAAAATATGTTTGGTGAAGTGTATGAACCGTTTACTATCGCCACCGGGGCCTTACTGATTGTAGCTGCGCATTATATCAATATGCGGTTGTGCCGGGAGTCCCGAGTCAACAGAAGCTCAGCGCCCAGCGCCCCGTTAACCAAAACCGCGCAAAGCAGCAGCCACTAGCACTAACCCCGGGTACTGTCAGGCTGAGGGCTCAGACAACTCAAGGCCACATCAGGGACGTTAGTAAAAATCCCATCCACCCCCATGTGTTGTAATCTGAGCATATCAGCGGGCGTGTCCACGGTGTAAACCAGCACTTTTAAGCCCGCTTCTTTGGCTTGTTGCACATACTGTTCATCGACCGTCTCCAGCGCAAAGTGGATTGAATAAGCCTTCATATCCAAGGCTTTTTTTAGGCTTTGCTGAGGAGCGCTGGCGGTAAGTACCCCCAGACGTATTTGCGGTTTTTGCCGTGCAATCTGAGCCAGCCAGTGATGGTGAAACGAAGAGATCAGAATATTGGTGGTCGGGAAAGTTGCATGGGCCAGGGCGGCATCCAGTTTGTGCAGCCAGCTTTCGGTGGCGTCTAACTGTTTTATTTCAATATTACACAACGCCTGGGCGGGGGTAATCGCCAGAACTTCTGCAAGTAATGGAATTTGCTGGTTATCGCCGGCATTTAATGTACGCAGGTGTGATAAAGGCTTGTCTAACAGCCGGCCTGTTCCGTTCGTGGTGCGGCGCAACGTTTTATCGTGAAAAACGATAATGTCAGAGTCCAGCTCATAGGTATCAAATTCAATGCCGTCGGCCTGCTGCGCAAAAGCCAGCTGAAAAGCTTTCAGGGTATTTTCCGGGGCGGCCCGGCTAGCGCCGCGATGGGCTAAAATCCACATAGTCACACTGCCTTTTGTTGCCGATGAGTTTTAACCGTTTCGTATACGGAAGCCAGGGTAATCAGAATACCGCCGACGTAGGTTTGCCAGGTGGGCGACTCACCTAACAGCAAGATAGCCAGAATGACGCCATAACAGGGCTGCATACAGGCTATCAATGAGAAGGTTTTGGCTTTTAAGTGGGCCAGCGAGGTCGCAATTAATGCATGGGGCAGGGCGGTAAAGACCGTCCCTAAAGCCAGTAACAGCCACCAGCTGTTACTACTGGCCTGCACCAGCGAGGTATTTAGCATGGGCAGCAAACACATGCACACCACCAGAATCTGCCAAGCCATGGCTTTGGCACCGGAGTACTGCGAAAAATAATGACGATGGGCCAGATTTCGGACTGCATACAAAACTGCCGAGAACATGCCCACAATCACCCCCAGGGTAACCTCATTTTCTAACGAGCTTTCTGGCACAATTAACGCAATTCCGGCAAATACAATAATGGCACTTAAAAAGTCCTGCCATACCAGCCGGGTGCGCTCAAACAGCGGTTCGATAAGCACGGTGATGACCGGAAAGGTGAACAGGGCAATCATGCCCACGGCCACCCCGGCGTACTGCATGGCCGCAAAGTACGTGACCCAGTGTGCGGCCATCAGAATTCCCAGGCCTAGGGCAATTGCATAGTCTTTTTTTCGGGCCAGCAGAAAAGAGGTTTTAGACAGCGCCATAAAGGCGAACAATGCCAGACAGGCAAACAATGAGCGACCCAGGGTTATATCCTGAGCCGATAACGGAATGACCTGGGAGAAAAGCGCGGTGCCGCCAAGCAGCACCACAGTTACATGCAGGGTCAGCAAGCTGCGTTTGACCGGATCCATCAAACCGGGTCTGACACCTGTGCATTACGGGCGAACTCTTCACCCAGTCGGGTCACCTGGCCTGGTGTCATATCGGTAAAGTTCACCGCGTCTTTTTCAAAACATACCACAATAGTCGAGCCCAGTTTAAAGCGGCCCATTTCTTCGCCACGTTTGATGCTTACGCTGGACTCGGCATCTTTCTGATAGGTCCAGTGCTGAACATTTTTGCCAGCCGGTGGCGAAACAGTGCCGGCCCAGACCGTTTCAATACTGGCGACAATGGTAGCGCCCACCAGCACCATGGCCATTTTGCCCACCGGTGTATCAAAAAAGGCCACCACTCGCTCGTTGCGGGCAAATAGCCCGGGAATATTCTGGGCGGTCAGAGGATTGACCGAAAACAGCTCGCCGGGCACATAGACCATGTCCGTCAGGGTGCCATCTATGGGCATGTGAATACGGTGATAATCACGGGGCGCCAGATAGACGGTGGCAAACTGTCCATCTTTAAAGGTATTGGCTAACGCCGGATTACCGCCTAACAATGTGGTTAAGCTGTAATCGTGGCCCTTCGCTTGAAAAATGCTGTCATGACGAATGGGGCCAAATTGACTTACCGCGCCATCCACCGCCTGCACCAGCGTATCCGGATCGCCTTCAATAGGACGCGCATCTTCTTTTAGCGGACGGGTAAAAAATTCATTGAAGCTTTTGTAATGTTCAGGATCCGGGTACAACGCCTCGCTCATGTTGACGTTATAGTGTTTAATAAACAATTTGATGAGCGCAGTGGTCAGCCAGCCGGCTTGGGCCGCTGCCAGTTTTCCTACCATTCGTGATAGCAGATGCTTGGGTAAGACATATTGCAGGTTGACTTTAAACCAATCCAACACAGTAACTCTCCTTAAATCAGACAGCGGGATTGTACCTTATCCTGTCGTGTATAAAAGGATTTTGCAGTTATGATAAAACACCAAATATCATAACGCGCCAGGTGACCGGCGCGGGTTAGATTGGACCTGGATTCAGGTTTGCCCCGAGTGTGAGGGCCGGCCTTCCTGCATGGATGCCAGAATTTTATGATAGCTGGCGAACCGGGCTGGGCTTATTTTGCCCTCATCGACCGCCTGGCGGATAATACAGCCGGGGTCATTCAGGTGTTTGCAGTCGCGAAATTTACAGCCACCCAGAAAATCACGAAATTCCACGAACCCGCGGGTGACTTGCTCTACGGGAATGTGCCATAACCCAAATTCGCGTACCCCGGGCGAGTCGATAAGCTCACCGCCTGTTGGCAGGTGCAATAACTTCGCGGCGGTGGTGGTGTGCTGGCCCAGCCCGGAGTTATCGGATACTGCGCCTACCAGTTCTTCGGCCTCGGGCAGAATCTGATTGATCAGGCTGGATTTACCCACGCCCGACTGACCGACAAAAATACTGACCTTATCATTGAGCAGGGCCGTTATCTCATCAATGCCTTCCCGGGTTTTACAGCTGGCATAGTAGACCTGGTAACCCAGCTCATTGTATATGGCGAGCTGCTGTTCAACCGTGGCACGTTCATCGGGATCCAGCAATTCAACTTTGTTGAGTACCACTACCGGGGTGATATTGATGTCTTCACAGGCAATCAAATACCGATCAATAATATTCAGCGACAAGCTGGGCAAGACCGCACTGACAATAATAATTTGATCAATATTCGCGGCAATAGGTTTGACGCCATCATAAAAATCGGGGCGGGTTAACACCGAGTGACGATCCTGAACAATTTCAATTACGCCACTGACCCCTTCGCCCGAGTCATCGCCGGCCTGAAACAATACCTGGTCACCACAAACCACAGAGTCGATGGTTCGGCGGATATGACAGCGGGACACGGTGCCTTGCAAATCTTCAACATCGGCATGCTTGCCGAAGCGGCCGACAACTTTACCGGCTTGCAGATTATCGGTATTGCGCTCAGCTTCAGGTTGACTGGTATCCTGGATGCGGCGCTTTCGGTTTGCCGCAACCCGACGTTTTTGTCGATGAGTCAGTTTAGGTTTTTTCGCCACGATTCCAATGATAAGTTAGCGTATACTGATGCAATAATAACGTGTGTGTGGCCAAGGTGCCATGCCTATTGAAAGGATCTGTCGAAATGAGCAAGCATGATTTAAACCTGGTCTGGATTGATATGGAGATGACCGGTTTGGACCCTGAGACCTGCAAAGTACTGGAAATTGCCACCATCGTGACCGATGCGCAGCTCAATATTCTGGCAGAAGGCCCGGTCATTGCCGTGCATCAGCCCGATAGCTTACTGGATTCTATGGATGAGTGGTGCACCCGTGTACACGGCGAAAGCGGCTTGACTGCCCGCTGCCGTGAAAGTCGCGTGAGTGAAGCCGAAGCGGCCCGGCAAACCATCGATTTTCTGAGCCAGTATGTTGATGAGGGTAAGTCGCCTTTATGTGGCAATACCATCGGCCAGGATCGCCGGTTTATGGTGAAATATATGCCTGAACTGGAAGCCTATTTTCATTATCGCAGCATTGATGTGAGTACCGTAAAAGAGCTGGCCCGGCGCTGGAAACCTGAAATTTTGGACGGGTTCACCAAAAAAGGCGTGCATCTGGCGTTGGATGATATTCGTGAATCCATCGAAGAAATGAAATATTATCGCGAACACGTGTTTAGTATTTAAGCGGTTAGTCATCATTTTCAAGAAAAATTCAAATTAGGTGTTGCGCATTGCCACAGTTTTTGTAAAATGCGCTCCACTTTTACGGGACACCAAAATCGTAAAAGCCAAAAAGATGGTGCGCGGGAATAGCTCAGTTGGTAGAGCACAACCTTGCCAAGGTTGGGGTCGCGAGTTCGAATCTCGTTTCCCGCTCCAAATTTTTACTCTCTCTTCTATGCGGGAATAGCTCAGTTGGTAGAGCACACTGCCTCGTCACGAAGTGATTGCCAAGCATTGGCAAGGTGTGACGAAAGTAGAAAATCCAATAGAACGACAATGCAATATGGTGCGCGGGAATAGCTCAGTTGGTAGAGCACAACCTTGCCAAGGTTGGGGTCGCGAGTTCGAATCTCGTTTCCCGCTCCAAATCTTTATATCTTCTCTTATATCCTTGTAAAGAAATTAGCGAAATTTCCCTGGTCTCGACGTGAGAGCCAAAGTTGGGGGCGCATCCTTGTTGCTGACATGTGTTTAGCCGATTACAAATCTTGTTTCCTCTTCCAAATTTTTATGTTTTCTCTTATATCCTTATGAGCGAATCACCAGTCTGAATGTGAGTGACAAGGGGCAGGGCTGCGCTCGTTTGGTTGGCATAGGGTAGGTGTAGCATACGTATTTTGAGGGTGGATACTTCGTGTTTGGTTTGTCATAAAGCTGGCCTCAGGTTAGGGCCCCTGTTCTTTGTTATAATAAGGCTGACGTGGCCAGCTACATTGAAAAAGTCCTTTCTGAAGTGCTGCTTTGCTTAACCGCGTACAGACAGGCTTTTGCCGTGCCCGGAATACTATGAGCCTGTAAAACCAAAGTTGCTCAAGTTGCATTTACCCTAACCAAACGCTATCTTTACTGGTCTTACCAGACTACAAAAATAATAATTATGGCTACTGCTAACCCTCTTCGCCGCTTTGCCGAAAAAGCAAATCAGTATCCTGGCTGGCTATCACGTCGGCTTTTGACCTGGATGTTTCGCTATAAAGTCAAACTGACCCGCACTGTCGGCCTGGAAATCCTGCATACCGATTTGAAATCGGTAACGTTTCGCCAGAAAAACTATAAAAAAGTTCAGAATCATATTGGCAGTGTGCATGCTGCGGGCATGGCCCTGCTGGCTGAATCTGCGACTGGGTTTGTGGTGGGCGTTAATCTTCCAGGTGATAAATTGCCCCTTATTAAGTCGATGAAGCTGAGCTATGTAAAACGCGCCAGCGGCGATATGCAGGCGATGGCCACCCTCACCGACGACCAGATAGCCCAGATGCAAACCCAGGAAAAGGGCGAAGCTCTGGTAAAGGTTGTGGTGACTGATGCCCAGTCGGTGGAACCTGTCATATGCGAAATGTTGTGGGCCTGGGTCACGAAAAAGCCACGCTAACAGCTTATTTTTCTATTTTAATATTGAACCAACCCGGTCGTTCCGGCTTTCTAATCGTCTGGCTTTTGTATAGGAAGCCGGACTTGTGAATTCAAAGATATATTTTTTATTGACACTGCTTAAAAATCAATCTAAAAGAAAAGGGCAATAGCCGCGCTGCTGTTACTATCTCTACAGGAGGTAATGGGTAGTTAACCAGTCATTAATAGTCTTGGGCACCCGTTAGGGGCCTGCTAACCAATTGAGATTGATTATGGCCAAGTTAACCCGCGATTCGCTATTAAAGCGACCTTTTTCAGATCTACGCTTTTATCCCTATGGTTTTTCTCGTTCTGGCGACTTTTCTATCAGCGAAAGTAATCTGCTGGCCCAATATGGCACTCTCATTGCGGCTTTGGTGGATGGCGAGCTGCTTCCTGAAACCGAAGCCGAACAAAGCTATATAGACGTGGCTTTGGGCCGAAAAGCGCCCGGTGATGCAATTGAGAAAGTCTGGGCTAAATATCAGCAACGTATCCATCGCCCAAGACCAGGTAGTGTGTACGGCACCAAGCCCGTGGCAGAGGGGCTGCAATCCTCTGACTCCCACACCGAGCCCGACACCAGTGATGACATTCCACTGCTTAATATCCAGGTAGATGACGGCTAAGTGTTAAATCGTTGTTAAATATCATCCTAATATTCTTCAATAATAACGGGTTATTAGTAGTATTATCCTACTTTTTTAAAATGGCAGGATAATTATTTCACTTTTTCTCCGTTTTACTGTTTTCACTTTCAATATCCTTCGATATAGTCAGGTCATGCCCTGGGCTAACGAATTTAAGTGAAGACGGGAGAAATGACTGTGAAAATGATGTCGGGCGCAGCCATGGTGGTAGAGGCGCTAAAAGATGTAGGAGTAACACACGTATTCGGTTACCCGGGTGGAGCCGTACTAGACATCTATGATGCGCTGTTTGCGCAAGACGCAGTCAAACATGTGCTGGTACGTCATGAGCAGGCCGCTGCCCATATGGCCGACGGCTATGCCCGTTCCACCGGACAAACCGGAACGGTACTGGTGACGTCCGGGCCGGGGGCCACCAATACTATTACCGGTATCGCCACGGCGTATATGGACTCTATTCCAATGGTGATTTTGTCCGGCCAGGTCCCCTCGATGCATATCGGTGAAGATGCATTTCAGGAAACCGATATGGTCGGGTGTTCAAGACCCGTGGTAAAACACAGCTTTTTGGTGAAACGCGCGGTGGATATCCCCGACGCTATTGCCAAGGCCTATTACATCGCTAACACCGGCCGCCCCGGCCCGGTAGTGGTTGACCTTCCCAAGGATCTGGTCAATGTTCAGGATGAGCATGCCTACCACTTCCCCCAAAATGTTGCGTTGCGCTCGTATAACCCTACTCTTAAGGGCCATCCCAAACAGATCCGCAAAGCCGTAAATAGCCTGGCGAATGCCAAGCGCCCGGTATTGTATGTAGGCGGCGGAGCGATCGCCAGTAACGCTAGCGAACAGGTAATTGCGTTGGCTGAACGTCTGCAGGCGCCGGTAACCTGCACTTTAATGGGGCTGGGCGCGTTTCCCGGCATACATGACCAGTTTGTAGGTATGTTAGGCATGCATGGTACGCTGGAAGCCAACAAAACCATGCACAATGCCGACTGCATTATTGCTTTGGGCGCGCGGTTTGATGACCGGGTAACCAACAATGTTGATAAATTTTGTCCTTATGCAGATATTATCCATGTGGATATTGATCCGGCCTCTATTTCAAAAACGGTCAATGCCCATATACCGGTCGTGGGGGCGGTAGATAAAGTCCTGGATCAAATGCTGGCGCAACTGGAGCAACACAATTTATCCGAGCAGGGTAATAAAGTGGCGCCGTGGTGGGAGCAAATCAATCAGTGGCGCAACCGGCAGTGTCTGAATTATGTCGATTCAGGCGAAAGCATCAAGCCACAAAAAGTCATTCAGGCGCTTTATAAACATACCGGCGGTGAGGCTTATGTAAGCTCCGATGTCGGCCAGCACCAGATGTTTGCCGCGCTGTATTATCCTTACAAAAAACCTCGCCAATGGATTAATTCCGGTGGTCTGGGCACCATGGGGTTTGGCTTACCAGCGGCAATGGGGGTTCAGTTTGCTCATCCCGAGGCAGTATCCGTGGTGGTGACTGGCGATGGCAGTATTCAAATGAACATTCAGGAGTTGTCTACCTGCTTGCAATATAATCTGCCGGTAAAGATTATTTCTTTGAATAACCGGGCGTTAGGCATGGTCAGACAATGGCAGGACATGAATTATCAAAGCCGTCATTCGCATTCCTATATGGAGTCGATGCCTGACTTTGTGCGCCTGGCCGAGGCCTATGGCCATGTAGGTATTCGGGTGACCCATCCCGACGAGCTGGAGGCGGCAATGGAGCAGTGCTTTAGTTATACCGACCGGCTGGTGTTTATGGACATCGAAGTGGACCAGAATGAACATGTTTACCCTATGCAAATCAAATTTGGCGCAATGGATGACATGCGTCTGAGTAAAACGGAGCGCACCTGATGAAAAGAATTATTTCAGTGCTAATGGAAAACGCGCCGGGCGCGTTGTCTCGAATCGTCGGGGTGTTTTCACAACGTGGTTATAATGTCGACTCCTTGTGTGTGGCGCCCACCGCCGATGCCAGTCTGTCACGTCTGACCATTATTACTCATGGGGATGACAAAATTATTGAGCAAATTACCAAGCAGGTGAACAAGCTGATTGATGTGCTCAAAGTGGTGGACTTGACCGAAGGCACTCATATAGAGCGGGAACTGATGCTGGTAAAAGTGGCGACCCGGACCGAAGCGACCCGGGCCGAAGTAAAACGCAATACGGATATTTTTCGGGCCCGGATTGTGGATGTGAATGCCAGTAATTACACCATTGAAATCACCGGTACCACCGAAAAGCTGGATGCCTTTTCTGGCACCTTAAGTCAGTGTGCGGAAATTATCGAGTCATCCCGTACCGGAGTCTGTGGTCTGGCCCGTGGTGAGCGCGCATTACGCCCGTGAACAGTAGAGCAGCCCGCTAGCGCGGGCTGCCGTAATACACCTCAATGCGCATCGCCACCCCATAAGACGGCTTAAAATCTTCATCCCGCAAAAATAAGACAAACGGTTCAACTTCGTAAAATAGCCAGTCGCGAGTGGGGTTACTACGCCACTTGCTGCTCAAATAGACCTCATTGAGCCGATAGTCAGGTCGTGAAGCCCCTTCGGTAAACAATGTATAAATCATCGCGGTATGATCATTCACAGGCTGCAAATACTGGCCTTCATGTTGCCAAATCCAGTCTTCGGAACGATCCCGATAATAAAAGCGATGATTAAACCGAAATACATCATCATGGTCACTGATGTATTGCATGGTAGCGCCCACCTCTGCCCCAAAATGGTCGCGGGTGTAGAGATAGGCCTCGGCATCATAAAACAGCGCCAGCTGGTCATCAAAAGCCATCATGTCATCATAACGGGATTTTACATATACCTGTCCCCGGCGACCGGTGCCAATACGGTGGGACAGTCTGGCATCCTCACTGGAGCGATAGCGTAACGCGATGGTGGTATTGCGACGACGACGTTCAATAGGCTGGCGCGCGGCTTTCAGGGTCGTATCCTGCTCGTAGTCTTCATCGTCACTTAGCAGTAAATCCACCCGATCCTGTAGCGCGGGTAACCGCACCCGAACCTTAAAGCGTAAATCCAGCTCTGACATATCGCGGGTGCGCGGCTCCCAGCCCAGACTGATGCGCCCCTGAGCGCGGGCATCTTCATAACGGTCGGAGCCTTTCATGGCAAAAAAGCTATCAATCTGCTGGACTGAGTAATTCATCGATTCAGTCAGACTTTGCTGCCATTCATCCATCCAGTCAGGATCAGTGTATTGAGCGCTAAACCGCGGTGAAACAGAAGGTTGGTCTGACGCGCTCGAATCTGCCCGGCCAGCGGTGGCTGGCATTGTCAGTAATGTGCAAAAAACCAATGAAATACAAGCCATACCGTGCTTAGGATAGTGTCCTTTTTGTCTAGCATTAAGGGTTGCGTGGCATAAGTCAATGGCAACCTTAAGCCTTCTGAAAATTATCGGGAACCAGGTACATTTCACTATTAAGTGTATGTTACGTTGCATGAGCGTGAATATAGTTTTAAATATGTTGGTGAAAGGTTGGGTCTGCAATGGCATACTGTATCGACAAACCAAGAGGAGAGTTTTATGGGTGGTATTAGTGTCTGGCAATTGCTGATTGTGTTGGCCATCGTAGTGCTTTTGTTCGGAACAAAACGACTTAAAAGCATTGGTTCTGACCTAGGCGGCGCTATTAAGGGATTTAAAAAGGCGGTTACCGACGAAGAAAAAGCGGACGCCGATTTTGAACAAAAACAGCAGGTGGAAAAGAAAGAAACCGCTGAGTCTGTTCAAACCACACAGAGTAACGCAAAAGAAAAATCCTGATGTTTGATATTGGCTTTTGGGAATTACTGGTCATCGGTGTTCTTGCCTTGCTCATACTTGGCCCCGAGCGCCTGCCTGGCGCTATCCGGTCAACCCTCAACACTGTTCGTGGAGTGCGCAATGCTGCTACCGGTTTCAAGCAGGAGGTCGAACACCAGTTGCGTGTTCACGAACTGCACGAAAATCTGAAAAAAGCCGAGCAGCAGGGCCTCAAAAATATGTCGCCTGACTTAGAAAAAAGCGTCGAAGAACTTAAAGATGCGGCTAAGTCAGTGCAGGAACCTTATAAGAAAGATAAATGACCGACGCCTCTAGTCTGATTTCGCACCTGGTTGAATTGCGAAACAGAATTCTTCGCGCGCTGCTAAGCGTACTTGTGGTTTTTCTGTGTCTGGTTTATTTCGCCGAAGATCTGTACCACTATCTTGCTAAACCTTTGCTGGAAGTGTTACCAGCAAATTCATCGATGATCGCAACGGACGTGGCCTCGCCCTTTTTCGCTCCGTTCAAATTAACCCTGGTGTTGTCATTCTTTTTGGCGATCCCCTACGTGTTATATCAGGTCTGGGCGTTTGTAGCCCCAGGGCTGTACAAAAATGAGAAAAAACTGGTGGTGCCGTTGCTGGTTTCCAGCACATTGCTGTTTTACGCCGGGATGGCGTTTGCCTATTTTGTGGTATTTCCGTTAGCCTTCGCCTTTTTTACCAGCGTGGCTCCCAGTGGTGTCACTGTCAGTACCGATATCAGCAGTTACCTGGACTTCGTCCTCAAGCTGTTTTTTGCGTTTGGCGTATCCTTTGAGATCCCTATCGCCATTATTCTGCTGTGCTGGACAGGCGTAACCGATGCTCAGACCCTGCGGGCGAAACGGCCATTTGTCATCGTTGGTGCATTTGTAGTGGGTATGTTGCTCACCCCGCCGGATGTCATTTCGCAAACCCTGCTGGCCTTGCCTATGTGGGTGTTGTTTGAAGTCGGGGTAGTCGCCGGTAGTATGTATGCGAATAAAAAAGCGCCTGAGGATGATGACACCTCAGCCACAGATTCATCACAATAATAATAGGATCGAAACTTATGCGTATTGTCAGTTTGTTCCTGGTCTCGGCCAGTTTGTACTCAATGGGCGTTACCGCCAGCCCGGTTTCTTCGCAGGCATTGATAAAATGTGCGCAAATAGCGCAGGATGACGCGCGCCTGCATTGTTTTGATGCGGTGGTAAGCCAGCTTCAGTCGGCCCCGGCGACGCCTGCTTCAGCGGCTCAGCGAGCTCCTGTAGCTCAGCCTTCAAAGTCAGCGCCCCCCTCGGCTCCGGCACCCGCTGCGAAGGAGCAGCCTCAGGGCCACAACAACTTCGGTCTGCAGGAAAAGCAGCGCCAGCAAGCAGCCGATGAAATCTCAGCTATGATTACAAAAGTAGACCAAGGACCAAGAGACAAACTCATTATTACGCTGGACAATGACATGGTCTGGAAACAAAAAGACTCGGCATTTTTCTCCGCGAAGAAGGGACGCAAGGTTATTGTAGAAGCAGGTGCGCTGGGGGCATTTTATCTAAAGGTAGAAGGCAGCAACCGGCGAATCAGAGTTGAACGGCTGCGCTAGATGAGATGGTTTGATGCCGGTGTTAACCTGTTAGATGCCAGGTTTGATGCCGAAGCAGTCATCGCCCGTGCCATCGAGGCCGGGGTAGAGCGGCTGTGTATGATTACTACCTCGCCACGGGAATGGCAGGCCGCAGAAAATCTGTATCAGCGCTATCCCGAACGGGTGTGTTATACCGTAGGGGTGCATCCGCATCATGCCAAAGATGTCACACCCACTGATTTAGAGGCGCTCGAGCACCACGCCCAGGCGCCCGGGGTGGTGGCAATCGGGGAGTGCGGGCTGGATTACAATCGCAATTTTTCTCCGCCCGCAGTGCAGCGCGAGGTTTTTGCTGCTCAGCTTCAGCTGGCCGCAACATTGAAAATGCCGGTGTATTTGCACGAGCGCGATGCGTTTAGTGATCAGGTTGCCCTGCTGCAACAAACACCGCCTGTTGCTGGTATCGCTCATTGCTTTACCGGTACCACCGAGCAAATGCAGACTTACGTGGCACTGGGCTTATATATCGGAATTACCGGCTGGGTGTGCGATCCTAAACGTGGAGAGGCGTTACGTGCGGCGGTGCAGCAGTTACCGTTAGACCGGCTGATACTGGAAACCGATGCGCCCTATTTGTTTCCCAAGAATCAACGGCCCCGCAAACGCAATAATGAGCCGGCGTTTATCGGAGCAATTGCAAGCCAGCTGGCAGAGCTGCTCAATGTGAGTGAAACCCGGCTCAGTGATATTTGTATGGACAACACCACGCAGTTATTTAAGGTGGATTAGGAACTCAACACTATGCAGTTAAGCTCGCAACTACAACGCAATTATGATGGTTGGTTGCTGTTTTTTAGCGTGCTGGTTACCGCGTTTCTTATCCTTATCTACGACTCTTTGACCACCCATCATGCCGATGCCTATAGCCATTTAAATGTGGAATATCAGGCTCAGGACGAATCTTCAGCATTCTTTCGGGATATTGTCGACACCAAAGGTAATTGGCAACGTATAGCCGAGCCGGTGAATCTTGGTATGCGGGATGATCCTTACTGGTTTCGGCTGATGCTGCCTCCCACGCCCCGGGGAAAAGGCAGCTATTTATTGGATATCAATTACCCGTTGCTGGACGCCGTCGATGTTTATTTTTATGACCCCGTAAAGCATACCTTAGTAAAGCAGAGCCGTGGCGGCGATGCTTACATCTATAATGAGCGCACCATCACAGTTCCATCTCTGGTATTTGAGGTGCCTGAGAGTTCATATGGGTTGCAGGTATATTTGAAGGTACAGACCAGTGGCACTATGAAACTGCCCATGCGGTTATGGCAGGAACATGACTTTCTGGCGTACACCTCCACCAATAACCTGATGCTTGGGCTGTTTCTGGGGGTTTTGGTGGCTATCGGGTTGAGTAACCTGTTTTTGTGTATCACCACCCGTTCGATGACCTTTTTTGTGTATTCGGGGTATGTGTTCTCCCTGGCCATGACCATCACCGCCATGCATGGTTTGGGCTATGCCTATTTGTGGCCCGTATGGGCGGGGTTTCAAAGTCAGGCGGTTGCGTTGTTCGCTAATGCCACGCTGATGTTTGCGATGTTATTTTGTAACCGTATTCTGAATGTTAAAGATTACAGCGTGAAGCTATCGCGCTCATTAAAGATACTGGCCAGCATCTTTCTGATTAATGTTCTGATAAGTTTTTTCCTGCCCTACGCCTTTTTGATTCGTCTGTTTCTTATTTTGCTGGGCTTTACTGTTATTTTTGCCCTTGGGGTGGGGATTTGGATCGCGTTCAAGGGGTCGACAGTGGCGCGTTATTATTCGTTTGCCTGGTTTGTCTTACTGGTCAGCGCCTTCACTGCTTCTCTTGATAACCTGGGGTTATTTTCTTCGCCGGTCCCCTCTAACTACTTGCTAATGCTGGGGGCAGGGGTAGAAACCCTGCTACTGGCGCTGGTGCTGGCCATCGACTATAGCCACAACCGCGAAACCATGTTGCAGGTCAAGGAACGGACACTGGCCCAGGAACAGGATATTTTAAAAGCCCGCGAAGAACTGCTCAATGTACAACAGCAGTATCAGGAAGATCTGGAGTATCAGGTGCAGGAGCGCACCTTAGAGCTGGAGGTGGCCTTGCGAGAGCTGTCGACAGCCAATCGCGAATTGTCGAATCTGAACACCATCGATCCGCTGACAGGAATTCGTAACCGCCGTCATTTTGATAAGCGATTGCTGGCGGAGGGTCGGCGCAGTCGTCGTGAACAAACCCCCTTGTCGCTGGCGGTGATAGATATTGATCACTTTAAAACGATTAATGATACCTATGGCCACAGTACCGGGGATGCCTGTATTTCACATCTGGCCCGGCTACTGCAGGGAATGCTGAAGCGGCCCACCGACGACATCAGCCGCTATGGCGGAGAAGAATTCGTGGTGCTGCTACCCAATACCGATTTAGAAGGGGCTACCCAGGTTATCGAAAGTATGCGTGCCCGGGTGGCCAGCGAAACCCTTGAGATTGATAAGCATCGACTCAATATGACCATAAGCGCGGGGGTGGCAACAGCGGTTATTGCCTTTAAAGCTCACGAAACAGCGCTGTTTAAACATGCCGATGCGATGTTGTACCAGGCAAAAGAGGCTGGCCGCAATCGCATCGAAACTGATTATCTGACAGGATAGATTTCATGACACAAGCTTCTTTTCCGGCGCGCCGTATGCGCCGCTTACGCGCCCACGATGCCCTTCGCGGGTTGGTAGCCGAGCATCATCTTAACGCGCAGGATCTTATTTATCCTATCTTTGTGCTCCCCGGTTCTAATCAATCTGAGTCAGTTCCTTCTATGCCCGGGGTGGTGCGTCGTTCGGTCGATTTATGGCTGCCTGAGATAGAAAAATTGCTGGCGCTGGGGATTCGCGTGTTTGCGCCGTTCCCCGTTACCCCGGCAGAGCTTAAAAGCGATTGTGCCCGCGAAGCATACAATCCCAATGGCCTGGTACAAACCGCCATTCGTGCGATTAAGCAGCGCTTTAATGAAGCCGTCATAATGAGTGATGTGGCCTTGGATCCGTTTACGTCTCATGGTCAGGACGGGCTTATCGATGCCAGTGGTTATGTGGTCAATGATGCTACGGTGGAAGTTTTGCAGCAACAGGCGCTGTCTCATGCTGAGGCCGGTGCTGACATGGTAGCGCCTTCAGATATGATGGATGGACGCATTGGTGCGATACGCCAGAGTTTAGAACAACAGGGCCACGTTAACACCTGTATTATGGCCTATTCTGCCAAATATGCGTCTGCCTATTATGGTCCGTTTCGCGATGCAGTAGGCTCGGCGGGCAATATCAAGGGTGGCAACAAAAAAGCCTATCAGATGGATCCGGCCAACAGCGATGAGGCCATCCATGAAATTGCGCTGGATATCGCCGAAGGAGCCGACATGGTGATGGTAAAGCCGGGAATGCCGTATCTGGATATTGTAAGGCGCTGTAAGCAGGAGTTACAGGTCCCCACCTTTGCCTATCAGGTGAGCGGTGAATACGCTATGCATCAGGCGGCTTTTGCCAATGGCTGGCTGAACAAGGAGGCGGTTATCCTGGAGTCGCTACTGGCCTTTAAGCGCGCTGGAGCCGATGGCATTTTAACTTATTTTGCGCCAGAAGCAGCGAAGCTACTGCAATCGTGAAGTGACTATTCTGATCGGGCTTCTTTAATATAAGAAGCCCCTGCTGCTATCACTGGCAGGTCAGCTGCCAGCCTGCACGATGCTGTAACCAGCTCTCATTCGCCAGTTCGGCATTAATCAAAGGGTGTGAGGAAAGCCAGCCTTCAGGCAACCGTAATAACCAGCGGTGCTCATCAACTTCAAGCGCCGCTTCGGGAACATGCTTGTTCTGACGGCGTAAACACAATACCGTAGCAATACGTAAAATACGCACCAGCGCCAGTAGCATCGGGCGAACTTCTTCGTGATAATTGTTAAATACGGCAGGATCTATATTTAACCGGTGACACAATACCAAATCACGAATGGCTTCGCGTTGCAGGCGCGTGTAGCCGGGCAAATCGATGTGCGACAAAATATACGCCCCATGCTCATGGTGCTTTTTGTATTCAATGTGCAGACCAATTTCATGCAACATGGCCGCGGCGCCTAATACCGCCTCGGTATCCAGATGACAAATTTCAGCCTGGCTGCACATCTGATGGCACAAATTCAGGGCCATCCCCCGTACCGTTTCAGCATGGGATTTTTCGATATGATAACGCCGCACGGCCTGGTTCAGGGTTTGGGCGCGGCGGTCGTTGTCCTGCAAATTGTCCAGCATGCCGTAGATCAGACCTTCGCGCAGAGCGCCGCCTGAAATATTCATGGTGTCGATATTTAACCGCTCGAACAGACAAATCAGAATCGCCAGGCCGCTGGGGAAAATCGGTTTACGACTTTCATCCAGGCCTTTTATGTCAAGCTTATCGATGGTGCCGCAGGCAATACACTGTTGCTCAAGGTCGTACAGATAATCCAGCCGGATGGCGTCACTGATATTCTGCGCCACCAGAATTTCGGTAATCGCCTGAGGCGTCCCCGACGCGCCCAGACAATTGTGAAAGTCGAAACACAAAAACGCCTCGGCGACATCGTCAATCAGCTTGTAAGCTTGTTGTCTGGCCAACGCAAAATTATCGGCAGTAAGCTGGCCTTCTTTGAAGTAACGCTCCATAAACGTAACACAGCCCATATCCAGACTTTTCAGGTGGATGGGCTGCATATCGTTACCAATAATAATTTCGGTGCTGGCGCCGCCAATATCAATAACCAGTGAATTACCCTGATTGGCAGAAGTATAAGCCACCCCCAGGTAAATCTGGCGGGCCTCTTCTTCGCCGGTAATCACATTCAGTTTATGATTTAAAATGCTTTCGGCTTTACTGATAAATGTCTGAGCATTAACCGCCAGGCGCAAGGTGGCGGTGGCTACCACCCGAATATTAGAGGCGGGGATGTCCTGCAAACGTTCAGCGAATGTCTGCAGACATTGCCAGCCGCGCTCCATGCTGATGTCATCCAGCTCCAGCTTGTCATTCAAACCGCCAGCAAGTCGAACTTTTTGTTTGACCTTGCCGATAATCTGCACACTGCCATTGACCACGTGGACAATGACCATATGAAAACTGTTTGAACCTAAATCAACCGCGGCATAGTGCTCGCTGTGGACCAGTGTGTCGTGCTGGATTTCTGGCTGCATAAATCAATTTTTCTTGGCTGGTGAAGGCTTATTATTATGGCCCCGGCCACGTCCGCGTCGATTCGAGTTGCGGGCATTCGGCGTGCGTTTGCGAGGCCGCGCCTTAGGGGGCTTCACATCCTCAAGCAGCGCCGTGCGATCGTAGTCGGTGACCGAAATCGGGTGCTGAATATACTGCTCGATAGCAGGTAAATTCAACGCATATTTCTCACAGGCGAAACTGATAGCGATGCCGCTTCTGCCAGCTCGGCCGGTACGCCCGATGCGGTGCACGTAGTCTTCGGCATCATCAGGTAAATCATAGTTGAAAACATGAGATACTGCATCAATATGCAATCCGCGTGCGGCCACATCTGTGGCGACCAGAATATCCAGCTGCCCTTTAGTGAACTCGTCCAGAATGCTCATGCGTTTTTTCTGGGGTACATCACCACTTAACAAACCAACCCGGTGCCCGTCGGCTTCCAGCCAGTCGTTAACCTTTTCACAGGTGTGCTTGGTGTTAGCAAACACAATCGCACGTTCGGGCCATTCCTCTTCCATCAGCGTTAGCAGCAGCCGCATTTTATCGTCATCCGACGGATAAAACAGTTCTTCGGATACCCGCTTGGCGGTTTTGGTTTCTGGCTCTACCTGTACATGGGTAGGATTGTTCATATGCTCGTAAGCCAGCTCCTGAACCCGGTAGCTCAACGTGGCAGAAAAAAGCATGCTCAATCGGTTGGCCGCCGGCGGCATCCGATTGAATAAATAACGGATGTCTTTGATAAAGCCTAAATCGAACATACGATCGGCTTCATCGAGTACCGCAACCTGAATATTGTTGAGCGTGAAGATATTTTGTTTGTAGTAATCCAGGATTCGGCCGGTAGTGCCGATCATGATATCTACACCTTCTTCTAGCACTTCACGTTGACTTTGATATCCTTCACCCCCATATATCAATCCAAGCGATAAACCCGTATGTTCGCTGAGAGGTTTCGCGTCATTATAAATCTGCATCGCGAGTTCGCGAGTAGGAGCCATAATGATGGCGCGTGGACCTTTTGAGGTAGACGTGTTTTCCTGGGTATTGGAAAGCAGGTAGTGAAATGTTGCCACCAAAAAGGCAATAGTTTTACCCGTGCCGGTTTGGGCTTGTCCGGCAATATCCAACCCTTCTAATAAGGGGGGTAATGACAACGCCTGAATCGGTGTACAATGGGTAAAATTAGCTGCTTTAAGTGCATCAAGCACTTTTGAATTGACAGGCAGATCGGAAAAATTTGTTTCGGTTAAATGAGTTGTTTGCATAGCTTATAGCTTATCGGTGCTTGCATTAAAAAAGACAGTTTCTTATAACACTTATGGTGTGGCTGAACAAATCAGCGACAGTCCAAACAATGGAGAACAGAATGAGCGACAAAATTATCCAGTTAACTGACGACAAGTTTGAAGCAGATGTAATCAATGCTGAAAATCCTGTGCTGGTAGACTTCTGGGCTGAGTGGTGCGGCCCTTGTAAAATGATCGCACCGATCTTGGAAGAAGTAGCTTCCGAGTTTGAAGGCAAGTTAACAGTTGGTAAGTTGAATGTCGATGAAAATAATGAAACACCGCCTAAATACGGTATTCGTGGCATTCCTACACTTCTGCTTTTCAAAGGCGGTAATGTAGCAGCTACCAAAGTAGGGGCATTATCAAAAGCCCAGTTAACCGAATTTCTGAACGAAAATCTGTAAACATTATTGATTTTCGTGAAGTTAAAACCGGTCTTTATTAAGGCCGGTTTTTATCTCACCCAGATGTTTTAATTTCACAGTCATCCAAATATTCATTACGATAGTAATATATCACCAGTGAATTAACCCTACGTCCTACGATATTCAGCGACGAAAGTATTTTAACAATTATCCGTTAAAAAACTGGACGCTAAGAATTTTAGGTGCTAACGTTCTATTAGCTCATATCCGAGCAGCGTTCTGCTTGCCCATATCCGGGTGTACATAACCTTTTCTATAAACGAGTTAGTGACGTAGAAGTCCTGTAAGCAAAGTCCAAGCACAAAGACCCACCAGTATGAATTTAACTGAACTGAAGAACAAACCAATTAATGAATTGGTTGCCCTGGCCGAAGAAATGGGCCTGGAAAATATGGCGCGAGCCAGAAAGCAAGACATCATTTTTTCTATCCTGAAAACTCACGCCAAAGGCGGAGAAGATATATTCGGCGACGGTGTTCTGGAGATTCTTCAGGATGGCTTTGGGTTTTTACGCTCGGCCGACTCGTCTTATTTAGCAGGACCAGATGATATTTATGTCTCTCCCAGCCAGATTCGCCGATTTAATCTGCGAACCGGCGATACCATTGCCGGAAAAATCAGGCCGCCAAAAGACAGCGAGCGCTATTTTGCCCTGCTGAAAATTCGCGAAGTCAATTTTGACAAGCCTGAGAATTCGCGTAATAAAATTTTATTTGAAAACCTGACGCCGCTACATGCTTCTACTCGCATGCGAATGGAGCGTGGTAATGGTTCTACCGAAGATATTACCGCTCGGGTGTTGGATTTAGCCTCTCCCATAGGTAAAGGTCAGCGTGGTCTTATTGTCGCGCCACCTAAAGCCGGTAAAACCTTGTTGCTGCAGAATATCGCTCAGTCTATTGCGGCTAACCAGCCCGAATGTGAACTGATGGTATTGCTGATTGATGAGCGACCGGAAGAAGTGACCGAGATGCACCGCCTGGTCCAGGGTGAAGTTGTTGCTTCTACCTTCGACGAGCCGGCCAGCCGCCACGTTCAGGTTGCCGAGATGGTTATCGAGAAAGCCAAGCGTCTGGTAGAGCACAAAAAAGATGTCATCATCTTGCTTGACTCTATTACCCGTCTGGCCCGTGCCTATAACACCGTCATTCCCTCATCGGGTAAAGTTCTGACCGGTGGTGTTGATGCCAACGCCCTGCACAAGCCAAAGCGCTTCTTCGGTGCGGCTCGTAATGTGGAAGAAGGCGGCAGTCTGACCATTATTGCTACTGCATTGGTGGATACCGGCTCTAAGATGGACGAGGTTATCTACGAAGAGTTTAAAGGTACCGGTAATATGGAGATGCATCTGCATCGTAAAATTGCTGAAAAACGGGTATTCCCGGCCATTGACTTTAATCGTTCTGGTACTCGTCGTGAAGAATTGCTGACCAGTCAGGATGAACTGCAAAAAATGTGGATTTTACGCAAAATTGTGCATGAAATGTCTGAGGTGGATGCCATCGAATTTTTAATAAATAAATTATCGATGACCAAAACCAATGATGAGTTTTTCAATGCCATGAAGCGTCAGAAAAGCTGAATCAGGCTAGTCCCTGAAAACAAAAACGGCGTTCATTAACGCGCTTTTTTTGTGCCTGTTTACCAGCCAGTTATTCGAAACATATTGTTTTTATTTACCTGGTAAATTCGCTACTG
>VMHT01103899.1_pt1 | contig 27758 bp, 46 predicted proteins | sample 4693611 | NCBI WGS metagenome assembly VMHT01 (sample SAMN12280063, study PRJNA550983) | marine metagenome | isolation source: seawater sampled from same location over 5 years 0.02-0.2 micron viral filtrate | place: USA: collected off the coast of southern California halfway between the port... ... | reverse complement strand
GAAGTGGAAGACTACGAGTTGGAAAGGACCACCGTTATACAGCCACTCGTCGAGCGATGCGGCTTCCCAGATGGGATAGAAGTGAAGACCGATTGCGTTAGAAGAGGGAACAACTGCACCAGAGATGATGTTGTTACCATACATGAGAGAACCTGCAACAGGCTCACGGATGCCGTCGATATCGACAGGAGGTGCTGCTACGAAAGCGACTACGAAGCAGATAGTTGCTGCCAAGAGTGTCGGGATCATAAGCACACCGAACCAACCAACATACAAACGATTGTTGGTGGAGGTGACCCACTCGCAGAAATTTTCCCACGATGAGGTTGATTGTTGCCTTGAAAGTGTTGAAGCCATTGAATTGAAAAAGGGTTATGTATAAGTGCGGGGAACACTAGGTAAGATATTCCAACTCTACCCTCCAGAGTTGGTATGAAAGACTCTTGTTTAGACACGCTGTTTAGTCTTGGTGAGGCGTGTTAAGAAGCGTTAAGAAATGTGTTGGTCTCTTAACTTGCTGACTTATTTATAATACTACGGTTTCCCAGACCTGTCAAGAATAAACTTTGAGCATATATACTCAACTTATGCCTGCCAGTGAAAGTGAAAGAAGTTCCCTTTAGGATCGCACATCGGATCTTCCGATACTACGCGCCAAGGCAGTTGGGATTGCCCTTTAAAGCTGGTACGTGCTCCAATGATACTGTATGCTTCTAGCATCTTATCATTATCCATAAGACGCTTGACTACTGCTTGCTGAGCAGCAGGTCTCCTATAGAGGAAACCTTCGTACTGTCCAGGAGCGTAAACAACATCAGCAACATTGTTAGGATAGTAAGGAGACATGACACGATTCAGGACAGATACTGCCACGCAGTATTCATCCATAGTGTTCGGTGCCGCCTCTACCTGCACAGTGCGAGCCAAGTGATCGTAATCGACAGCACTGAGAGCTAGGAGTGTTTCTAAGATCATAGCGGTTGAGTGACTACCCTCATATTATAGCACAAATTTTCGGATCGTGCCCTTCTGACCAGACTCTTTCATGTATTTCCTTGCCTCTGATTGGGCATCGAACACCTTAGCAAACCTTTTGTCAGGGGACCAGGTGCTATGCGATACCAAGTATTCGATTTCTTTCTCATCAGTACGACGAGTTGCCACCCAGCGGGAGGTATTATTAGGATCTCTGGACATGATTTGATTCGCTTGTCAACATAATTATGTATAAAAAAAAGGGACCTTCTGTTATGTGGCAGAGGTCCCTTGCGGCGACGATATGAATCTATTTATCAATTGGTAGGAACCACAATAGGTGTCATCATTCCGCCATCTCCACCACCATCATCACCATCATCAGATTGTTTTATTATGATCAGCATAAAGTTTGCTATCATAAATCCAACTGTTAAGGCTAAGAAGTTAGGTGTATCCATCACCAAATGCCAGGGATAATCTGACCCGTGGTTGCATAACTGCCCATAGCAGCGATGATTCCGAGCATTGCTGCCCAACCATTAATACGTTCTGCGTTTTCGTTCATTGCTTTTGCTCCAAAGTTTTGTTAGTGATAATAATTTTCTCTCCATCATGAGAGAATTGTAACTCGTCATCTGGATGCCAGAGAAGTTCTTCGTACATGTCATCCAGTTTTCTCATGTCTTCCCAGAGTTGATTAGGATTACTCATTACTTGGTTTTCAAATACTTAAGGACCGTCGAAGGATCGCTAACCATATATGGATCAGAGGGACAGTTACCCATCCTTCCTTCTTCCACCATGGTCATTTCAATTTCTCCATTATCGACTACCATAGCATACCGCCAAGAACGGAATCCAAATCCCCTATTTGTTTTAGGAATTGACATTCCCATTGCATTAGTAAACTCACCATTCCCATCAGGAAGGGGTTTGACTTTTTCAATACCCATTTGCTCAAACCAAGCATTCATGACAAAGGTGTCATTGACAGAGAGACAATAGACTTCATCGATCATTTGATTACGGATGTCATCATATGCTTCTTCATAGGCAGGAAGCATAAGGTTGCTACAGATAGGAGTAAATGCTCCAGGTAGTGCAAAGATAACGATTCTTTTATCTTCGATGAGGTCAAGAGATGTGAATTGCTTCCACCCCTTGTCAAAGGATTGAAAAATAACTTCGGGAATTTGTGCCATAGTAACTGTCTAAAGGTTTAGAGAACTCCAAAGAACAGTTTACCAGTAAATGCGTAAGAAAGCAAGGCTGCTACGAAACCCATCATTGCTGTGCGTCCGTTCAACTTCTCTGCTCTCTCAGCATACGATTCATAACCGTAACGTTCTGCATCAGTTTGTGAAATATACATTGTAGGTTCAGTGGCATACATGTTTGTACGTCCGCCGTCTTCAGTTGTTACAGTCATGTTACACTCCGTAATGTTTCTTTACATATTATATAGTAAAGATTAAGTTTTGTCAAGCACTTTGAAATATTAAGATTTGAAATCCAATAAAAAAGGACTCCTAATGAGTCCTTAGTATTGATATGTGCGTCTGTCATCCTGTGCAAACGCCATCTAGTTTAAAGTCTATTGGTAAAGACTAAGAGAAGGTGATCACATCCTGACCGACTGACGAAGGAAAGTTAACAGGTTGCCCTGCCACAATCCCATCATAATCAAATGAAATTGTATCAGTATCACTAGTAGAGATACTGTAGTTGGATGTACGACCGAGTTGCTTTGCAATCGCTTTCATACCCTGGTAGTGTCGCCAGATTTCGCTTTGAGTGCTGGCATTAACATCGTTTTCCATAGCGTCTTTGACGCAATTTTCGAGTGCTTTAATTGCTTTCTGATAAGGGTTCATGAGAAGGAAGTAACAGTATCGCGAGTGTAACAAGGAACACCAGCAGGGTCTAACCATTTGGTGTATTCAAAGTCCTCCATAGCATAATCCAATTGAAGTGAATTGTCTAGGAGATACATGTCTTTGTATCGCTTTGTCCATTCATCGAACTTTTGAATTCGATAGTCGGGACGACCATTGATTTGGATCGTCCCAGACTGAACATAACGATAGGGGAAGCGTTCTAGAAGAACTTCAGGTTTCATAATAAAATAGGTCCCGTTCAAGTTTGTTGATGAGAATGTCATAATCATCATCTACATCACCATAAAAGTCAACACCTTTCTCCTCGTAAAATTTCAAAACTTTATTATAAAGAATAGGATACTCGATGTCGAGGGTCACTTGTCGATCAATGGCATCATAAAGAATACCAACAACAGACGAGAACTTTTGTGCTGTAGTCATAAGATTTTACCTTATAGTGGACCATATGTTCCGAGAAGGAACAACGGGTCAGGCAGGATTTGAACCTGCGACCGACTGCTTAGAAGGCAGTTGCTCTATCCAACTGAGCTACTGACCCAGTGGTAGTGATGGTCTCCTCTACTTCAAGCTCAGCGAAGTGATGCAGTTGATCAACCATAATGTCGAACAGTGCGTCTGCAGTGTCTTGATTGTCGTAGAACTCTGTGTTCATTGGAGGATTCCCTTGACTACCCCTGAATTATAACAGAGGAATCAGCAGCGGTCAAGGCTTGTAATAATCTTTTCGCATGTACCGACCAAGGATGTTGCTGTTGTAGTATGCAGGTGTGCCATCGGCCATGCTCTCCGTTAGTACGTTATTGATAAAAAGTTGTTTGGTCTCTTCAAAGTTAGTAAGACCTTTAGATTTATGTAGGCTTAAAATGTCTCGCTTATAGGCAAGATTCCCGAGCCGCTTCCGCTCTTCAGATAATTCAGCAGAGCTTCCGTAGTATCTTTTCCAGTCGCTCTCAGACTTAACTCGCCTGCCTCCATTTCTAGGCTTTCGTAATTGGTTAAAGTATTTTCTACCGATGTACCTCTTACCAGTACAAACATTTGTAATGCAATAGACGAAACCGTAATGATCGTCAATGTCTTTAGATAAAAAAGGTTGTCCATCATAAATCCAGGGGTTTTCATATTCAGTTTCATTTTCATTAGTCGGTCCATCCGTCGTCATCGTAAGTTTGTACTCGCTGCACAATCTCACTATCTAGGTAGGATTCTCTGTCAGAGTAAACTTCTGCCTTAAGTTCTGCAATTGCAAACTCAAGATCGTGAATCAAAACTTTCAGATTCTTTTTATTCATACTCGATATTCTTGTAGGACTTTTAGAACTTCGTTATAGGCATAATGAGCACCGTCACACCACTGACCAGTTTTGCCTGTTTGGTTTTCCATTTCATATAACTCTGTCTTCAGTTTATGAAGACGAGCTTCCATATCAATCTTAAGCATTTGCGATCTCGGCATTAGAGTTTCTCTTGTAGTGATGTCCAGTCTTGATTAAATTGTTCTAATCCCTTATCAGTAAGAACATGGTTGTACATTTTATTAAAAATGGTAATAGGGATAGTACAAATATCAGCTCCCACTCTAAAAGCAGCGGATACTTGATGAACGTCTCTAATCGATGCAGCAAGGACTTGGGTTTTTGCTTGGTGTGTAGCATATACATCTGCGATCTCCTCAATTAATTGATTACCATCAAACGATTGATCAAATACTCTTCCCATAAAGGGTGACACATATGTTGCACCTGCCTTGGATGCAAGTATTGCTTGTGCTGAACTGAATATTAAAGTTACGTTAACACTAATTTCATTGTTTGCCAACTCGGAACATGCTTTAAGCCCCTCTACTGTACATGGAACTTTGATTGTGATGTTTGGTCCGATCTCGATAAATTCTTCTGCCATGTCTAACATTTCCTCAGCGGTCTCTCCGACCACCTCAGCAGATACCGAAGAGTTCCAAGGAAAGATCGCTGAGATCTCCTTGATAACACTCTTAGGGTCTTCGCCTGCTTTAAGCATGAGACTGGGGTTAGTGGTCACTCCGTCGATTAGACCAGTCTCGAATGCTTGGGCAATAAGTTCAGGATCAGAACAGTCCAGAAAGATTTTCATGACTCTCCTGTGTAGGTTTTCAGTATTTATTATACTAGAAAAGCACCCATAAGGGTGCTTTGTTATCATCTTAAGATATTTAAGATGCTATTTGGTGTAAGTACGACCACGATAGCAGAAGGTGCCATGTGACTCCTTGTTCTCTACACAACGGGTAGAATACTCAACACCACGGTATGATGTGTGAGTAATCTGAGCATTGTGAAGACGTGCTGCTTTCTCAATTTGACCTTTGATCAAAGTAAGTGTGTTCATGTGTTTTCTCCTGAAGTTAGGGTGGTTTATTCCCCCGTTCCTTCAGTCGTGTGCGTCCCAGTACCACTCACATTCGGGTGATGAGTCCTTAAGGGTCTCAATCAACTCAACTTTAATAGTATTATCAATATTACTATTCCTCTCAATCTTCAGCATGATAGCATCAGTTTGAGTACAGGTGAGTGTTGTATAGAATAATAGTTCTAGCATGGGATGAACGGCTCCGTTCCGCGACTTACTTGCGTCCCCGAAGGGATGAACGATGATGTGATGAATCCATCACAATACTATTTATAGCACGGATTATTTTATTTGGTAGTTCGTGGTGATACATTACCAGATTTTCTCAATGCTTCTTTTTTAGCAGCAGCCCAGATCATATCTGTTACATCTGGACTCTGCTCATTACCTGCATCTAGCAGGTCATCATAAACTGAATCCAGCGAAGGTGTTTGCTTCGACATCTTGTTTGATTCCGCCGACGACATAACTTTCAATCTCCGTTTCTTGTGGTGCGTTTTGCTGACCCTTAGAGTTCAACCAGTGCTCAGTCCAGGGCAAAGGATTATTCTTAGCAGGAATATCAAAGATAGGATCAAAACCAATCGCTCTCATACGACGGTTAGCAATCCACTCCACATAGTTATGAAGTAAACGATCATTCAAACCAATCATACTACCTCTCTTGAACAGATAGTTTGCCCAGAGTTTCTCTTCATCAACAGTCTTCCTAAACATTTCCATTACGAAAGGTTGTTCTTCTTTAGCAATGACTGCCATTTCTGGATCATCACCCTCACTCCATTTCTTTAGGATATTTTGCGTGATAACCAGGTGTTGGCTTTCATCTCTAGCAATAAGAGAGAGTATCTTAGCTGAGCCCTCCATAAGTTTGTTCTCGCCAAAAGCAAACGAGCATGCAAACGACACATAGAAACGAATGCCTTCGAGGATATTGACATTTGCTACTGCTCTATAGAGTTTTCTCTTTAACTCCCGCCGATCATATTGACCTGTAGGGTGACCATCTTTTGCTAACTCCCACATCGTACCATTATCATACTCATGTGCATGATCAATAAAATCATCATAAGATTGCGTAACAGATGCTGCACGAGACATTACATTCTCATCATCCAGGATTGTGTCAAACACATCTCCAGGATTAGAATATACATTCTTAATGATGTAGGTATAGGAGCGACTGTGAATCATCTCCATAAATTGCCATACATTCATACATGCTTCTAACTCAGGTAGTGAACAGTAAGGGCTAAAAGCCATCCCAGGACCGCGCCCTTGTACGCTATCCAGCATGATTTGGTACTTAAGGTTACTAGTGAAGATGTGCTTCTGCTCTTCCGATAAAGTCTGGTAATCACTACGATCTTTTTGCAATGATACTTCCTCAGGTCTCCAGAAGTATCCCAACTGTTGCTGTGTAAGTTTATCAAAGACAGGATACTTGTATTCATCATACCTTTGCACCCCTAGAGGTTGACCAAAAAACATAGGTTGTTTCTTGGTGTTCACTTTGTTCTTGTTAAATACTGTCATTTTTGTAATCTCGTTAAACCTTGCAACTGTCACAGTCATCTTCCTCGGTGTTAAGTAATTCGTCTATTAGTGCATCAGCATTACCTTTCACTTCAACATCATCTCCATCCTTCTTAGCATCATAGGTATTCTGATAGTAAGAAGTCTTCCAACCATACTTGTATGTGTTAAGAAGATCTTGCGCCATTACTGAGACAGGCACTTCGTTATCAGTATAGTTCTCTGGATTGTAACTCCAGTTACCACTGATTGCCTGATCAAAGAACTTCTGCATTACTGCAGCGACTTTGATATATCCATCGTTATTATGCATATCCCAGAGCAAAGTGTAATTGTTCTTCAGGGTGGTGTATTGAGGAACAATCTGCTTAAGAGGCCCCTTCTTTGATTTTTTAATGGACAGGTAGTCTCTAGGTGGTTCGATTCCATTGGTTGCGTTTGACACAACGGAACTGCTCTCCGAAGGCATTTGTGCGGACAAAGTGCTGTGTCGGAGTCCGTATTCAAGGATTCTACCCCTAAGGTAATCCCAATCGCAAGCAAGGTCATTCGGTACTATGTCATCAACTTCATTCTTATATGTATCAATAGGAAGAATTCCATCAGAGTACTTAGTTTTACCAAAATATCCGCAAGGACCCTTCTCCATTGCAAGACGATTAGATGCTGTTAGAAGAGCGTATTGGAACCTCTCAGTGAGTTTATGAACTAGGTCATGTGCCTTCTGTGAATCGTACTTAGCACCATTCTTAGCAAGGTAGTGTGCAAGACCGATATAACCAATACCCAGAGAGCGACGATTCTTCGTACTAACCTCTGCTGCTTTGACAGGATAGGACTGATAATCAATCAGAGCATCCAGACCACGAACAGCAAGCTCACAAAGTTCATCAAGTTCTTCAATGCCTTTAATCTTACCTATGTTGATAGCAGAAAGAATGCACAAAGCAATCTCACCATTACCATCAATATGTTGGATGGGATCAGTAGGTAGAGTGATCTCCTGACAGAGATTACTCATGTTAACTTTGTCCTTAAAGGATGAGTGAGAATTACAGTGGTCAATATTCATCAGATAGATACGACCTGTCTCTGCTCTCTCCTTAAGGATGTTTAGAATTAGTTCCTGTGCTCCGACAGTCTTCCTCGGAACAGCGTCATTGAGTTCATGCATCCGATATAGAGTGTCAAAGTCATCAGTACCAAAAGCATCATACAAACCTGGTACGTCATGCGGTGAGAACAGGCTAATCTCTCCATTCTGGATGAAACGTTCGTAGAAAATCTTCGATAGTTGGATTGAATAGTCAAGTTTCCTCACTCGATTGTCTTCTGTACCCTTATTGTTCTTAAGAACTAGGATGTCTTCTATTTCTTGGTGCCAGATAGGAAAGTGAACTGTAGCAGAACCACCTCGGATACCGTTTTGTGTGCAGCATCGTACAGTTGATTCAAACTTTTTAAGGAAGGGGACAACACCTGTGTGCTGTACCTCTCCGCCTCTGATCTTAGCGTTGATCCCACGGATTCTGCCTGCGTTGATACCGATTCCAGCACGTTGTGCGACGTATTGACCAATAGCCATATCACTGCTAAAGATACTATCGAGGGTGTCATCAACATCAACGAGAACACAAGATGCAAATTGACGCAGTGGTGTCCTGACCCCTGCCATGATTGGCGTTGGGATGTTGAGTCGGTGCTTGCTGATTGCGTCGTAGTATCTTCTGACATACTCTAATCTATAGAACTTATCATCATCTTGGAAGAGAGTTGCTGCCACCATCATATACATGAATTGAGGCGTCTCAAAGATCTCTCCAGATGAACGATCTTGTACTAGGTATTTATCCGCTACCTGACGAATGCCAGCATATGTGAATAAGTAATCTCGGTCATGATCGATATAACCATTTAGTTGTACCCATTCTTCCTCAGTATATTTTTTCATAATACCTGAGTCATATACTCCACGCTCAACACAATTAGTGACGTGCTCTATGAGGGGTGGATGACCGTTTGGATGCCCATTATATACTGCTTTCCTAAGACCAAACAGCAGTAGTCTTGCAGCAACAAACTGATAGTTAGGTGCATCTAAAGAAATTAGATCATTAGCAGAACGAATTAAAATCTCCTGAACATCAGAAGTCTTAATACCATCAAAGAATTGCAGGTTTGAATTCATTTCAACCTGACTTTCAGACACACCAGCAAGACCATTGCAGGCATGCTCAACCATTGCATGTACCTTTTCTAGATTTAGGGACTCTCGTTCCCCATCACGTTTTACAACATGAATTTCTTTCATACTTTTTTCCATTCGCTGAGTTTAACTAGGGCTTCTAAACCACTGTATGTGTTGAATTCTACCAGAGACTGAACATCATGTCCAGTAAGGAACATGTCATTAATATCTTTCTCGGGTATATTATTTGGCCAGATTACAATCTCGTAACCTTTATTGATTGCTTTCGTCATTCTATTAACAATCTCTGCATTCCTGCATTCATTATCATATACAAAAACTGCTTCTTTACCCTCTAGCAAGTTCCAATCAATGTCGGCACCTGCCATAGCAATAGCATTATCGATATACAGACTGTCAAAAGGACCTTCTGTAATGTAAACAGTTTTATTAAAATCGACCCTATCAAGTCCAAAGACTTTAGATCGATTCTCATCTAGCATGATAGTGATGTAACGCATCTTATCATGCGGATCTAGGGACCTCCCTTGGAATCCAAACCATTCGCCGTTGCTGTCAATGAAAGGAATAATAATTCTTGGGTGATCCTTTTTGACATTCTTAAACGTAGGTTTCTGAGTATTGACCCATGTGCAGAATTTATCGACATGGTAGAGATCCTTATGATTTTCTTTAGGGATCTGACGACCGAGGATGTATCCTAATGCGGGGTGTGGAATATTTAGCTCTGAAATACTTTGAAGATGTCCCTTCTTTTTAAATTTGGGCTTTTCAAAACTTAGTGCTGGATCAGCTACATTACGACCTCTCCCTGTGAGACCAGACTTGTATCTTTCCATGACATATTCGTCATACAAATCAGGTGTGTTGTCCCTTAGGAAACTCCCAAAGGATCTACCAACACCACAGTTATGGCACTTGTAAACTAGTCCGCTTTTCTTGGTAAAAAAATACCCTCGGGACTTGTTCCGATGTTTCTGTGAATCACCACAGTAGGGGCAACGAAAGTTATAGATTCCGTTGCGTACTCTCTTAAAGTTTTCAAACCTAGCAGAGATTAATCTTGCATAATGTTCGTCAATCAACCGATAGACCTAGTGACCTCAATGTCTATACTAGCAGATGGGTCATCAGGTGTCAATGATCTCAGTAGAGATTGTCCTGGCACACTGACCAGGAAAGAGATCACAGCGAGACCACCAAAGATGGACCACATCTTTTTCTCCATCATCCTGAGTCTATCATCTACAAGACGGATGTCTCTCTCACAACCTTTCTTGATTGTGTCCGTCTCTTTGTTGAGATCCGAATGAATTCTATCTATCTTTTCAAATAGAATTCCATCAACCTCACTTTGTGTGGATAACTTTTCATTATGAACAGCAAGCAACTGACCCATCTTTACAGAATTTTCCTGTAATGAATCAACTACTTTTTCTAATCTTTCTAGAATTGCCGAATTAATGTCTGACATTATCTAGTAGCATCCATTTCTGCACCTGCTCTTGCCTGCTTCTTAAGTTGTGAAGTCTTTGCTTGCAGTTGCTTTTGTAATTCTTGCTTCTTAAGCATGATCTTTTTCTTTTCCATGTTGATCTTCATGGCAGCTTGCTGCTGTTTCATTTGAGCATCACCTGCTTCTTGTACATTAATATTCTTCAGGTGATTCGCACGCTTATCCATAAAGAATTGCCCTGCACGACCAGGCATAATTCTTTCAATCTTAACATCACCTCTGTAACGAGGATTGATAAGAAGACGCATCTTCTGTGACAGTTCTGCAGGAGAGTTTGCAAAGATAACAGTCTCACCCACTTGAGGGATAGTCACCTTGTATTGAAATAAACGAGATGGCATCGTAGGATTCTCTTTGGATTCCCCAAGTTTGTTTCCAGGAGCTACCAATTTCTTAGCATCCTTGTTTTTAATTTTACCACGAAATTTCATCACTGGATCATACCCAGCATTAGGTCCTTTAGCGTCAGCGCTACCGCTAAACCCCCCAGTACCAGCAGTCATAACTGTCATATCTTTGCAAGCTCCTCGGCAATGTCGGGATCGTCTTCCAATTCAGGAAGCATTCCTATTGGATATTTATTCAAATATATCAGTATGGTTTTTAGGATACACCAGTATTCCCTTTCTAATTTAAAAAATAGAAGTGGAGTTGCTGCTTCACCAAAAACATTATATAAAATGATGAGATGGTTAATAATAAGATGAGTCCTCAAGGGACCCGATCTTACATAACGTTTGAGAAGACGTTTCAAATACTTGAAACGTTTCATGTCTTCATCAAAGTCATCGCGTGTTACGCAATGAGGATTTTCATAATGTTTCATGGCGAAGAGAATGTAGTTTCCTTCATTCAATTCGTCAAATTTCATTTAGTTAACTAGCAGTGAATGTTGCTGTTGAACCAGAACCACCAGCACCAACAACGTCTCCTGCAGCGAATACAAGATCAGAGTTGGTAGCAGCACCTGCATCCTTCAGAGTTCCACTATTTAGAGCAATTGTCTGTGCCTGAATAGCGTGTGCCTTACCAGTTGCAGCAGCAGTGAAGTCAAACTCAAGACGGTTTGTACCTGTGCCACGAGCATAAGTTGCTGCAATGTTTGCACTGTCAGTTGTATTGCGAACCTGCAGTGTGGGACTACCACCTGTAGTTACAACATCAACCTTCTCATTGTAGATGACAACAACACTTCCTGTTGCTCCACCTTCATAACCCGTCTCTTCAAAGAAGACAGCGGTGATATCTGCGGCTGCAAGGGTGTCAGTACCACGACCACCTTCACCTACAAGACCGTCAACTGCTACAAGAATTTCATCCCAAAATGCTGTTTTGGCAGCGTTCTTATAATGGCGCAGTACCCATCCTTGGTTAGTTGCAAAGATGTTAGAAGGGTCAACACCGCTTCCACGTACAGCCCACTTGGGTTTTGATTCATCAGCGTCGGTTACACCATAAAGCGCCATGGTAATGCTCCTAGTTCGTCGATTTTCTACTTAAGTATTTATAAAAAATAGGGTCTCTGAGACCCCCACAAAAGACCTCAGGCAGCGTCTTCTCTAGACGCTAGTGCCGACTTGACAGCCTCTAATAGAGCGTCGTCTGCGGTCGTTTTAGTAAGCTTCACTGCCTTCTCTAAAACAAGGATACAGATATCTACAAGTTTCTCTCCAAGATCTGCATCATCAGGGATCTTGGAGACTGCATCAGCAACAATTTTTTTAGCAAAGGGTAGTAAGAATGCTAACATGATTTGATTCCAAAATAGGGTCTATCCTATATAGGCTCAATCATATTTTTTCTTACCACCTTTCATATAACCAGAACCTTTCTTGTCATAAAAACGAACACCTTTAGTTCTAGTATCTGTAAACAGTTTTTCCTTTGCTTTTTTGCCCTTGTCTAAGATTTCTTTGTAACGCTTGCCATATTTCATGCGAGCGTCACGTTCTTTATGCTCCTTTTCTTTTTCTAGATGAGCAAGTTCCTCATTGGTCATGAATCTAACCTTTCTTTTTGGTATCCATGATGGCACCTTTGCCATACTTAGCAGCAATGTCTGCTTTCACTCTGTCCATTGCAGAGGTGCCTGCACCATACTTAGCATCTGCTGCCTTCTGCAGTGGAGTCTTACCCTTAGGTTTTTTCTTACCAAATGTATTGGGTGTGTTGCTAACTGGTTTGTCGTAACGTTGGTTACCACCAACACCACCACGCTCCATGCGTCTGTCTTTGAGACGGTCTGCACCCTCTTCAGAAAAGTATTGATTAAATGTCAGCATATTGGAAGTTTCCTTTTCTTCGACGCTTTGATCGCTTTCTTCTGAAACTTCTTCTTGACTGACATAGGCGGTTTCCTCCGTAGATACATCTGTTTCATCACCAAGTTCTTCCTTGCGACGTTTCTTTTCGCACTTTTTACAATCGCAGTCTTCACCACAATTGCTAGAGGAGTCGGAGCCACCCTCCATGACCTCCTCTTTCTTAGGATTTATCTTGATTTTAGTTTTTTTCTCTTGCAGATCATTGAATGATAACATAATCAACCACCGTAATTAGAACGAGCTTTAACGTCTGCCATCTTATTGAAACGCTCCTTCTCTTTTTGAGAAGTGATAGCACTCACAATTTTACCAGACTTGTCCTGTGCCTTACTACCTTTCTTGGAATTCAATCCCTTACTAAGAGCTTCACGACTCAGGTTACCTGCTCTGCGATACATTGCAGTTTCTTTTTTCTTGTCGATCTCCTTGTAACCTTCTTCGATTACATTCTCAATCTCTTGGATAGAGAAGAGTCCAGACTCATACAAGTGTGCAATCTGATCATAGTCTTCACCAAGACGTTTGGCAAGTTTGTCACTGCCCTTGGATACAAGACGTGATGTCTTACCAACTGCTTTCTTCAGACCACGCTTAATTGCACCACCAAGTCTTCTCAGAAGACCAGGCTTCTTAGCACCACCACTGCTGCTAGAAGAACTGCTGCTTTCCCCGCCACCACTAGAAGACGAACCGCTGTCGGAACTGCTACTAGAACTTGAACTTGTACCTTTAGACTTTCTGATGCTGCTCAGAACGCCATCCAACTTACCACCAGTGCCATCATCATCGCTAGATGAAGACTTAGGTGCTGGTTTTTTCTCAGCAGGTTTAGAAAGTTCTGCTCTCTTTGATTTGATTCTATTTGCTTGGAACGTACCAACTGCCTTACCAGCATTGGCAGCAGCAGACTTACCTGCTGCCTTGATACCTTGCTTAGCAGCAGCACCTACTTTCTTAGCAGCAGCACCAACTTTGTCTCCTGCTTTCTTAGCAGCAGACTTGATGCGATCCATGCGAGAAGGGCCAGCAGGTTTGTTGAGTTTTGCTCGTGCCATTGCACCAGCGTCACGCTCTTCCTCTGTTAACATCTCAACAGCGTCAAGGTGCTCACAGATCTCAATCAGGTCTTGATCATCTTGTGCAATCTCAAGAATGAAATCTTCCATGACATCAATGAGTTGCTCATCGGTCAGGGCATCGATCTCTTCACCATACTGCTCGAACAATTCAAGGTCTGCTTCTGAGAATGCAAATGATTCTTTACGAGCGGCACGTTTCTCATCACGCTCTTTCTTAGCGCGGTCAATAGCCGTTTGCTTACCACCAGCACCATAGTATGTGGCAAGAGTGCGGCGATCCTTACGACGCTCTGCAGCATTTCTACCACCACTATCAGCAGCAGAATTGCGGTCTACAGAAGACTTAGATCCAGTGAATTTACCTTCATCAATCTCAACTTCTTCATTCTTAGGTTTCTTGATGTATGCAGGACCACCATAAACCTTCATCTTTTTATCAGCCTTTGCCTTCACTCTCTGCTCGGCTTCATCAATCTCAACTTCTTCTTTCTTTAATGCTGCGGCACGTTTTGCTGCTTTGTTACCACTGCCTCTTTTGTCATCAGCACCATACTTACTGTAACCACCTTTCAACTGACGCTCATGTGCTGCTTTTGATCTATCTGCAACACCTTTAGAATAACGTGATCCACCAAATTCTTTTTGATCACTATCTGCTTTTGCACGAGTCTTCTTAAGAATTTGAGCCTTAGCAGAAGTGTCAGACTTTTCTGGACCAACATTATACTTCTTACGAAGTTGATCACCCCTACTCATGGGTTTTGCTGGTTCTTCTTTCTTCTTACCACCAAGAAGTCTCTTTACTGCAGAACGCAATCCTTCGTCTAAAGATTCATACTCCTCACACATATCATCCCAGGTGAGGTCAGAGCAGTCATACCCTTCAGTGACAAGAAAATCAATATACTCTTCTACCTCAACTTCTTCCTTACGGGTATCTTTACCGTCAGGTTTTAGTCCTTTCTTTTTCTGAATGGCATTATGCACTACACCAGCATGCTCTTTAGAGCCGCTTTCTACTTTGCCATCGCCATCATAATCCTTTAATTTTTCCTGCACCTGTTTATAGGCAGCAGACATATCAGGAAGTTCGTTGAGATTCATGTTACTAAGCGTCCTTGTCCTTTTTATTTATCTTGCGAATGAATTCACCTGGAGTAAGTTTACGCATATAATTTGTTAACTTATCCGTACCCATCTCTCCAGCAGGAGTAAAATTAAAATACTTAATGTCGTTTTTTTCAACTAAGTCTTTTAACCAAGACCGATATACATTATCATGCTCATCAATATAGATGACATAATTGCTACCACGACTAACGACTTTACCAATGAGCCCTGTGCTAATGTTTTCAATGAAGCAACCTACTGCGAATAAATTATTGTCAAAGTATGCTTCCCTCAGACCTTGAGGATCTAATCTAGGAGCAATTTCATAAAGATCATATGATGCCTCTGCAAAATCATCGTATGATTCCTGTACATTCATCGACTGTCGAAGTGTTAAGAACAATGCTTCAACATCCTTCTTAGAAAGATTCTTAGATAAACCTTCAGCGAAAGTATCTGCATCACCTTCCATTGCTGCTTTACGCATCTTGGAAGCAGACATACCTTCTACACCATCTGAATCAGGATCTCTACCCCCTGCAGAGGTAACTTTAATATCATCAAAGTTATATAATTTTCCATTGTATTTAGTTGCTAGCGAATTGAACTCGCTAACCCTGTCACCTCCCACCACCAAATTAACGCTGCTATACCCGTCAGCATCGAGTGCGGCGAGAACATCAAAAATAGTACGCATGTCGTCATTATCAACAACCGCGTTCGCGTGATCGGGATACGCCAACCGCATAAACTTAATTTTCGTTCCAGGGTCGAGGGGATTCTTTTTAGGATCCTGCGACCTTGAGGGGTATATTCTATACTCTCCTCCACTTGCTTTTGCCTCTCTAGATACTCGGTCTAGAAGTTTCTCGTGCCCAATAGTTGGTGGATTAAATCTTCCAAATGTAATACATATTTCACCTTGATCGACCGAACCTTCGCCGTCTGCAGTTTCTTCTCCGCCTGCTGATTGCTGTGGTCCTGGATCATTTTCTTTATCAATTCTTACTAGTTTTCCATCTTGAGACATATGGGTAATGTTCCCTCTCGGGTCCGCATATCTACCATACCCAATATGCTTAAGTTTTAATTGTTCTGCACTCTTTGATGCAAAGGAACGTTCTGCTTCGTTTAGAAAAGCACTAAATTTTTTCATTCGTCCAATTTTTATCTAGGTTGAAGTTTGCTTTGCTAAAAGTCAGTCTATCTACAATCTTGTAAGGTGTATCTGAAACAGTAACAAACCCTTCGTGTTGAGTAGGTTTGCCATTCAGAAAACATTTTACAGTACCATTAACAACAATATTTTCAAGTAAAGACTGTTTCAATAGGAAGATCATATACCACACTTTAAAAGTGCATTGATTAACTTCACACTTATATTTATCAGGTAACGTATTGTACAAAACTTCTGCTGAGGGCAGAGATCCTGCGCGAATAAACTTATTGATATGCTTGTATATATGAGGACGAGCAGAAACAGTAGGGATCTTACACTGAGTTAACATGTATAGAAACTTGATCCAATTGAATCTGGGATTCTTTCCAACCTTTGCATTTGCCTCATCGAGACCTACAAACTGAGTACCCATTGCAGACAATAGATTGACGCCGCCACTCCCCATAGCAATCGGAGAAACTTCGGTATAAGAAGTATGTGCAGCAAGGACAATATCCCTAGAAGTCGGAGTGGAAAAGCGATACTCCAGAGTATTAGGGCGATACACACTGCCGCCTCCGACTCCGATGAAGTCAGCCTGGAATATTCCACCGACACGAGGAAGATTATGAAGGCATAAACGAAGAATGTCCGCAACGTTGCCCTTGTAATACTGGTCAATATCTTCCTGAGAATAACAGATCTTGACTTTGATCTTATTGAAAACGGATTTGGTTCCAACGAAGAACTTGCCATTAGTAGGATTAGTACCGAAAACGATAGCAGGAGCACCGTCCCACTTGACACTGAGTTTGGGTTTGCTGAGAGCAGTACGAACTGCTTTCAATGCTTCCTTACGACCTACGAAGATCAGATCTTCCAGGTGATCTAGGTGCTTGTTGGGCAAGTGTTCCTCTGTCTCTATACAGTTATTATAGCACATCAGGATCGAGTCGGCCATGATTTGGGACAGTTTGTCAGGTGTCACCAGCGTTCAATAGTGTTCTGTGAAACATACTTTTTATACAGTTCCGAGAATCCATTCTTCTTTGTACTCATGAATACCTGGAACTGAGGTTCTGATGTTAATGCACCCTTGTATCTTACCTCTAGCATTACAATACTATGCTCTCTATTCTTAGGTCCGATTGCCATCTCATAAAAAAGTTTTGCTGCTGTTGCACCTTCTTCAAATGCCATCTTTTTCATATCTGATGTATTAGTTCTATTGGGAATCAATCGGAACTGAGTATTATTAGAGTCTCCAAAAATTTGACGAAATACTTCTGAAGTAGTTCTACCTTCTTTCTCACTAGGTTTTACTACTTCTAAAATTTTACCATCCTTATAGTCACCACGTCCAGTGATTAAACTAAAATGAAATGAAGCATCTTGTAGATATGTTTGCAATTTAATTTTAAAGATAGTATCTAGAAACTCTTCAAAGAACGCTCTATTATTATCAAACTTCATAAATGCCTTATGCATTTCTTCAAAGTAGATGTTCTTATTGGGTTGATATTTACCACCTCCTGTTAACATCTCACTCTTTTCTTTTGTCTCAGTGAATAGATTGTTCGCTTCTTTCAATAGTTCTTTAATTGGCATACTATCAATCTTCTTTTTCTTGATAGTTGTTGTTCCTGTCTTAATTTTTAGAGCACCAGCATAAAATTTCTTCTTAGCGTCCTCAACTTTCTTAAGTGAAGAGGGATCCATTTTCTTCTGAATGAATCCCTTTGAACCAAATGCAGGTTTGTTTAATAGTGTTGGTTCTGGATCACTAATACCTGCTTTCTTAAGTGACAATCCCCAGTAATGAGTAGCACCACTCTTCCCCTTTGTAGTAAATTTTACAATGATGTCAGAAGAGTTGTAATTTTTAATCGTACTTGGTCCGACATCATATTTTTTAATCTCCTGTGCCCACTTCGTTCCTGTCTGCCAGACTGCATCTATCGTAGCACTACCAATCAAATTGATTATATAGTTCGATACTGATACTGCCTTTGCTAAGTTAATAAGATCAGGTTCTTGTTTAGTCTTAGGGTCAATATAAAATCCTCCTAATCCTGCAGCACCAACAACCTTAGGTGCTATTGCTGCCAAGTCATCTACAATTTTTTTGTATGCACCATACCTTTCACCATCTTTCTTGCCAGCAATACCTTTGAGATCAATCTTCATTTTTGAAAGAATCAAACATGCAGTCATCAATTCATGAGGATCTTCTCTCTTACCACCAGCACCATTAGAAAGACCTTTAGATGCAAATACAATCTTGATAGTGGGTTTTTTCCCTTCCTTAGCGCCACTGATAACATAGGATTGTAATCCAGACAAACTACCAATAACTTTTTCTTCAAAGCTCCACTCCCATACTCCTTCGAGTTTTAGAACTTCTCGAATATTAGTAATAATATTTTCTTGATTCTCTTCAACAAATTCTTTAATCTTTCCACGTAACCAATTTCTTTCAGTCTTTACTTTGATACGAGGAATCAAACCTAGAGTAGTACCAGAAGGAATCTTCACCATTTCTGTAGATGATGAATCCCAAGTATCAATCTCTCTATCTCCAGATGTAGATACAGAATCAAAAAACTTTTTAAGACTATAAGGTCCCTTAAAAATCTTATCAAGATTGTCTTTTAAGTCTTGTGCGACAGTCATTCTACTCTAAAAGATCGTCCAAACTATTTATTATACATCTCCTTCTTGACGATTTTCAGAATAGTGTGCGTCAAACTCTCCACCAGGATAGCGAGACTTGAGTTTGTCGATGTTCATTTCAATGATCTCATCTAGGTCAGTTCCCAAACCCATACATGCTTGCATAACATACCACATGATGTCACCCAATTCACGCTTCATATGAAACAGATTTTCATCATTGACAGGTTTGCCTTGGAAGACAATCTTCTTTACAATCTCAGTGAATTCACCTGCTTCTGCAGACATACCTACAGCAGCAGTAAGCAATCGCTCGGCTGGAAATCCAACACCCTCCAACTCTTGAATACGATAAAGGAATGCTTCGTGGTCTTTGCTTTGTTGCGACGTGACCGCATCGACAAATTGTGCATACTTCTTAGGATCAATCATACTTAAGTTCTTGAAAGGATTTTTTTGCTGTGAAACGTTTTACTAGATCTGCTTTGTCTTGTTCTTGACCAGCATCAACTAGGTCCTCTTGTGCAGATTCCTCTACATCATACAACCTCATCTTCGCTCTGTCAATCCCTATGCAGAATCGTTTGTTCATTGTCGGATCATTATAACGATTCTTAAGTTGCTTGACCATAAGTTGATTCATGCCCTCAAGCTCCTCCGTGCTAATAAGGGCAAACATAAGATCAGCAGTAGCAGGGAGACCAAAGGATTCACTAGTGTCAGTAATGTCAACATCAGTGCTACCGAAACCTGAACGAGTGGTTTGCGTAGCAGATACAATAGGTACGTTACACTCAACTGCCATACCCCTAAGTTCTTCTGCGATCGATTTAACGTAGGTGTAGGAGTTAACAACGCTTCCCTTATATCTCTGGGAAGCACAGATATTGAGGTAATCCACAAAGATAATATCGGGTTTAATGCTCCGCTTAAGAGCAAGATCAGAAATGAGAGACTTAAAATGTCCGACATGTGCAGATGCTGTAGGGTATTCTTTAATTATAAGTCTTCCTTCAGTCTTACTGGAAAGGTTTGCAATCTTCTTTTTGAACATTGACTTAGGAAGATCACCAAGTTTCTGAATATTAATATTCAAAAGGTTGGCGTCAATACGTTCTGCAATCTTTTCTTCTGCCATCTCACAAGTAATGTACAAAACATTCTTACCCTGTAGCAAACATGCAGATGCAACGTGACACATAAACAAAGACTTACCAACACCCGTGCCAGCAAGAGCAATGTTCAGTGACTTATTGACCATACCACCTTTGGTGATCTTATTAAAGAACTCAAGATCAAAGGGAATCTTATCCTCCTTTCGGTGATAGTAATCGAATCGATCTTCAGCATTGTCCATGTAGTCATGACCAACATTCTGATCAAATCCTACTGCTAACGCTTCCGAAAGAATCTGAGGAATAGCGCCTTTATCTTTCTGGGAGTCTTGCCCGTCAGCAATCTTGACACTCTCCATAAGAGATAGGTAGATCGCACGCTCTTGACACCACTTTTCTGTAGTATCAACGAGCCAGTCGTGGTCTGCGGGATCATCGGAAAGGACATTTAGAACCTGGATAACTTCTTTAAACTGCTCCTCAGTGAGGTCAGTTCGTTCCTGACATTCTATACCAATTGCGTTCAGACTGGGACACGCATCATATTGACTTATGTATTCATGAACTTCTAAGAAGATAATCTTATACTCTCTTGCTTGGAAGTAATCAGATTTAATGAAAGGCAATACCTTTCTCATATATCTCTCATTGTAAATGAGATTGCTCAGGATTGTAACTTCTAGATTCATAGGTAGTGCAGATAAGTTCCGAAAATGTATTTGGATCCTATGGTTACGGGACGACCAGCATGGCGGTACATCCAAGTTGGAGGGAACACAAGTATTCTACCACACTTTGGAGTAATGGAAAGGTCTAGTTTTGGAAAATCTGTAGTTCCACCCTCTTCCACTGCATTAAGATACATCATGACTACCAGGAATCTTCTAGAAGAACTGTAGTCACCTACATCAACGTGATCATCAAACTCGTCTTTACCATTATCCAAATATCTTTTGATTCTATACTCTTCAAAACAATACTTGGCAGGAAAGTCAACACGAAGATCTAATTCATCCATGTACCTATTCACTACCTTGACAAATTTGTCTTGGGTTTTTTGTTGTATCTCCATCCAACGACTATTCCTATCATTATACTGTTGAGATACATTCAACTCTGTAAATGTAGGACGCTTTGCCCTGTCTATAGGGTTATGATTATGACCTTCAAATTCAAAATTGGCAATAATATCAAGGCAAAACCCTATATCAATTTCATCATCATAGACTTTGATATAGTCAGTAAGACTATTTGCCATAACGGAACTCCTGCCCTGCTGCTTCATCAAGTGCTTGCATCACTTCGGGGGTGAAATATTTTTCGGGATCAGCAAGAATAGACTTAGGATAAACATTAGATCCACCAACACTGATACGATTCCCTGACTTCTCGAAGACTCCGTACTTGATACCCAGTTCCAATAATCCGTAATAGCGGTCAAGTCCACGATCGTAGTAAAGACGTGTTTCAACCTGTGAATTCTCCTTTGTCAATCTAGACTTGTGTGCTTTACATCGAATAATATTACCTACAACTTCTGTGCCATCCTTTTCTTTCTTCTTAGACAGATAGATAATCGTAGAAGATGCATACTTCAGACCACTACCACCACCCATTTCTTTCATAGGAACATAAGATCCAATCACATCATAGGTATGATTGGTAACTAGCATAGGCACATTTGCCTTACCTAGTTTCAATGTTAACACACGGAATGCCCCTTTAATCAACTGAGATTTTGTCATATCACGAACCTGCTTATCATTCGCAACATCCTCAACCTCTTTGTTGCTCGCAAGCATGCCCAAAGAATCAAGAACAAACAGCATGGGTTGTCGATCTGCTTTGTCTTGCTCCATATACTTGTCAAGGATACGGCACGACTGAGTACGAAATTCTTCGATAGTAGATACAGGTACGATCATCATACGATCAGATGGGATACCTCGGTCTTCAATCATCTGCCTAGAAATAGCAGACTCTGACTCAAAATAAATTACTCCAGCATCAGGATTCGATTCAAGAAAATGTTGGACAATCCCAAGACAAAAGAAAGTCTTACCAGTAGAAGACTCCCCTGCGATAGCAGTGATCTTGTTAGAGGGGACACCTCCGTAGATTGAACCACTAACCAGAGCATTGAAAATGTAACTACCAGTATCAATGTAGCCAGAAGTATCTCCTGCTGCGACACCATCGCTAACAAGTCCTGCATACTCATTGTCGATCTCCTTAACCACATCCTTTAAAAAATTCACTCTTTGACCTCTAATAATGTTGTGATATGTTGCGAACGTTTCATGGCACGTTCAAACCACTTGGCATCTTTCAAATCATCAAAAAGTTTTTCTTCTCTGGATGCACCAGCACCGAATGCTTTTTGATATGATACGATAAATTTTGTTGTCATCCGAATAGGAACTCCAGTGATGGTACTTTCTCAGGTTGCCACCCAATAGTATCCATAATAACTTTGATAGGATCTAGGAAACTCTTTGAGAATTGTAAGTCATAGTCCACCTGTTTGTCAAGTGCAAACTCCTTGGGAAACGTATTCAAATAACTGATTACGTTCTCACCAATTTTGTTAGGTGTTTTTAAATACACAAACTTAATCTTCTCTCCGTCCTGAATTAAAGGATACTTATGAGTTAGTTTGTTCTTCTTGTTATGGAAGTTGTATAGCAATGCTCCTCGGACATGAATGGGTGTGCCTTTGCTATAGATCGTCGTGGGATTCGACCACTTATTTATACCGTTGCATCCACGAGGGAATGATATATCTTCAACAGGCAATGATGAAAACTTATCTCTAAAGTCTGCAATAAACTTCTGTGCTGCCTCCTCATCCTGGTTCATAATCACGACCAGACAATCCTTAATGGATGTTCTACATGCAGCAGGAGTCGAGGACTTAACTGCTTCAATACCCATCATCTTGAGTTTAGGTTTCTCATAACGAACACCTTCACTATCCCAGACATTAAGAATGTATCTCTTCTTAGCAGTCCAGATTCCTTTCTCAGCGATGTTCTCTCGCTTCATGACCATCTTCTGATCATAAGCACCAACGTATGATGCTAGTTCTTGATACGATTTTTCAATGAACGGTTCTATTCTTTCTTTGCATGCTGAGTCGATGAAGTTAACGATTCTTTCTGCACGAACATCCTGTGAAGGGAATACAGAACTGACAAGTAAATCAAGACAGATGTAAATGCTATCAGTATCAGAAGCGATAACATAATCATGATCCTCTGTTTTAAGTAATTTGTTTAGGTAAGTATTTACCTTGCTCTCAATCCATCTAATCGAGACTTGACCCGAGAGGGTAATTGCCTCAGCATTTGCCAGATTGTAATACCTGAAGTATTGGTTTCCGATAGCACCATAGGCAGAGTTGAGTTGGATCTTTCTTGCCATTTGGATATTGTTGAATTTTGATATATCCTTTTGTAGTGCCAGGGTTTCCTTAGGTGTGGTGGCATGCTCAAGAGCTTGCTTAGACTTAAGCATTCTCTTCTTGTATATGGTCCGTTCATCATAGATTTTCTGCATCATTTCTGGTAGGAACCCAAGTATATCCTTACGATACTGAGCACCGTTAGCACATACGCAATACTTCCCATCAATATCTAGTTCTTGATTAAGTATCTTATCAACAGTAGCCGATGGGTGCCTTGATTCGAGTAACGTCTCGGGTGAGATGTTGTACTGCATAATGAGATGAGGGTAAAGAGAGTTAAGGTCAAAAGACACAACCCAATTATAGAGTCCAGGTTTCGGTTCCTTGACATATGCTCCTGCATATTTTTCATCTTTTTTCTCCCCCCGTTTCTGGGGAACAACGACATTGCGATCCTTTAGGTAGTTGTAGATCATAGTGTCCCACATACGGACCTGACTATAGACATCTTCAAAATTTACTTTTGCATCATACGCCATCGTAATAGCGAGCTCAAGTAACTTCATCTTGTCTTCCAATCGGTCAATCAACTCAACGTCTTGGATGTTGTATTCCATGAACTTCTGCCAATCACTGGTGTAGAAGTCCTTGAAGTTTTCATATTCAGAGTGATCAACTTTTCTCTGCCCCAATTCGACGAAAGCGATATGGTCAAGTCTGTAAGACGCTTGATTTGAGTATGTAAACTTTCGATATAGATCCAGGTAGTCAAGGATATTGACACCAGAAATATCGTAAGCATAATTTTTACGACCTTGGACATAGATCTCCCTCTCATTTGCACGGTTCCAAGGAGACAGACTCTTCATCCATTTCTCCCCAAGCACACGATTAATCCTACGAGCAATATAAGGAACGTCATACAGATTCACGTTCCAACCCGTCAAGATATCAGGTGTATTCTGCACCCACCACCCAATGAAGTGGTTCAGCATTTCATTCTCTGTCCAGAAGATGTGAGTCTCAACTCCCTCAGGTGCTTCAAACTCACGGGTTGCCCAACTGTAGTATTTCTTTGTCACCATATCTTTGATAGTGATAGACAGCATTTCTTCTGCTGCCTCTTCTACATTAGGGAATCCATTCTCACACTGGACCTCAATGTCAAGTGCATAGATCTTCATCTGTTTAAGATCATAGTTTACTTCATCAGGAAACTCCTGAGAGATGAACTGATAGACATACCGTTCATATCCATGAACCTTAAACCCTTCTACTCCTTGGTATTGTTGGATGAAGTCTCTTGCTTCTCTAGCAGTGTCAAACTTAATAGGTCTAACATAATCACCATTCAGAGTACGATGCTTCTCCTTCTTATTAGAAGGGACAAACAACGTAGGCGAAAAATGGGCACGAGATTGGACTGGTCGTCCGTTCTCATACCCACGATAAAGGATAGTATTTCCTGCTAGTTGAACATTCGTATAGAATCTACCCATTGACTTTTTTGTACTCGTCTGCGATTTGTTCTGACGGTTCTACTATAGTAAAAAGTGCTTCACTTGTCAAGAACAAGTCACGTTGTGACGAATACAATGGATACTGCTCAAGAGCACCACCCTCTAGGACGCGATAACATCCCTCTATTAACACAGCAGGTTCTTCATCCAACTGCGTAACTGTACCAATTAAATAATCACTCAGATTCCCGTTCTTCAGCAGGATTATCTTCAGATTCGATTCCATGAGTTGCCTCCACAAGTTCTTGATATTTTTTGAGTACATCGTCATGTGTTTCGTATGCACTAATGATCTCATCATATCGGATGATGAGTTTTTGCTCTTTCGCTAGAGGAGCGTATGGTTCCATAGTAATCTCAGGGTTACTGATCTTATGAATGTTACCATCGTCATCCTCAGCAGTCATTCCTTCTGAGACCCAAACAATATAGGGACAGATTAATTGATAACCAAGAACTTTTGATTCTCCTTGTGCGGAGATTTCTCGAATGTCACAAATGACATCCTCACCGTTTCTTGTTCTTACGATTTTTACGCTCATAACTCCTCCGTGAAATTTCTGTTGCTGATTCTTTGATGATGTCTTTCAGGACTTTAAAGTCTGAGACTTCTTTTTGCTCAGCAATAGGTCTAACATAACGCATTATATCATCCAAGTAGTTTGCTGGCAAGTCTAATGTTAGGAGATCTGATTCTCCATCGTAATTATTCGGTTTTAGGTTTAGGTAGATGTTCATACAAACCTCAAATAAAAAAAGACCCCTCGGGGTCTCTTTAGTTGTATATTATATAGCGATCAATAAAGAGATTCTTCTTGCTCACTCACAATCACAACATCAGAAGTAGGATAAGCTACACACGTAAGGACAAATCCTGATTCAAGTTGATCATCATCAAGGAAGGATTGATCTTCCTGGTTAACTGTACCACTTTCAATTTTACCAGCACATGTAGAGCATGCACCTGCGCGACAGGAGTATGGCATATCTACCCCTGCTTCTTCAGCGCCATCTAAAATGTAGGTATCTTCGGCACATTCAAAACTAGTGACAGTGCCATCTGGCTGTTTAATAGTTACGTTCATTGGTTATGATTGACACAAGCATCATTATATATCATACATCAGTAAGAGTCAATAGTCCATGTTCCCACCATAACTTATACAGATCTTTTTGTTTTCTGCTGATGACCTACACCACTGCCTCACATAAGAATCTGCATCCTTAGTCATTTCATAGTGAGCATGGTTATGCAATGCTCCTATTGTAATCAGAATTCCAATCGTGATCAGATTATAGTGTGTCGCTGGATGGCACACTATCACTTTCAGGTAGTTGAGAATTTTTGATTTCATAAACCTTTAACTGCTGATGCTCAGGAATGATCTTTCGTAATTCTACCACAAGTAATCCATTGTCAAAACTGACTGTGCCGATTTCTACATCATCTGAAAGGTTGAACCCTCTAGCAAACGTGCGAGTGGAGATACCTCTATGTACATATTCATCCTCACCTTTATTCTTTGGTGCAATCGATCTGACTAAAAGAACATTACTCTCTGTAGTAACTTCAATTTGCTCTGGTGCCCACCCTGCCAATGCTAGTTCGATTCTCCACTTAACTTCTGATTCTTTAACAATGTTGTACGGAGGGTATGCTTCATTAACACTTCCCATCCCGTAGGAATGCAGTCTGTAAAACAGATCATCAAATCCTACTGAGTATTTCTCTGCAGCATCTACCACTGCATTAAGATCTTTCGTCGTGAACTTTCTAAGTCCCGTCATTTGTTATGCTCCTAATTAAAGCGAGATTGTATTGTGTGATCCCCGAAGGCAATCAATATTATTTAACAAAAACTGTTATGTTATATACCGAACCTCTTTGTAAAGAATACCCCACCTACATAGTATTAGGACAAAAAACTCGATGGAAAAAATGAATAAGTTTTTACCTATCGTTATGTTATTGATGACAGCATCAGCAGCAAATGCAGGTGCCCTTACACATAAAATATCTTCCAGTGTTCAACTAACCGTTGATGCTGCTGCTACTAACGTCACAAGGTTAGGAAATTCCTACTCAATTAGTGGGACAAATGTCGGCACCTCTGACGGAACAACTTCTGGCATGCTTTCAACTGGAGCAATCACCAGTGGAATCTATTCCCCTGGTGCGATTTCAGCAAATCAACTTTCAGCAACTAACGGAGAAGCATTCTCTTTTAGCACTGCTTTCACACAGGGTGATGTAATCCCAACTTCTGCATCTACTGTTGGTGATGTAGCAGCATTTGGCAATATTACATCTACTGCTGCTGGTTCTGCTGGTTCTCTAGCTGGTACTATTTCTACTTCTGGTGCTCTCACAATCACGGCTGGAGGAGCTGGTACAAATGCTACGGGTCAGTTCGTAAGTGAACTCTCGATTCTGCACTAAATAAATGAAGGTCAGAGACTATGACTTTTGGAAAGACAATACTCTGGTCTGCTCTAAGTGTGGCGGTTGCAAGTGTCATACCTGCGACTGCCCTGGCGGTCCCCGTGGTCCCAAACTTCACACAGGGGTCAATGACAAGTCACACGGAAACAACATCGAAGGTGACTGAAACAATCAACTCTATAGATTATGCAACAGGATGGCAATACTCAGTATCGGGCACAAACGTGACCAGCGGGGGACAATCTCTCAGTCCCAACCCAACGACAAACTCAGTAATCGTGAATCCATTAGGAGGAACAGAGGGGCAAGTAACAAGCGCCAACTCTGGTCTAGATTTAAATGGACAAAGTTTCTCGATAGCAGAACCAGGAGCAGCATTCCAATTCACTCAGTCCTACATG
>VMHT01193186.1_pt1 | contig 27763 bp, 10 predicted proteins | sample 4693611 | NCBI WGS metagenome assembly VMHT01 (sample SAMN12280063, study PRJNA550983) | marine metagenome | isolation source: seawater sampled from same location over 5 years 0.02-0.2 micron viral filtrate | place: USA: collected off the coast of southern California halfway between the port... ... | reverse complement strand
CTTATGAAGTATGGGTACGAAAAGAGTACTTAACCGACCATAAGAGTGGACATGGTGAATTTGTAAAAGGAGTATGGGTATCGGCCAAGAGCATTCCTGGTCGTGCCTTTTATTTTGAGACGTATTTACCCGAATATGCTGCGATGTTTGATAAACTACCTATTTCGGCATTCCTATCAGAACCAGAGATACCTGACCCTGATATGACTTTACATAATCTACAGTTCTGGAACTGTATGGACTATGGAGTTGTTGCTGTTCAGAAGCAGTTTATCGGTTCAATGCACTATGAAGTCTATACAAGAGACTATGGCAACCAGACAGGCACCTATATCTGTACTTTAGACAACTATCACGACAGTGTAGATGCGATTGACTACTCAACAAGTGAGCAACCTGCTGAACATAAGTCTCATAATCTCTTGGAATTGGATAATGGACAGTTTTGTCTCTATCCAAACAACCGAATGAGGATTTACGATAACAGTATTACTCCAGAAACACCAAAAGTGCCTGATTTTAAGGTTTCAACAGTGTATTATCAGGTTGAAAACGGTCATGACCGTGATGGATTGGGTTCAGAAGAGAATTATTTCTGGAAAACAGCAAAAGAACGCAACGAAATCGAAGAAGTTGAAGAAAAAGAAGAAAGAAAACCATTTGATCCAATCACAGGTAACGTAAATATCAATATTGAACCCGAATTAGGATGAAAAACGTAAAAAATGCCCATATGGGGCAACATTTACTCATTGAAGTGTATAATGTATCCTTTGATAAGTTAAATGACCCCAAAAAAATAGAAGAAACGATGGTAAGAGCAGTTGAAACGGAGGGTTTGACTGTTCTTAACACTTTTACTCATCAATTTGAACCCTATGGAGTGACAACTCTTATCTCTTTAGCAGAAAGTCACCTTTCTTGTCATACTTGGCCAGAAAAGGGGTGTGTAGCAATCGATATTTTCACTTGTGGAAGCAAAAATCCACGCAGTGTAGCATGGTGGATATTAAATTACTTCGATACTGATGACTATGTGATGAATGATCATGCAAGATAGGGTATAAATAAAACTAAAAGCATCAATAATGGCGATTCAACGCAAATCAAGAGCATTTAAGGATATAAGTCTAACTTTTTCACCACATCCAGTGACAAAAGACCTTCCTGTGCTTGTGAATGAGCGAGCAGTCATAAGATCGGTGAGAAATTTGGTCGAAACTATACCTACAGAAAGGTTTTTTAACCCAATTTTAGGTACAGACATTCGTGATACCTTATTTGATAACTATGACCGTATGAATGTAATGATGATTGAGGATCAAATTCGTGAAACCTTGAGTAATTTTGAACCTAGAGTTAGTAATGTTGGTGCTACTGTCAAAGCTAGACCAGATGATAACGTATTAGACATTAATGTATTTTTTGATATTAATGGATTAGATATACCAACACAATCATTTTCTTTTATTTTAGAACCAACAAGATAATATGCCCTTTACCCAATTTACAAGTTTAGATTTTGAAGAAATCAAAACGCAAATAAAAGATTTTCTTCGATCAAATTCAAATTTTACTGATTTTGATTTTGAAGGTTCTAACTTTTCAGTTTTACTTGATACTTTAGCATATAATACATATATTAATTCATTTAATGCTAACTTAGTTGCAAATGAATCATTTTTAGATTCCGCAACCATCAGAGAGAATGTAATATCACTTGCAAGAAATATTGGTTATGTACCCCGTTCAAAAACCGCTGCAACAGCACAAATTAGAATCGCTGACATAAACGTAGGTGCAACAAATGATAGCACTACAAAGTTTTTAACACTACGTTCAGGACTTGTTTGTGTTGGTAGTGCAGAAAATACAACTTATCGTTTTTCGATATCAGATAATATAACCTCAACAAGAGTTAGAGATATAGGTGGCACATCATTTGCACAGTTTGATGATCCAATCACAGTTCATGAGGGAACACTTCTTCAAAGAGTTTATAGAGTAGATACAGGAGTATCTCAAAGATTTATTATTGATAGTCCAAATATTGATAGTTCCACAATCAGAACTTTCGTATCAGGTCCTGCTGATGTTACAATCGGAAGAAAATATAGTATGGTTGATAATATTTTAAATATTGATAAAAATTCTGAAATATTTTTAGCACAAGAAGTTCAGGATGAAAAATATGAAGTATTATTTGGTGATGGTTTATTTGGTCGTAAGTTAGAAAACAATTCTGTTATAACAGTCAGATATATTGTAACTGAAGGTGAAACTGGAAATGGTGCATCTAATTTTAGTTTTCAAGGAACATTTACAAAAAGTGATGGAACAATATTTACACCTTCTGATAGTGTTACAGTAACTACCGTTTCAAACGCTTCTAATGGTGCTGAAGTTGAAGATGTGTCCTCTATTAAGTATTTTGCTCCAAGACTTTATTCAGCACAATATAGAGCAGTTACACCAAGAGATTATGAAGCGATAATTGGTACTATATACCCTCAAACAGAGTCTGTTGCAGTCGTTGGTGGAGAAGAATTAGACCCACCACAATTTGGTAAAGTTCAAATTAGTATTAAACCAAAAAATGGTACTTTTGTTTCAGATTTTGATAAATCTCAAATTAAAAACAAATTAAAGAATTACGCTATCGCTGGTATTAATTCTGAAATAGTAGACTTAAAAATACTATATGTAGAGATTGATACTACCGCATACTATAATTCTTCACAAATATCATCAGCAACAGATTTAAGAACTTCAATTATTAGCTCTTTAAATGGATATGCAAATAATGTAGAGATTAATAAATTCGGTGGTAGATTTAAATATAGTAAAGTATCCACTCTAATTGACCGTGTAGATAATGGAATTACATCTAACATTACAAAAGTGATTGTTAGAAGAGATTTGAAGGCATTATTAAATCAATTTGCTCAATATGAACTTTGTTTTGGTAACAAATTTAATATTAATCCTGCAGGATATAATGTAAAGAGTACTGGATTTACAATTAATGGTTTTAATGATACTGCATATATCACTGATATTCCAAATAAAAACACTGCTGGTAACTTAGATGGCAGTAATATGGGAACACTCAGTGTGGTGACTAAAAATAACAAAGGTGAACAGAGAGTTATTGTTAAAGATGCAGGTGTTGTTGACTATAAAAAAGGAGAAGTTATTCTAAACACAATTAACATAACATCAACTGTAAGTGAAAATAACATAATTGAAGTACAGGCATTCCCAGAATCAAATGATGTTGTTGGATTAAAAGATTTGTATCTCAGTTTTGATGTATCAAAGAGTACAATAAATACAATTAAAGATGTAATTTCTTCAGGTGAAGATGTTTCAGGAGTTGTGTTTACCAGAGATTACTATACATCAAGTTACTCTAATGGAGATTTAGAGAGGAAATAATTTATGTCACAAATTGACAAAAGAATACAAGTCAATACAATTATTGAGAATCAGTTACCTGAGTTTTTGGTATCTGATTTTCCTAATGCTACAGAGTTTTTAAAACAATATTATATTTCACAAGAGTTTCAAGGTGGTGCAACTGATTTAATTACTAATTTTGATCAATATTTGAAAGTAGATAATTTAGTACCTGAAGTTGTTGTAGGTGTTACAACGATTTCTGCAGGAATATCAACTAGTGATACAACTATAACTGTTCCTAGCACTAAAGGTTTTCCATCTGAGTATGGATTACTTAAAATAGATGATGAAATAATATCATACACTGGAATAACTTCAACAACATTTACTGGTTGTATTCGTGGATTTAGTGGTATCACTGGATATAATGTTGGTATTTCATCCTCTCTTCTTAATATAAATCGAGAGAGTTTAAAATTTGATGATACAACAGCAACTTCTCATACATCTGGATCTAGTTTAACAAACTTATCAGTATTATTTCTTCAAGAATTTTTCAAAAAGTTTAAGAAAACTTTTTTACCTGGATTAGAGAATAATGATTTTGCAGATAATTTAGACGTAGGTAATTTTGCAAAGTTTGCTCGTTCATTTTACCAATCAAAAGGTATTGAAGAATCGGTAAGAATTTTATTTAAAGTATTATATGGAGTAGAATCGAGAGTATTAGATTTAGAAGGTAATTTAATTAAACCATCTGATGCTGAATTTATACGTCGTGAAGTTGTTGTAGCAGATTTAATTACACCAACTGGAGAACCTCAGAACCTAACAGGACAAACAATATTTAAATCAACTGATACTTCAACAAGTGCTTCAGTATCAGAAGTTGAAATAATTAAGAGAGATGGAAGAAATTATTATAAAATTGCATTATTTGTTGGGTTTAGTGATCGTGACTTAATAGAGGGTGTATTTACTGTTCCTGGTAATACAAAAATTCTAGATCAAGTATCTGCTGGTTCTTCAATTATCAATGTAGATTCAACTGTAGGGTTTGGTACTACTGGAACTGTTATCAGCGGTGCAAATTCTTCAATTAATTATACCTCAAAATCAATAAACCAATTCTTTGGATGTAGTGGAGTAGGTGTTGGTCTAGGTACTGCAGATAATATTAGAGCAGATGAAACAATCTTTGGATATGAGAATGGTGATTTATCAAAGAGAATTGATTTAAGAATTACAGGTGTATTATCTGAATTAGTTCCAATTACGGATATAAGTTTGATTAATGAAGGTGAAAACTTCTTTGTTAAAAATATTGGTGAAAAAATTGAGAATGATAGTAAAAATTATAAACAGATATTTGCTAATTCTTGGATCTATAATACAAGTTCAAGATTTCAAGTTGATATACCAGTTGGTGGTTCAACCTTCACCTTAAAAACTCCAATTGATAAATCATCTCTTAAAGTTGGTGATAGATTTGATATCTTAAAAAGAAATCAACAAGTTATTGCTGGTAGTGGTACAGTTGCCAGTATTAATACTGGATTAAATCAGATAACAGTATCAAACATTGCTGGATTTACTCAAGATGCAAATCAATTATATGATATTCGTAGAAAAGTTGAAAAGGCATCGAGCTCTGGTGTAACTCTTACTCAAGGTAATGATAGTATTATTGCAGATACTTTAAGTGTTTACACTGATGGAAATGTTGATGGTTATGTTGCATCAAACTCTTTACCGAGTTATGACATAACAACAAATATAATAGAAGAGAATCTTACAGGTGGAACTGCTGCTGGATTAGATGGTTTTAATCCTTTGAATGATCGATATAGTTTTATTAACTTTAATATTGGTAGAAATATAAAATTTATTCAAGGTGATGCTGTTACTTATCTACCAGAGGGTGAAGTACTAGTTGGATTGGATACAGGCAGAACATATTTTGTAGATCCTGTTATACCTCAACCAGGTCAAGATATTACAAAGATTAGAATATTTAACTCTCTAGCACAAATTGGATCTGCAAGTACTGTTCAAGTTGGTCCTACTACATCTACAAGTGATGTTCATAGATTTGTATTAGAAAAGCATAAAAGCAGAACGTTAGAGGCAGATAAAATATTAAGAAAGATTCCTCTATCTCAAAACTTATTTGTTAGTTCAAATCAAGATATACCTACAAATGATATTGGTATATTAATAAATGGTGTTCAGGTTCGTTCACCTATTTCAGATAATCAGATATATTATGGTCCTTTAGAATCTATTGATTTATTAAACGGTGGAAGTGGATATGATGTTGTTAATCCACCAATCGTTGGTATTGAAACAAGCACAGGAGTTGGTGCTGCTGTTGAACCAATCATACAAGGTACAGTCAAAGAAGTATTTGTTGATCCTCAAGAATTTGATATCGATGCAGTTACAAGTATTTCACTTACTGGTGGTAATGGAACTGGTTGTTTATTACAACCAATTTTAGGAACTCGAAATAGAGAATTGCAGTTTGATAGTAGGGATGTATTCTTCAATGGTGGTGTAGATATTGCAAATGAAACTATAACATTTAAAACAGTTCATAGTTTAGATAATGGTCAATTGGTTTACTATGGTTCAAATGGTAATGCTCCAATTGGTATTGGAACTGCTTATGATCCTGCAAACATAGTTGCTGGCACTCTATCTGATGGTGCTCCATATTTTGTAAGAATAGTTAATCCATCTACAGTTAGATTATTCAATAGTAAAAATGATGCATTATTTGGAACTGCAGGTATAAACACTGTAGGATTATCAACTGATACAGCAGCAAGTGGTGTTCATAAATTTAGAACAGAAAGTAGAAATACTTTAGTCGCAGTCAAAGTTTTAGAAGAGGGCTCTGGATATACTCATCGTAAGTTAAGAGTTAAACCCACTGGTATTTCAACATCTTTAAACGTTGTTACTTTTAAGGATCATGGATTTAATAGTGGTGAAATTGTAGAATATTCTGCAGAAACAACAGCAATACAAGGATTAACTACAACATCATCATATTATATTAAAAAATTAACTGACAATACATTCCAACTAGCAGATGCTGGTGTAGGTGGAACTTCGATAGTTAATTATAATAGAGGTAAATATGCTGACTTTACATCTTCAGGTGAAGGATTTCAAATATTTAATTATCCTCAAATTAAAGTCAATGTTGATGTTTCTTATGGATCAACAATTACAGGTGATATTACAATTACTCCTGTCGTAACGGGTGAATTAATTGGTGGATATCTTTATGAGCAGGGAACAAACTATGGTTCCACAACTCTTGATAAAGAAGTCATACCTAAAGTTACTATTGAAAATGGTAAGTATGCAGAATTTAAACCAATTATAGTAAATGGTAAGATTATTGATGTAGCAGTTGTAAACAGAGGTAGAGAATATTATTCTAGTCCTGAAGTTAAAGTAATATCAACAGGTACTGGAGCAGGTGCTGTGGTTCGTCCAGTCATTGATAATGGTCAAGTAATAGACGCAATTGTCACTAATACTGGTATTGGTTATAGTAGCGTTGCAACAGAGATTAGAGCGTTTTCTAGAGGTGATAATGGAGTATACGCTGCAAGAGTTAGAAGTTTAACATTAAACAATACACATAGATTTGGTGATTCATTCTTATCTACAAAAGAAGATACTTTAAGATTCAGTATATTAGGTTATTCTCAAGATATTGCAAATAATTTTGAGAATACATTTACTGTTACTGGTAGTGGTGAATTTAATCAAATCATAGGTCACTCTCCAATTGTTGGATGGGCATATGATGGAAATCCAATATATGGTCCTTTTGGATATTCAGATGCAGATAATATTAACTCCAATTTAAAAATTATTACACCATCATATGTAACTGATATTAATAGAGTTACAAATCGTCCACCAGGTTATTCTGCAGGATTTTTTGTTGAAGATCACGTTTATAATGGAACAGGAGATTTAGATATTCATAATGGAAGATTTGGAAAAACACCAGAATTTCCAAACGGAGTTTATGCATACTTCTCTACTGTCGGTTTAGGAACTGGTACAAATAAATTAGAAGGACAATACCCATACTTTATTGGTAATACATATCGTTCACCTTTAATTGCAGAAAATCAAATATTAAATCAGGATTTTGATTTTAATAATTCAGGATTAAGGAGAAATACACTACCCTATAATGTAGATGAAGAATCTGCTGGAAATGATTTCGTAATTGAATCCTATGAACAAATAAGACAAATTTCAAAAATAGAGGCTGTAACTGAAGGTGGTGTTGATGCAATAACAATACTTAACGGTGGTGATGGATATAAAGTTGGTGATCTTACAGATTTTGATGATACTGGTACTAATGGTTCAGGATTCCGTGCTGAAGTTGATGAAATAGTTGGTATTGGAATTACTAATATTAATACAACTCTTACAAGTTTTGAAAATGCAGTATTTGAATGGAAAAGCGGTACTGAAGTTGTAGCAAATTACTTACCATTCATTGAATTAAATGATAAAGATGCAGTTTCTATATCTGGATTGAGTAGTTCAATAGTTAATCTAACTGATTCATTTAATATTGGTGTGACAACTAATCGAATTGGACTTGCAAAGGCAATGACTATTGGTTCTGCTGGTGGTTTGATTCAAGATATATTTGTTACGCAAATTCCAAATTCAGTTTCTATTGGTGGTTCATTAAGAGTTGGTTCAGGTAATGTAAGCAATGCTAGTGATATTGAATTATTAAGAGTTTTAAATGTATATCCATTAAGAAAAGTAATCAGAGTACAAAGACATACTGGTATTGCACATACTCTTGGATCAAATATTGATATATTAAATAATCAAATTAGTATTCCAGTTCAAACAAAGAAATTTGATTCTGAAACAAATGATATTATATACTTCAATGCTCCTCAATCTGTTGGAGTTGGAACTACATCTGGTGGTGCTATAAGTGTTGATAGAGTTGTAGGAGATATCGTAGAGAGGACACCTATACCTACTAGAGCAATTCATATACCAAATCATCCATTTAAAACAGGTCAAAAACTAACATTAAACAAAAGAAATGGTGCAAATCGTTTTGATGTAGGACGCACACCATTAGTCACTGAATTTAAACTCCCATTTATTGGTGCTAATTCGACTGAAGTGTATGTAATTGACAAAGGGGATGATAATATTGGTTTAGTTACTACTAGAGTTGGTATTGGTAGTACAAGTGAAGGATTATATTTCTACAGTAAAGGTTCATTAACTGGTATTTCTTCAGGACTATACTTCTTCCAGAGTAGTAAAGAACAAGTAACAGGTACTATTGATAAAATTATTACCACAGTATCAACAAATGTAGCAGCAGCAAATACTACAACACACAATCTTGTTGAAGGAGATACTATTAAACTCAATGTAGTACCTAATCTTAATGTTGGAATTGGTAATACAACACCTGTATCTGTAAATTATAATGAGGCATTTGAAAAATTACTTGTTAATCCAATATTATTCACTGCTTCTGATGTAGAAACAAATCAAATCGATTTGGTAGATCATGGATTTGAAACTGGTGATAAAGTATTTTATGATGGAGGTGCAACTGGATTAAGTACAGGGACATATTTCGTTAACAGGGTAAGTAGTAGAAGATTCCAACTTTCCGAAACAATTCTAGATATCAATTCAAATCCAGTAAGGACTGTAAATATTACAGCAAATACTGGTGGAGATAATCAATCTATCGCACCAATAAATCCAAGAATTGACGTAGTTAAAAATTCTAAATTAAACTTTGGTTTAACAAGTTCTACTTTATTAAACTTTGATTTCAAATTATTCTATGATAAAGAACTTACAAATGAATACTTAAGTTCACAAGATTCAAGCACTTTTAATGTTGGTGTTGGTGGAACAATTGGTATAGGAACAAATAATACTGATCCTATAGGTGCTGCTTTAACTGTACAATATTCTGCATCTTCACCAGGTAGATTATATTATGGATTAACTAAAGGTGGTTTCATAAGCACTGCTGATACTGAAGTATCTAATTATTCTGAAATTAGATTTATTGATAGTAAGTATAATGGAGAATATAAGATATCCAACGTTACTGCAGATACTTTTGATATTTCACCAAAAATTCCTGAGTTTTTAAGTTATAATTCTAATGACTGTGAGAAACTTGAGTACTCCACAAAATCAACTGCGGTTCACGGTGCAATCAAAAATTTAAATATCATATCACCAGGATTTAACTATAAGAAATTACCACAATTTAAATCAGTCACAAGTACAAATGGAACTGATGCAAACATAATTGCATCTTCAAATAATATTGGAAGAATTAAAAAAATAAGAATAGTTGATATTGGTTATGAATATTCTTCAGACAAAACTTTAAGTCCAGAAGCGTTTATATCACCTGTTGTTAATATTGATAATCTTGATATTATTGATTCTGTTAATATTGTAAGTGGTGGTGCTGACTATATGAGCACACCTAATTTAATTGTATTCAACCCAGTTTCAAATACTGTTGTTGATACTCTCTCACTGCAACCTTTCACACCTAACCAAACAATATCTAGAGTTGATGTATTATCACCTGTTACTGGGTTAGATTCAGTGGTTCATAAGATAATTTCAATCAATAACTCTAATGGTGTTGGAATTAACTCGGTTCAAATTAGTAATTCAGGAGTTGTAACTTGTTTCATTGAAACTCCAATCAATGGATTTGATACTCAACCATTTGCGATTGGAGACCAAGTTTATGTTGAAGGTATACAAAGAGTAGGTGAAGCGGGAATTGGTGCTACACAAGGGGGAATATCTACCAATACAACAATTGAAGGAAGTGGATATAACTCAGATAATTATAACTACCAGTTCTTTAATGTTGATGATTACATTACTGGTACACAATGTATATTGAAGTTTAGTACAGCAGGTGTTACAACAAATCCTGGTATTGCTAAGACTTTCCAATCTGGTTATGCTACTTTAATTAATAAGAAGAAATATCCTGTTATTGAACCAGTTCAATCAAGAGGTGTATTTGAATTAAAAGAAACTTTAATTGTTGGTAACGTCATTACCGACTTAACAGTTATTGAAGTAAGAAATGATTATATTAAGATTGATGGTAAGTATAAAATTAAAAAAGGTGACAGAATTAAAGGTGAATTGAGTAACGTATCTGCAGAAATAACAAGTATTGTAGATAATCAAGCCAAGTTTACTACTGATTTTTCAAATAGACAAGATTATGGTTGGTTAGATGATATTGGTAAGTTAAATGAAGATTATCAAGTCATACCTGACAACGATTACTATCAAAACTTATCTTACACAGTTAAGAGTTCAATTGAATGGGAAAAATTTGTAAACCCAGTAAATCGTTTAGTTCATCCATCTGGTCTTAAGAATTTTGCTGATACTGCAATTACATCAAATCTTGCAGTTGGATTTGGTACTGTTCGTGAATCAAATCAAACAGTTGTATTAGATGTTGGCAATGTTCTTGAACTTAACGATAAACAAAGAGTAGATGCAATTAATAACTTTGACTTTGCAAGAGATTATGATACAAGAGTTAACGGATCTAAGTTCTTAACATTCCAAAATAGAACATTAACTGACTTTACAAGATGTAAAACAAATAGAGTTTTATTACATGATGATATAAGTGAAAACTTCTCTAGTGAAGGATTTGAAAGCACTAATACTGTTATTGAACCATTAGTTGAAGATTTTGCAAATTATCTTGTACAAATCGTTGATCCTGATACTTTTGATACTCAGTTTACAGAATTAGTTACTTTGACAACTGAAAGTAATGCATTTATTCTTGAAAAAACAACTGATTTTACAACAGTGAAGTTAGGAAATTTTGATACTGAAATTCTAGCAACAGGAACTAAGAATCTTTTATTCACACCAACAGAGGTATTCCTTAAGGATCATGACATAAAACTCCTTAAGATTGATTTTAATACAGATTTAACAGGTATTGGTACAAATGGTATTGGAAGTGTTGATTTAACAGGTGTAAACGCTGGTATTGGTAGTACAACTATCGGATTTACAACTACAACTATTGCACAATTCCCTAAAACAGATTTCAATTCATTATATGCAACCATCTTTGTTCAAGATAGTGTAACTAAAGAAATTAATTACAATGAAGTTATTGTTGATTTTGATGGTGTTGACACAACTATTGCCGAAACATATGTCGATACACAATCTGGATTAAGCAATAGTGCTGTTGGTGTAATTACTGCAAGATTTGAAAATGATTTAATTAAGTTACAGTGTGAGAATGATAGAGTTAATACTCTTGATGTAAGAGCAAATATTGTAGGATTAGGAACAACAACTACTGGAATTGGAACTTACAGGTTCTCAGTTTCTGGACAACCTGCTGGTGCAGAAAGAAGTGCCAGATTAGAGTCTGGATATGTTACTGGAACTGCAAGTACAATGACATATGCAACACTAAACAAGTTGATTGATAGTAGTGTTAAATCATTAGTTAGAGTTTCTTGTGGTGAAACATCAGCAGTTCATCAAGTTGTATCGATTCGTGATGCTGATGATATTTTAACTGTTCAATATCCATTTGTATCTGCAGGATCAACAACAGGTATTGGAACATTTGGTGGTGAAATTAGTGGTGATAATATTAACCTAAGATTTTATCCCGATGCAGAGTTCCAATCTCTAATAGAAGTTCAATCATATAATCAAATATTATACACAGCAAGTGATTTTGAAAATACACCTCCTGATTTGACTTATGGTACAGTTGACCAGAGAGTGTTCTTATCAACATATGACGGTGCTGCTGGACTTAGAGCTAACAAAAAAGATTTTGTATTGAAGCATAATGAAGTTCCAATTTATTCTAAAACATTTAATCCATCTGGAACAATTAGTACAACAACAAGTACAATCAATATTAATAGTCACTTCTTTAATACAAATGAAGAATTAACATATACACCAGATTCAACATTCATAGGAATCGCAGGTACAGCAATATCAATTGGTTCTACTGCAAATGTTGCTGGAGTAGTGACAACATTATTACCAAGCACAGTTTATGCTAAAGTTCTTGATGAAAATAGATTTGAATTATATACAAGACCTGAATATGTTTCATCTGGTAATGCAGTAACATTTACAGGTATTGGTGCAGGTAATGCTCATAGATTAACAATGAGAAAACCATTAACCAAAACAATCATTGGTTTAGACGGTGTTGTTCAACAACCAGTTACATTTACTTCAATCACACATACATTGGATTCAAATATAGGTATTGGATTATCTCAATTTGTATTAAGTGGAATTGGTTCTGTTGCACCAAGAGATTTTCTTAAAATTGATGATGAATATGTAAAAGTTACTGAAGTTGGATTCTCTAGTATCGCTAGTGGAGTTATTAATGATTCAACTGATGTAGCACTTGGTATTGCGACTCTACCAGTTGTTAAAGTTGAAAGAGCACAATTAGGTATTACAGCAACTTCACACGCAGCAAATGCAACTGCGAGAGTTCACAGAGGTGCATTTAATATAGTTGATAGTAAAGTATTCTTCTCTGACCCACCAAAAGGAAATAATAGATCAAGAAGAGATGAAACTAATTTACCGTTCGTAAGAGCAAACTTTAGTGGTCGAACATTCTTAAGAAGTAACTATACAACTAATATGTTGTTTGATGATATATCTGATAACTTTACTGGTATTGGTAAAACATATTCATTGACTGTAGGTGGGGCAAACACTTCTTCAGGTATTGGAATAGGAAATGGTGTATTATTCATCAATGGTGTATTCCAAACTCCTAAAACTGTTAATAACACTGGTAGTAATTATGAATTTATATCAGATACAACTGCTGGTATATCAACTGTAGAGTTCAGTGGTATAACATCTACGAATGGTGATTTTATCGTATCCGAATTTGATATTAATCAAAACCAAGTTCCAAGAGGTGGATTAATCGTTTCACTAGGTTCTACACCAGGTACAGGATATGCTCCATTGCAAGGTGCGAAAGTTAAAGCATTTAAAAATGCTGCTGGTGGATTAACAAGCGTTGTAGGCACTGCAACATCTTCAGGATTTAATCTTGGAATACAAACTGCTGCATATGATAATATTACAGGCATCATTACAGTTACCACAAATAAAGTTCACGGATTTGCCTTGGAAAGACCAAATATGGTCAAACTTAAAGATTTAAACTTTAATGTGGGTTCAGGAACAACAATATTTACAAATCACGATAGATCTTTATTTGTTGTTGGTATAGTATCTGATAGAACATTTGAAGTTCGTGCAGGAGTTCACACTCAAACACACACTTATACAGGCGGTGGTAATGCGTTTGAATTCTTTGAAGATCTTACATTTGGTTCAGGATATCGTGGTGGTTCTGTTGCAATTGGAGTTACAGACCAAGCATATGTGCATAGATTTGTAAGTGCTGGTGTAGGTTCAATAAGACAATCAAACTTTGCTGGTAATGCGTTTACTGCAACAAATGCAGTTTATACCTCTCATACAGGAACTCTGGTACTTACAATTTCAAGTCATGGATTATCCACAAGTGATACAGTTGGTATTGATACTGGTGGATTAGTATTCAAGTGTTCAAAAGATAACTTCTTCTCTGACCATCCATATCCTCGTTCAGTATCTAAAACAAGTTTCCCTAATTCAGATCCTATCGCTGGTATTCAAACTGCGATTATTGCAACTACAACTAATACAATTACATTAAATGTTGGTCAAGGTGGTGGCGGTGGTACAGGTGCAGTTGTGACCGCAACAGTTGGTGTTGGTGGTACACTTGCATTTAATATTGTTTCTGCTGGTACAAGTTATGTAAATCCTGAAATTATTATACCTGAACCAAACTATGATAACTTACCAGTAATTGGTATTTCAAGAGCAGGATTTGGATTAACAACTGATACTGGTTCTAATCTATTAGTTGATGTTAAAGTTGGTGCATCAAAAACAACAGTAGGTATTGGATCGACAACATTTGAAATATCAGAGTTTTCAATCGCAAGACCTGGCCATTCATTTAAAGTTGGTGATAAGTTCAAACCAGTTGGATTAGTAACTGCTGCTCATTTATCTGCACCAATACAAGAATTTGAATTAGAGGTTACTCAAATTTTCCAAGATAAATTCTCTTCTTGGCAGTTTGGTGAAATTGACTTTATTGATACTATTAAAAACTTGCAAGATGGTTCAAGAACTAGATTCCCACTATTCTTTAACGGTCAATTACTAAGTTTTGAAAAAGATTTAAATAATGCAACTTCACAGTTAATTGATTTAAATGCAGTTCTTCTTATATTTGTAAATGGTGTTTTACAAGTACCAGGTTCTGCGTATACCTTTGAGGGTGGCACTACATTTGAGTTTGAAGAAGCACCAAGACCAGAAGCACAAGTTGATATATTCTTCTATAAGGGACAAGATGGAGTTGATGTAGATACTGCAGATATTCAGCAGACAGTTAAGATTGGTGATGAAGTTAGATTATTTAAACACCCTGTAGGATTTACAACTTCGCAACAGGCAGAAAGAACTATCAAAGAGTTACTTGGTGCAAAACTTGTTGAGACTGATATTTACACTGGTGCAGGTATTGATGCAACTAATAATAAACCAATGAGATGGACTAAACAAAAAGTTGATATCGTATTAGGTGGAAAGAAAATTGATAAATCAAGAGAAATACTTGAACCACAAGTTTATCCAACTTCTAAGATTATTGGTAATTTTACAACATCATCTGGTGAAGGTAGTACTAATGGAATATTCGTGGATGATGCAGAAGTATTCTTCTATGAAAAGGGTGATCATTTAAGTGCAAGTAATCCTGATGAGTCTGATGGTGATTATAACTTAGACTATAGTACCGTTGATGCTCTTGTTACTTCTGGTGAAATTAATGTTGGTGCATCCGCAACAGCAATTGTATCATCTGCTGGAACAATAACATCATTAGATATTACAAATGCAGGAAGTGGATATGCAAGTGCAACAATTAAAATAAGTGCACCACCTGCAATTGGTGTTGGAGTTGGTACTACAGCGACAGCAACTGCTACAATTACTAATGGCACAGTGACAGCAACATCAATAACAAATGCTGGTTTAGGTTACTCTAACTTAACACCACCACAAGTGATTATTGACTTACCTGAATTCAAAACTGAAAAAATTACATCAATTGATAATGTTGAAGGATTTACTGGTATTGTTACTGGTATCAGTACAACTACTGTAAGTGGACAATCAGCACTTAAGTTCTTCTTCAGAGCAGATAAAACAGCAAATACATTATTAGTTGGTTATCCAGTGTTTATTAAAGATACAACAGTTGGAACTGGTATTACATCTGTTGACACTCATAATTCATCTATAGTATCAATCGGATCAACCTTCTTAGATAACATCTATAAGGTTCATGCAGTGACTTCTACTGGTGAAAATGGTGAAATTACTTGCAATATTCAAAATGGACAGACAACTGGTGTAGGAGCTGGATTGACAGGTAACTTTAATAATAGCAATCCTGGTATTGCCACACACTTAGGTCGAATTAGTTGGGGTAGACTATATAATGCATCTAGGAATAGTAGTCCAATTTCAATCGGAGTGACTGGATTAACAGTCAGTTCTGGTTTAGCAACCTTCCCAACCATTCAAAGAAAGAACTATACTGTAGCGTCTCTGAGAGGTCTAAGATCTTCAGGTGCGATCAGAGTGTTTGGAATTTGATTACATTACCTCTATAAATAAAAGGAAAAGAAAAGTTTAGATACAATGTCAGCGATTATTACTGATCAATTTAGAATTCTGAACGCAAACAACTTTGTTGAATCAGTAGAAAACACGAATAATTCATACTATGTTTTCATTGGATTACCAAATCCTGCTGGCACTGGTTCTTTAGTTGGATACGGCAGATCATCTAATTGGAACTCATCAACACCTGCACCTACCGATAGTTTTTCCTATCGTAAGCATACAGGTGATACAATGATGTTTGGTAAAAAAATAGCATCCTCAAATATTAGAAGAATTATAAGAAGAGTTGATTGGGTAGCAGGAAGTAGATATGAAATTTACAGAGATGATTATAGTGTAGAAAATCCAAGTCCTTTAACACAAGCAAATAGATTATACGATGCGAACTACTACGTACTTAATTCCGACTTTAAAGTTTACGTTTGTATTGATAATGGATCAACAGGAGCTAGCCCACTTGGCAATGTCTCCCAAGATGAACCAACCTTCACTGATTTGGAACCATCCAAAGCAGGAAATAGTGGCGACGGATATCTTTGGAAGTATCTTTTCACTGTTTCACCTAGTGATATTATTAAATTTGACTCAACTGAATTTATTACTGTCCCAAATAGTTGGGGTTCCAGCCAAGACTCTCAAATAAGATCAGTTCGTGAAAACGGAGATTCTTCTGTAAACCAAAATCAAATTAAACACGTTTTTATACAGAATGCAGGAAGTGGATATGCAAATGGTTTAAGTCAGGAAGTTGATATAATTGGTGACGGTGATGGTGCAAAAGCAAGAGTTGATGTTGTAAACGGTACAATTACGGATGTTACTGTAAGTTCTGGGGGTAAAGGTTATAGTTACGGTATTGTTGATTTAGGAACTTTAAGTAGTGGAGTTAGCACATCTACTGGTCGTGCAAAACTTATTCCTATAATACCACCAGGTTTAGGACACGGTTCAGATGTATATACTGAATTAGGGACTGATAGAGTAATCGTTTATGCTCGATTTGATGATTCGACAAAAGATTTTCCAATTGATACTAAATTTTCACAAGTAGGAGTTGTAAAAAACCCTACAAAAGTGGGAACATCAGTAACTTATACTGATAATACATATTCTTCGTTACAGGCAGTTAAGTTTGATACTGTAACTGGAGTTCCAGAGGTTGGTGAAGAAATTAAACAAGTATTAACTGTTGCACCAAATGTAGGAAAAGTTTCTACTGGTTTTATTGCATCATATGATTCTGAAACTAAAGTATTAAAGTATTTTAGAGATCGCTCTTTAAACTTTAATAGAACAACTTACGATCATACTGATTATGCTGGTATTTCAACTGCTGGTAGAATCTATGAATTTGAATCAGTAACTGGTGCGAATAACATTGAAGGTAAAAAATCATTCTTTGCTGGAGCGATTTCTCAGAACTTTTCTGGTATAACAACGAATCCTACTGGTAATAAACTAATTAACTTGGGAGTTAACTTTATTTCAGGACTATCTAATTCTGAGATAAATAAAGGGTCAGGAGAAATAGTTTACTTGGATAACAGACCATTGATTGTTAGAAACTCTCGTCAAAAGGAAGACATTAAAATCATACTAGAATTCTAAAATGCCACAAAAGACTAACTTAAATATATCACCGTATTATGATGATTATAATAAGGACGATAATTTTTACAAAATACTATTCAAACCTGGTTATCCAGTTCAGGCAAGAGAGTTAACTGGTTTACAGTCTCTTTTACAGAATCAGGTTGAGTCTTTTGGTAAGCATGTATTTAAAGAAGGATCAATGGTCATACCTGGTGGTATTGAGTATGATCCAACATATTTTTCTGCAAAAATAAATGAAACACATCTCGGCATTGATGTATCAATTTATCTTAATAATTTAATATCTGCAAATGATGGAAAGGGAACAAGAGTTAGAGGTCAAACATCTGGTATAGTTGCAACAATAAAGAATTTTATATTACCTCCAGCAGAGGGTGTTGATGATATAACAATCTTTATCAAATATCAACAATCAGGAACAAGTGGTGAAAGCACAGCATTTCCAAATGGTGAAGTATTAATATTAGAAGAACCATTAACTTATGGTAACACAACATTAACAATAGGTGAGACTGTTTTAACATTAACATCTGAAGATGCAACTGCAACTGGATCAGCATTTGGTGTTAATTCTGGTGTTTACTTCTTACGTGGCACATTTGTAGATGTACCAACATCATTAATCGTATTAGAACCATATAATAATAGTCCATCATATCGTGTAGGATTTGAAATATCAGAGCAAATCATAAATTCAAATGATGATTCATCTTTATATGATAATGCAAAAGGATTTACAAACTTTGCAGCACCAGGTGCAGATCGTTTTAAAATATCTGTACAACTTTCCAAAAAGGCATTAACTGATTACGAAGATACTAATTTTGTTGAATTATTCAGAACAAACCAAGGTCAGACTAAAAAATTACAAGATTCTACAGTATATTCAGAGTTAAAAAAATATTTTGCAAAAAGAACATTTGATGAATCTGGTAGTTATGCAGTGGAACCTTTCCGTGTTAACCTTCAGGATTCATTAAATGATGAAGTTGGATCAGGTGGATTATATACAGAAAATCAATTAACAGATAAAGGAAATAAACCAGAAGATGATTTGATGTGTGTCAAATTATCACCAGGTAAAGCATATGTAAGAGGTTTTGACGTATCTTTACCAGGCACAACAGTAGTTGATGTTGAGAAACCAAGAGATACTAAAACAGTTAAAACTGCATCTATTCCATTTAATATGGGTAGTGTGATAAAGGTTAACAATGTTACTGGTACTCCTTTCATTAATATCGGTGGAAATACTACAAACGTAGTTGAATTAAGGAATGGAAGATGTTCTACCACTAATCATCTTGCTGCAGGTCTACAAGTTGGTGAGGCAAGAGTATATTCTTTCAATGCGTCTGATGCTCCTTACTCTGGTGCAGCGACAAGTTTTGATTTAAGTTTATATGACATACAAACATTTACTATTTTAAAATGCTCTTCATTTGCATCTAGTAATGTTGTTGTAGGTACTAAAGTTAGAGGTCTTAATAGTGGAGCAATCGGATATGCTGCAAAAGTTGCAGATGCCACTGGTATAGAGGAAATTTGTCTATCACAAACAACTGGAACATTTATAGTGGGGGAAAAATTAATATTAAATGAAAAATCATCTACTGATGCTCCATCAATCAAAGAGATAATAACATATACAATTGATGATGTTAAATCAATACGTCAAAGTACATTTGGAACAACTGGAATATCTACATTTAATTCAGATACTGTATTATATGACCGTATATTACCATATTTTTCAGCATCAGATCAAATTAATGCAGTTGGAACAGCAGTTACAAGTGCGAATAGAAGTTTTTCTGGAAGAGTTGGCATAAAAACAGATTCAATAATATCATTTAGTGATGGATCAAATAATCTTCCTGTTTTTAATAAAGTTACAGCGATATCAGCAGATGGTAAAACATTGACAGTTGCTGCAACTGGTAATGTTACAGGTATAAATGTCGGAGGAACAGTTCCAACAAATAAAACAACCTCATCAACATTCAGAATTAAAGTTCCTAAAGTTTTAAATCTTGAAAATTCTGGTATCTTCTCAAAATTACCTAGAAAAAATATATCAAATCTTGATACATCCGATTCTAACTTAATAATTCAAAGACAAATTAGAAACCAATCTGTTTCGGGTAGTTCTTTAACAATTGCATCACAGGCAGGTTTAGATGCAACAGTTGGTATTACTAGTGTATTTTTTGAACCATTTGATGTAGAAAGATATTCAATTACTTACCAAGATGGAACTACTGAACCGTTAACTTCTGATCAAGTAACAATTAGTAGCAATGCAGAAACTATCACATTTAGTGGATTAGCAAATGCAACTGCTAGTTCAGTTACCGTTGGTGTAACTCTAAAGAAAGTTGGTGCATCTAGCAAATCAAAAGATTATATTAGAAGTCAACAACTAGAAGTTACTCGTACATCAGGTGTTAATACATTAAATGGTCTTACAACACATGATGCATATGGAATAAGGATTGAAGATAAAGAGATATCTCTCAACGTTCCTGATGTTGTAAAAATTCTTGCTGTTTATGAATCAAAAACAACTTCAACACCAGTATTAGATAAGGTAAAATTTGTTTCTGGATTGAGTTTAAATACTGCTGCAATAATAGGTGAAAAAATAATAGGTAAGGAAACTAGAGCGATTGGTCAAATAGTATCTGTACCAAATGCTACTGATATTAATTTTGTTTATCTTAATGGAAATAAATTTGCAATAGGAGAGGTAGTAGAATTTGAAGAGTCTGGTATTGAAACAATATTACAAGGAACTGAAAAGGGTAATTTTGTAGATAGAACTGATAATTATATTTTAGATAAAGGTCATAAAATTCAATATTGTGACTATTCTAAAATTGTAAGAAAAGCAAAATCAGCAATACCTTCTAAAAAATTATTAATTATATTTGATAAGTATCAAGTTGCAAGTGGTAATACTGGAGATTTTTTCTCTGTTAATTCATATACAAAGGAAAGATATTCAAAAGATATTCCTATTTTAAAATCTATTGGCACTAGAGCAACTGATTTAATTGACTTTAGACCAAGAGTAAATTCATATACTGTAACCGTAGGAAAATCACCGTTTGCATTTGCAAGTAGAACTTTTGAATCAACTAATCCTTATGTGGTTGCACCAAGAGAAACTTCAATTTTAGGATATAGTTTCTACTTACCTAGAATTGATAAGTTGGTAATTAATCAATATGGTGAGGTTAAACTTATAAAAGGTGAATCTGCTGAAATTCCTGCTCCTCCAACTGAAGAAGGTAATTCGATGGAGATTGCTGAAATTGCTTTGCCAGCATATCTCTATGATACCGTAAGAAATCCTATAATAACATTATGTGATAATAAGAGATTCACCATGAGAGACATTGGTGATCTTGAAAGAAGAATTGAAAATTTAGAACTGACAACTACTTTAAGTGCTTTAGAAGTAGATGCACAATCATTTGAAGTAAGAGATGCTGATGGTCTTAATAGATTTAAAACTGGATTTATTGTAGATAATTTTGCAAGTAGAAACTTTATTGACTTTAGCCCAGAAACTGGTTCAAGATGTGATGTAGATGTAGTAAATAAAGAATTGATAAGTGCAGTTGATTTCTGGTCAATGAATCCAGAATTAGCCGTCAATCCAAGTATTGATATTAATTCTGCAGATTTAAATTCTAATCTACAATTATTAGATACAAGATGTAAAAAAACTGGAGATTTAATTACACTTGATTATAGTGAGGTTGATTGGTTAACACAACCACAAGCGACTGGTGTTGAAAACGTTAACCCATTTAATGTAATTGTCTTTATGGGTGGTATTGTTTTAGATCCTCCATCAGATAATTGGATAAGAACAATTTATACAAATAATACTCGTCTTGAGTCAACAGGAGCAACTTGGGCAGAACAAGCAAACCACACTCCAATTGGTCCAGTTATTGATAATGATCTACCTGTTACTAATCCTGTAAGAGATGAAGATGATCCTGATTCAAATTGGTATAGAAGAAGAATTAGAGTTGTGAATAGATTGGTTGCAAGATCTCAACAATTTAGAACTTCATATTCAAATGTTTTAAAAGGTCCAAGTTATGAATTTGATTATGTTGAAAGTATCAAGATAGAAACTGAAGCAGATCCATTTATGCGTTCTAGAAATGTATTCTTCAATGCAAACGGATTAAAACCATTAACTAAACACTATCATTATCTTGATAATGGTATTCCAGACATTGTTCCCAAGTTAGTTGAAATCAATATGGTTTCTGGTACATTTAATGTATTTGAGAATGCAAAGATAGAAGTTGCTGGCGAACAGATAGGATTCGTGAGACTACAGAAACCAAATCATAAATTTGGTGATACTTCCAGACCAGATGTTGGTGCTGGATTAGGAAATCCTTCAGTTTTAGTTGAATCATATACTGTTGATCCATTTGACACAACAAGACCTGCTCCATCAGATTCATATTCTGCTACTTCAAGAATATTAAATGTTGATTCAATATCTCTTGCAAATGAACCACAATATTTTGGTTATCTAACAAAAGGAGCGAAAATTGTTGGTGAAAGTAGTGGAGCAGTTGCAACAGTAAGTAGTATTGATTTGTTTAGTGATAATTGGGGAGATTTACTTGGTGCATTCTTCTTCAGAAATGCACAAGCAACACCAAAACCTCCTACACTATTTGCAACAGGAACAAAAACATTTAGAGTCACTGCAGCACCAGAGGGCACTATACCAATTCCTGGTAGCACTGACCATTCAAGTGATGCTTCTGGCACATTTACAGGAACAGGTACTATACAGACTCAAATACAAAGCAATGTACAAGTAAGAAATCCACCCGCACCATCAGGAACTCGTCCTGACGAAGTATCCTATAGAACTAATTTAGTTTTCAGAGAGGAAAGGCAGAAATATCTTGCTCCTCACAGAGATCCTTTAGCACAATCATTCACTGTTGATGAGACAGGTGCATATTTGACATCATTTGATGTATTCTTTAAGGCAAAAGATGATAATGCAAAATTATTTGTTGAATTAAGATATGTGGAACTTGGAACTCCAACAAAATATCTTGTACAAGATTATGCTCAAATAGCAGTTAATCCTAATAATATTAATGTATCTGATGATGCTTCAATCGCAACTACATTAAACTTCCCATCTCCAATTTATCTTGAACCAGAAAAAGAATATGCATTAGTATTCTTATCACCTGCTTCAGACAAGTATGAAATGTGGGTTGCAACAATGGGTGAAAAGACTGTAAGTTCAACTCAATTACCTGATGTTCAAAACGTAGTTGTATCTAAACAGTACATTGGTGGTAGTTTATTTAAATCACAGAATGGTACAATTTGGACTGCAAGCCAATATCAAGATTTAACCTTTAAATTACGTAAAGCATCATTTGTAGAATCTGGAACAGCATCATTCTATAATACACCAATTGAAGCAGGTAATTTAAATACTCAAGTTTTACCAACTAACCCAATTCGCACCTTACCTAGAAAGTTAAAAGTAACTATTGATGGTGGTGGTACAAGAACGAATGCTAATTTACCAATTGGTAGAAAAGTAAGTACAGGTGCTGCTGGTGATTCAGAAGATCAAAGTGTAACAGGTATTATTGAAGGGCAAGGTGCACCTATTTCATCTGAAGAAGTTGTTGTTGGTGGAACTGGATATTCATTCAGTAGTACAACTGCTGTCCCAACAATCTCTTTAACTGGAAGTGGAAGTGGATGCACAGTCAATGTTACAGTTTCTAGTGAAGTAGTGACTGCAATAGCAATTAATGCTGCAGGTACGGGATATCAAATTGGTGATGTTTTAACTGTTGATAATACAAGCACAAAAGTAACTAGAGGTGCAGGATTAAAGTTTGTTGTTTTATCAATTAATTCATCATTCGATACTTTATATCTAACTGATGTTCAGGGAGAGAAGTTTACAAATGATCAACCATTAATACAATATGGTGCATCTAATGATACAAGAGCAGTTATCACTAACGTAGCTGTAAATGTTGATTCAACTGTAAATGGTGATTTATATTCAGGAAAAGTATTTGAGGTCACACAGTATAACCACGCACATCACGGATTAGGAAATAAAGTTGACATAAAAGGAGTTCAACCTGACACTGAAGTGGTTGCTACTACATCATCTTTGACTGCTGAAGGAACAACAGTTTCACTTGGAAACACAACTCCTTTTGCAAGTTTTGGTGGAATATCAACTGATAGAGGAGAAGCATTAATTGGTGAAGAACTTGTTACTTATGTTGTTGGTACAGGTCAATTAAGTTTGACAAGAGGAATATTAAATACAACTGCTTCTACTCACGCAGAAGGTGAAACAATTCAAACTTATGAAGCAAGTGGTATACCATTAGTTGGTATTAATACAACATTTACAGTTCCAACTAATACGACTCTAATAAATTCATCTAATATTGACAATTACTACCTAGAAGTCAACGTTGGTGGTGTTGCACCATTACGAACAGGAAACTCTCTCTTATGTTTCTCAAATGAGAAAGCACTTGGTGCTAATAAGGTTAAGATTTCACAAAATCATCAATTCAGTACAATATCACCACAATTTAATGTTATCACACCTGGTAGTTTAACTCGTGTAACATCGTCAATAAGAACAATTAGTGGTACAAGTGCAGATGGTAGTGAATCTTCATTCATAGATCAAGGATTTGAACCAGCAATATTAAATGAAACTGTATTCTTACCAACTCCAAGATTAGTTGCATCTAAAATAAATGAAACCGATAAACTTTCCAGTTTACCAAAGAATAAATCTTTGACTCTAAATGTAGATATGAGTTCTGATGATCCTAACTTATCACCAGCACTAGATGTTAAAAATGCAACATTCATATTAGGAAGAAATAAGATTAATAATCCAATTGGATTAGAAAACTATGCAACTGATAGTAGAACTAATCAACTAGAAGATGATCCTCACGGTTCTATATTTGTTACTAGAAGAGTTGATTTAGAGCAACCTGCTACATCTCTTAAAGTATTGGTCGGTGCAAGTGTGCAACCTGAAGCAGACTTTAGAGTATTCTATCGTTTGTTCACTGCTGATTCTTCAGAAGTATCTCAAACATATCGACCATTTCCTGGTTACAAAAATATGATTGATACTGATGGTGATGGTTTTGGAAATAGTGCTATTGATTTATCTTTGAATGATGGTAGACCAGATAAGTTTGTTTCTGCAAATCAGTTTGGTAGATTTTCTGATTATCAATTCACAGCTGAAGATTTGGAACAGTTTACTGGGTTTGTAATTAAAATTGTTATGATATCAACTAATGAATCTTTCCCTGTTACTTTAAAAGACTTTAGAGCACTTGCATTAGCATGATACCAGTAGAAGGACACAAAAATCTATTCCGTGATGAAAAAACTGGTGCCATAATTAATATGGACACTAGTGGATATAATAATTATATGTCCGATAAAAGACGAAATTCTGATAAACAATCAGAAATAGATGCTATGAAAGAGGAACTTGAAACTCTCAAATCGATGTTAAATGATCTTGCGTCGAAGATAACATCATAGTAAATATAAATACTTTTTAGATCTGAATACACTAACTTAGATGGCAGATATCAAAGTCAGAGTTGGACAACAAAATGCCACAAAGGTGATTTCATCTCTGGCAGGTGCTCAAACTCTATCACTTACAGAATTAAGCGATGTAAATGCCTCCGTACTATCAAACGGAATGGTATTAGTATATAATGGTGTGACGAAAAAATTTGACGCAACATTGGAGTTGACTCCAGGTGCAGCACAGAACTTAGACATCAATGGGGGTAACTTTTAGTGGCTAGCATTATTAGAATAAAACGTTCATCTGGAACTGCAAAACCAAGCAGTCTGAATTGGGGTGAAATGGCATATGTGACTGGTGTAGGTCAGTATGGTGGTACAAATCAATACAAAGATAGAGTATTTTTAGGAGATGACGGTACAAACGTCAATCCAGTCGGAGGATTTTATTATACATCTATGATGGAGCACACACCTGGTGCTTTGAATGGTGTAACAAATTCAAGAAATAGTGATGGTGGTATTGTAGCAATACTTGATAGTAGTAGAAAAATAGATGTCTGGAACGTAGATAATTTAACTTTAGATGCTAATACCCTTTCATCAACAAACACTGATGGTGATGTAATCTTTAATCCAAATGGATCTGGTGAGGTAATGATACCTGACGATACCTTCTTGGGTTTTGGTGGTGGAGCAGATGGAACATCAACTGCAGATTCAAAGATTGAATATGATGAAAATGGTACAGACCAATTAACATTCACTGGTGCAGATGTAAGATTTAACATTGCAACTCAATCAACAAGTAAAGATACTGGTTCGATTATCACCGAAGGTGGTCTTGGTGTTGAGAAGAATGTTAATATTGGTGGAAACTTAGCAGTTTCTGGCGGTAACAGTACACTTGGTAACATTAGAATTGAAAATAATATTATTGCATCGTTATCAGGACAAGGTAATAAGATATTCATTGACCCTTATCCAGATGGTTTAAGTAATGAAGGTGATGTTATCATTAAAGGTAACTTACAAGTTGATGGTACAACAACTACAGTTAACTCAACACAAACAACTGTTAATGACCCAATCATGATGGTTGGTGATACTACCAGTACAAGAACTGTGATGACAACTATGGCATCAGGTGCTTCAACAGTTGTGGTTGACCAAGTAACAGGTGTTGCAGTTAATGATACTCTTTTACACGCAAGTTTCTCTGCGAGTGGTATTACAACAGTTACAGCAATTAATACTGGAACTAAAACACTTACATATCAAGGAACATCAATTGCAGGAATAAGTACAGGAACTGAAATAACAGTCGTACACGCAACTGATACTAATACAGACCGTGGACTTGGATTTACTTACAACGTTGGTGTAGGTACTGCAAACTCAACTGATGGTTTCTTTGGACTTGATGATAGTTCAATTGCTTCTAGTTCTGCTGGTGTTGGAAATCACGGAACACACGGTGATAATAGTCGTAGATGGACTTATGTTCCTGATGCAACTATTACAGCAAGTGTTGTTACTGGTACAAAAGGTTTCTTAGATATTAAAGGTATCTACTATCAGTCAGGTAACTTTAGTTCAGGTGGTGTAGTTTGGTTTGATAGTGAAGGTTTACAGAGGTCTACAAATGCCCCTGCTTCTCCTGTTATTACTTCAAAGCAAGTATTAACTGCAATTACAAAGATTGTTCTAACGCTACCAGGTGCTGTTACACTGTCTCAAGGAGATATTGTAAAGCAAGACACAACAAATGCGTTTGGTGTCGTTGAGAGTGCAGTGAGTGGTGGTACATCAGTTCCATTAGTTGGTGTTGAAGGAACATTTAATACTTCAAACAATTTAAGAAGAGAAGGTCAGAGTGGTGCGATTGCTAACTTAAGCACATCACCTGATGCTGTAACGAATACATATACTAACAAGCCACATTGGACTTCGACCCTTGATGGAGGAACTTTCTAAATGCAACAAAACAGTGAAGTAGATGTTAATGTATTAGTGAACTTATATCATAACAAATTAGCAGCAGCATTAAATCAAAATGTTCTTTTGGAGGCAAAACTCCAAACTCTAAAAAATGATTTTGAAAAAGAGAAGAATGAACTTTTAGAGCAACTCGCAAATCAAACGGATAGTAATGGCAGCACCAAACAGTAGAGGACAACTTATAAACTTCGGTTTGCGTAAACTGGGTTATCCTGTATTGGAAATTAACCTTGAT
>VMHT01013241.1_pt1 | contig 27773 bp, 29 predicted proteins | sample 4693611 | NCBI WGS metagenome assembly VMHT01 (sample SAMN12280063, study PRJNA550983) | marine metagenome | isolation source: seawater sampled from same location over 5 years 0.02-0.2 micron viral filtrate | place: USA: collected off the coast of southern California halfway between the port... ... | reverse complement strand
GGAGACTTTCTCTTTAAAAAGAATAAAGCACAAATAATTATAATATAATGTCATTAACAAAGTTACTGATAAATAAAACAAGCTTGCAAAATTAAAAATAAAAGGTGCAACGACTATCGGCAACATTAATAAAGAATATATCAATATATTTATTTTTGTTGTTTTTTCTCCAGCGATTACAGGCAACATTGGGATTTTTGCTTTCTTATAATCTTCTGACTTATATAAACTCAAAGCCCAAAAATGCGATGGTGTCCAAATAAATATTATTAAAAAAAGTATTATTGGTTCAACAGATATTGAACCAGTAGCAATAGTCCATCCAATTACTGGTGGGAGGGCACCTGCTGCACCTCCGATAACAATATTTTGAGAAGTTTTTCTTTTTAGCCAAATTGTATAAATAAAAAAATAAAATGCGATTGTTGAAGCTAACAAGATTGCTGATATTAAATTAGCTGAATAGTAAAGCATTGTTATTGAAACAAATGATAAAACTATTCCAAAATATAGAGCCTGGTTTTTTTTAATCTTTCCTGTTGGAATTGGTCTAAGACAAGTTCTGCTCATCAAAGCATCAAGATCTGACTCATACCACATATTTAAAACTCCAGCAGCTCCCGAACCAATTGCTACAGCAAATAAAGAAATAACTGAAGATTTAAAATCAACTTGAAAAGGTGCGATTAATAATCCAACCATGCAAGTAAATAAAACAAGAGACATCACTCTTGGTTTCATTAAATTGAAAAATGAATTTAGATCTAAAGCTAATCCTTGCTTCGAGCTTCTAGTCTTTGAAAGTGTTTGGCTCAATTTATTTTACTTTAGGTAGTTCTTCAAAAGTATGGAACGGTGGCGGTGAAGACACAGTCCATTCCAGTGTAGTTGCTCCCTCTCCCCATGGATTTTGTTGTGCTTTTCTTTTTTTTGCAAATGCATAAAGAAGATTTATTAAAAATACAGCTAAACCTACAACTGAAATATAAGAACCAATAGACGAAATATAATTCCATCCAGCAAAAGCATCTGGATAATCAACGTATCTTCTAGGCATTCCCGCTAATCCTAAAAAGTGTTGTGGGAAGAAAATTAAATTTACTCCAACAAATGTTAACCAAAAATGAAGTTTACCTAAAAATTCTGAGTACTCGTATCCACTCATTTTACTGAACCAGTAGTAAAAGCCAGCAAATATTGCAAAGACTGCACCTAAAGATAATACATAATGGAAGTGCGCTACTACATAATAAGTATCGTGAAGAGCCGTATCAACACCTGCGTTTGCTAAAACAACACCAGTAACACCTCCTAGTGTAAATAAGAATATAAAACCTATTGCCCACAACATAGGAGTTTTAAAACTAATTGATCCACCCCACATTGTTGCTATCCAAGAAAATATCTTAATTCCCGTAGGAACCGCAATTATCATTGTTGCTGCTAAGAAATAAGCTTTTGTATCTGTATCCAATCCAACAGTGTACATGTGGTGAGCCCAAACTACGAAACCAACTACTCCAATAGCAACCATAGCATATGCCATTCCTAAATAACCAAATACTGGTTTTTTAGAAAATGTAGAAATAATATGGCTAATCATTCCAAATCCTGGAAGGATTAAAATGTAAACCTCTGGGTGACCAAAGAACCAAAATAAATGCTGGAATAAAACTGGGTCACCACCTGTTTGTGCTTCAAAAAATGCTGTTCCAAAATTTCTGTCTGTTAGAAGCATAGTAATTGCTCCAGCTAAGACTGGTAATGATAATAAAAGTAAAAATGCTGTAACTAATATAGACCAAGAGAATAATGGCATCTTGTGTAAAGTCATGCCAGGGGTTCTCATGTTTAAAATTGTAGTTATAAAATTTATAGCTCCTAAAATTGATGAAGCTCCTGCAACGTGTAAACTTAAAATTGCTAAATCCATAGCCGGTCCAGGTTGACCAGTCTTAGAAGATAAAGGTGGATAAATTGTCCAACCACCTCCAACACCTTGTGCACCTGGAGGGCCGTCCACAAAAATAGATGCAAGTAATAAAATTAAAGCAACTGGTAATAACCAGAATGAAATATTATTCATTCTTGGAAAAGCCATATCTGGAGCACCGATCATAATTGGCACAAACCAATTTCCAAATCCTCCAATCATTGCAGGCATAACCATGAAAAAGATCATGATCAATCCATGTCCTGTAACTAAAACGTTATATAAGTGATGGTCTCCACCTAGAATTCCATCACCTGGATGCATTAATTCCATTCTCATCAAAACAGAAAATGCTGTTCCAATTAGTCCGGCAATAATTGCAAAGATAAGATACATTGTTCCAATATCTTTATGATTAGTGGAATAAGCCCATCTCTTCCAACCAGTTGGATTATGATGGTGATCGTGTGTATCTGTAATTGCAGACATTATTTTATCTCCTTAATTTTTTTAGCTACTTTAATATTTTTTGAAATTTCTTCTTTTGCAAATTCAACTTTTGCTTTCTCTAACCACTGATTATAATCTTCTTCGGAAACTACATTTACAGTGATTGGCATAAACGCATGTTTTATTCCGCAAAGTTCTGAGCATTGGCCATAAAAGGTTCCTGTTCTATCTGCTTTAAACCATGTTTCATTTATTCTACCTGGAACAGCATCTCTTTTGACTCCAAAAGATGGTAAGGCCCAAGCATGTAAAACATCATTAGCTGTTATCATAACTTTAACTACTTTATTAACCGGTACAATAACTTCATTATCAACTGCTAATAATCTTGGTTGTCCTTCTTTAAGATCTTTATCTTCAATCATGTATGAATCGAAAACTATATTTTCATCTGGATATTCGTAACCCCAATACCACTGATAGCCGATAGCTTTTATTGTTACATCAGCTTTTGGTATTTCATCTTGCGAATATAAAACTTTGAATGATGGCACTGCCATTACTATTAAAATCAAACAAGGCACCAGAGTCCAAATAACCTCTATTGTTGTATTGTGACTTGTTGTTGAGGCAACTGGATTTTTAGAAGCTCTAAATCTAATGCATGCATATGCTAATAAAAAAAGAACGAATACAGTTATCGCAGTGATAATCGGTAATAACATATAGTCATGGAACCAAACTATATCGCTCATTGATTTAGAAGCTGATTTTTGAAAGCCAAGTTGCCAATCTACAGGTTCATTAGCTATTACTGAGCTAGGCAACATAAAGAGTAAACTGAATACGAATTTTTTAAACATGAGTTTTTATACAACTTTTAAATAATTTCACAATTTCAATTAATGCGACAATTAATGAATGTTATTGATAAAATTCACTAATGAAATAGCGCTTATTACAGCGGTGTCGGACCTTAAAATGTTTTTTGAAAGCGTAAAGGGTGTGATGTTAGAAGTCAGAAGGATCAGCTCCCTTTCTGAAGGTGAAAAATCGCCTTCTGGACCAATAAGCACAGAAAAAGATTTAACCTCACTTAAGGTTTCTTTTTTTAAATTATCTTTAGAATTTACATCAGCAAATAATAACTTTGACGAACTATCAAGATTATTTAAAAAATCTTTTAGTTTTACTACTTCAGAAATCTCCGGAGGATTTAATTGATTAGATTGCTCGGTTGCTTCAATAACAATTTTTTTTGCTCTTTCATAATTCAATTCTTTGACTTCTGTTCTTTCAGAAATAATTGGAGTTATTTTGGTGACACCCAACTCTGTAGCTTTTTGTAAAATAGTTTCCATTGGATTTTTTTTTACTAAACAAATTGCTAATTCAATATTCAATGAACTGCTAGGTTCTTTTACCTTATTCAAAAATCTAACTTCTACTCTGTCTTCATTTAAAAAAACTATCTCGCTATTCCATTCACCATTTTTATTAAAAAAATTTAAGCTAGAACCTCTCTTTAATCTCATTACATTCACTACATAGTGAGTATGTTCTTTGGAAAGCAAACTTGTAGAGTTATCTATTATATTTTCTGGGTGGAATAATCTGATATTACTCATTAATATTAATTTAAGTTATGAAAAATATTAAAGCAATAATTTTTGATGCCTACGGCACTCTTTTTGATGTCAATTCAGCCGCTGAAAAATGTAAAGATAAAATAGGTGATAAGTGGGAAGAATTTGCTAATTACTGGAGAACAACTCAACTGGAATATACTTGGCTTAGAAGTTTGATGGATAGACATAAAGATTTTTGGCAAGTGACAGAAGATAGTTTGGATAAATCAATGAAGGCTTTCGATATAAATATTTCAATGAGAAATGAATTGTTAGATCTTTACAAAGTGCTTTCGCCTTTTAAAGAAGTTCCTGAAGTTTTAAAATATTTAAAAGAAAAAAATTATAAACTTGGTATTCTTTCAAATGGAACGCCTGCCCTTCTCAATGAATTAATTGAGAACAATAATTTAAAAAATATTTTTGATGATGTTTTTTCTATTGAAGAAGTTGGAATTTATAAACCCAGCTCAAAAGTTTATGATCTGCCAATTAAAAAATATAATATACAAAAAAATGAGGTTGCATTTTTAAGTGCAAATACTTGGGATGTTTCAGGTGGTGGTAACTACGGTTACAATTCTATTTGGGTGAATAGAAATAAAAATATTTTTGATAATCTTGATTATAAATCAAGTAATGAAATAAATAATTTGAAACAATTATTAGATATTGTATAAGCTAAAAAATTATGGAGAATTTAAATGACTAAAGGACAAAGAGCTGGTGAAACACCAATCGGAGTAGATGTGATTGAAGGAAAATCTTATTACTGGTGCACATGTGGCAAAAGCTCAAAACAGCCGTTCTGTGATGGGTCGCATAAAGGCTCAGACTTTGTACCATTAGCATATAAAGCAGAACAATCTAAAAAAGTTTTTTTCTGTACTTGCAAACAAACAAATGATCAGCCAATGTGTGATGGATCACATAATTCAAAATAAAATATGAAAACTATTGAGGTAAAAAAAATTATTAAAGCTTTAAATGCATCTGATGGTGCAGGCGTAAAATTAAAAAGAAGTATTGGTACACCTGAAGCAGATTACATTGATCCTTTCTTAATGCTTGACGAGTTTGGATCAGAAAATAAAGAAGATTATATTGCTGGCTTTCCTCCTCACCCTCATAGAGGAATAGAGACAGTTACCTATATGTTAAATGGAGAGTTTGAACACCAAGATAGTACTGGCGCAAAAGGAATTATGACCTCTGGTGATGTGCAATGGATGAAAACAGGCAGAGGCATAATCCACTCTGAAATGCCTGCTATGAAAGAAGGTAAGTTATTAGGTTTCCAGCTTTGGATTAATATGCCAGCAAAACACAAAAAGAATAAACCAGAGTATTTATATATAAAGGGCGATGAGCTTGGAACTCATAAAGACGATGACAAAACAGTCAAAGTGATAGCTGGAAAATATGAAAATGCAGAGGGACCTGAAAAAAATCATAATGTAGAACCTATATACTTTCATGTAGTTTTAAATGAAGGTAAAGAATTTAGTAGTGATGCCCCAGAGGGGCATAATAGTTTTATATATTTACTTAAAGGTGAGCTGCAAATTGGTGATGAGGAACACAATAAAACTGCTGACTCTAATTTAATTCTTTTAGAGAAAGGTAATAAACTTACTGTTAAAGCTAATAAAAAATCTGAATTTTTATTTATAGCTGGTAAACCAATTGGTGAACCAATTGCAAGAGGTGGTCCATTTGTAATGAATACAAAAGCTGAAATACTCGAAGCTATTCAAGATTACAACAACGGAACATTTGCTAAATATTAAAAGTTAAAGTACGTTCCGATTTAAATGCCAAAATCAATAATAATCACAAAAAATGGTGGCCCTGAAGTTTTAGAGATGCAAGATGTTAATGTAGGTTCTCCTGGTCCAGAAGAAATTAAAGTAACCAATCATGCGATTGGTTTAAATTATATTGATACATATCACAGATCTGGTTTGTATCCTGTAAAGCTTCCTAGCGGAATTGGGTTAGAGGCAGCAGGAAAAATTGATGAAGTTGGATCTAACGTTACAGAACTTAGCAAAGGAGATAACATTGCTTACGCTTCTGTTCCCCTCGGAGCTTATGCGCAACAAAGAATAATTCCAGCAAAAATAGCTGTAAAAATTCCTGATGGAATTTCACATACACAAGCTGCAACACTAATGACCAAGGGATTAACAACAAACTATCTACTTTGTAAAACTTATAAATTAAAAGCAGGTGAAATAGTTTTATTTCACGCAGCAGCTGGAGGTGTTGGTCAAATATTTGCTCAGTGGGCAAATAGTATTGGAGCAAAAGTAATTGGAACTGTTGGATCTGATGAAAAAATTAGTGTGGCAAAGGAAAATGGTTATGTACATGTTATTAATTATTCCAAAGATGACTTTGCAAAAGAGGTTATGAAATTTACAAATAATGAGGGTGTGCCTGCTGTGTTTGATGGTGTTGGTAAGAATACTTTTCATAAATCACTTGAGTGCCTAAAAACACAAGGGATGATGATAAGTTTTGGTAATGCCTCAGGTCCACTTGATCCTGTAAATGTACCTAAGGATATTCAGCCTAAAGGATTATATTTGACCAGACCTTCGATTGCACAATATTTTACAAATCAAAAAGAGCTTCAAGAAGGAGCTGATGCTGTATTTGAAAAAGTTAAATTTGGTAAAATTAAAATAAGAATTTCTAAAGAATATAAGCTTGCTGATGCTAAGCGAGCTCATGAAGATTTAGAGTCTAGAAAATTAATAGGGCCCGCTGTTATAATTCCTTAATGGAAAATAAGATTATCTCTCCCTGTATTAGTATTTGTAGAACAGATCCTGTTACGGGTTATTGTTACGGTTGTGCAAGAACTAATGAAGAAAAAAAGCAATGGAAAGATGAAAACTCAACTAAGAAATGGAAAGAAGAAAATTTAAAAATTATTGTTACACGTATGCAAGGATGGCAATTAAATACTTTTAGAGAGTCTTACGAGCACAAGAAAAATAAAGGTGTTTCCCTATTTAAAAAAAATCTTTTAGAAAGTAAAAATTAATAATCTTTTTTCATCGAGTCCATATCACTCAAATGATATTTCAACGCTTGATTGGACAGTCTTATTTCATGCATAAATAAAAAAATTGAAATAATCATGCAAACACAACAACCTGCGAATATGAAACGAGCTGTTTGTAAACTGCCAAGATAAAGCATTAATACTGTTGTCATATTAAATAAAAAACCAAATGCAGCAAATCCCATTGTGTATTTTAAGTAATTGGTTCTTTTATTTAAAACGTGTAATTGATTTTCCCATTCTGGAGGAACTTTTTTTTCAAAAGTATATTGATCGTGAATTTGTCTTATTAGAGCGCTTAATGTATGAAACCTATTACTATACATAGTCATCATTAATGGAATTGCTGGAAACATTAATGCTGCAACTGTGTAATCTATATCCATATCGAATCAAATTGATTATGTAATTAGTGTTTGATATTTACAAGTTATATTTCATGCAACATTTAAAAATTTTTATAGAATTAACAAGACTTAATAAACCAATTGGATTTATGTTGTTATTTTGGCCTTGTTCGTGGGGATTAGCTTTTGCGTTTTATTTTAATCAAAATATAAATTTATTTATTTATTATTTAGCTCTCTTTTTCTTAGGATCATTACTTATGAGAAGCGCTGGTTGCATCGTGAACGATATTGTAGATAAAGATTTTGATAAAAAAGTTAAAAGAACAAAAAAAAGACCATTGGCTTCTGGAAGAATCACAGTTAAACGATCGTTAATATATGTGGTAATTCTTTGTTTGTTGGCATTTATAATTTTGATACAATTTAATTTTCTTACAATCTTACTAGGAATGAGTTCTATGATTTTAGCTTTCACTTATCCTTTTATGAAAAGATTTACTTATTGGCCTCAATTATTTTTAGGATTGACCTTTAATTGGGGAATAATAATGGCGTGGACATCAATAAATAATGAGATTAACTTTAATATAATACTTCTTTATTTAGCAGCCATATTTTGGACATTGGGTTATGACACGATTTATGGAGCGCAAGATATGTCTGATGACGAAATAATAGGTTTGAAATCTACCTCTATAAAATTTAAAAACAATATTAAAAAGTTTGTAACAATTTCTTATTTAATATCTTTAATTACAATAATTTTTCTTTTTAAATCTTATTTTGGATTTAATGTTTTTTCAATTTTAATATGTTTATTTGGTTTAACTTTTTTATACCAAATTCAAAAATTTAAAATTAAAGATCCTAAATCCTGTTTAAAAGCATTTAAATTTAATAATGTTTCAGGGTTTTTATTATTTATTGCAATCATTTCAATTGGTATTCCCCAATGACATTTAGAGAAGTTCAAAAAATAATTAAAAGACTTTATAAAGAATATATTAAAAAACATTTAAAAAGAATATTTATTGCACTAGCACTTTCTGTAGTTGTGGCTGGAAGCACTTCTGGTATAGCCTGGCTTCTTGATCCAGCGGTTAAAAAAATATTCATAGAACAAGATAAAACTTATGCATTAGCAATACCTATCTTGATTATCGTATCTTTTGCAAGTAAGGGATTTTCATTGTTTTTTGCAAGAATAAACATAATCCGTGTTAGTGAACAAGTAGCTGGAGAACTACAAAAAAAAATTGCAAATAATATTTTATATACAGACGTTCAAACTTTAGAAAATAGACACTCTGGTCAGTACTTATCAAATGTAATGTATGATACGAGACATGTTCAAGGTTTTGTTGGTACTTTTGTTTTGAATATTATGAAAGATAGTCTAACAGTAATTGCTCTTCTTTCATTGATGTTTTATCAAAACTGGAAGCTCGCTTTATTTGCAATATTATTAATTCCATTTGCAGCTATATTTGCTAAAACTTTGGCAAAAAGGACAGGTAAGGCAACTGGTAAAGCAGGAGCGTCCTCTGAAAAACTTGCCTCTATTTTATCTGAAATATTGAAGGCAACAAAGATGATTAAAATTTATCAGAAAGAAAGTAATGAAAATCTTAGGGCAAATAGCGTCGTTGATGATCTTGTTGAAAAAAATATAAAAATTGGAACTGTTATGATCTCTGCTACTCCTATTATGGAAACTCTAACAGGTTTTATGATAGCAGGATTTATAGTTTTTTCCGGAACTCTTATTTCGTCTGGTGAACTAGGAGTTAATAATTTTTTTTCTTTTTTAGCAGCAATGATGTTAGCCTATCAACCTATAAGATCGCTAGCTACACTTAATATGGTAGCCTATCAAGGGGCAGCGGCATTTAAAAGAATAGCAGAAGTAATTGATAAAAATATTTTAGTAAAAGAAAATGAGCAGTTACCAGAGCTTAAAATACAAAATTCAGATATTAAATTTGAAAATATTAATTTTAAATATGATTCTACTGAAGAAAAAGCCATTAAAAACATCAATTTAGATATCTCAGGAAATACAATGACAGCTTTTGTCGGGCATAGTGGTGCAGGTAAAAGTACAATTATAAATTTATTACCAAGATTTTATGATCCTCAAGAGGGATCAATAAAAATTGATAATCAAGATATTAAAAAAATATCTTTAAAATCTTTAAGAAAAAATCTCTCCATGGTGAGCCAAGATGTGATTCTATTTGACGATACTATTAAAAATAATATTTCTTACGCAAAAGATGATGCTACCTTTGATGAGATTAAAAAGGCATGTAAATTTGCTGCTGCGGATGAGTTTATTGAAAAGTTACCTGAAAAATACAATACACTTATTGGTGAGAACGGTGTAAGACTTTCAGGAGGGCAAAAACAAAGAATTTCAATTGCCAGAGCAATTCTAAAAGGCTCGCCTATTATTTTACTGGACGAAGCTACATCCGCGCTTGATGCTGAGTCTGAACAAATTGTCCAAAATGCTATCACCAATTTGACGAAGAACAAAACTACATTAGTAATTGCTCATAGATTATCAACTATTCACAACGCGGACAAAATATTTGTTATGAACCAAGGTAAAGTAATTGACTCTGGAGATCATAATTTTCTTATAAAAAATTGTGAAGTTTATAAATCTTTATATGAAAAACAATTGAAGAATTGAATGATTCTCATTTATAGAATTATTACTACTATTATTTTTCCTGTTTTGATAACTATTATATTTATTAGAAAATTATTGAATAAAGAGGACTCCGAAAGATATAAGGAAAAAATTTTTTCATCTAAATTTAATGTTCTTAAAAAAAAAAATTCAAAACTAATATGGTTTCACGCTGCGAGTATTGGTGAAATTAAAAGTGTTATTCCAATTATAAAAGAATTAAGAAAAAATAATGAAAGATTAGAATTTTTATTAACAACTGTAACACTAAGTTCTGGGAATCTTATTAAAAATGAAATTAAAGACTACGATAATATTTATCATAGGTACTTTCCTATTGATGTTGAGTTTTTGATTAGAAAATTTATAATCTCATGGAAACCAAGCGCTATTTTTTTGGTAGACTCAGAGATTTGGCCTAATCTTATTTTTCAAGCTAAAAGATTAAAAATTCCTTTAGCAATTATAAATGCCAGACTTACAAAAAGATCATTTGAAAGATGGATGATGGCACCTAAATCTGCAAAATTAATTTTTAGTAAATTTAATTTATGTCTTGTCTCAAATAACGAAACTAAATCCTATTTAAGTCAGCTAGAGGCAAAAAATATTAATTACTTTGGAAATATAAAGCTTATTAATAATTTTGAAAATATATCTAGCAAAGATGAAAATATAAATTTTTTAAAAGAAAAAAAGTTTTGGTTTGCTGCTAGTACGCATAAAAATGAAGAAAAATTTTGTTTAAATGTTCATTTAGAGTTAAAAAAATCATTTAAACAAATTTTTACTATTATAGCGCCCAGGCATATACAGCGTGTCGACGAAATTAAAAAACTTTGTGACAATTTTAATCTAAACTTTCAAGTGTTAAAAAATGGTGGAAAAATTGTTGATGATAAAGAAATTATTATAATTAATTCATTTGGAATTTTACCGTCTTACTTCAAATTTGCGAAAAGTGTATTGATGGGAAAATCTTTATTTAAAAAATATGGTAAAGTTGGAGGACAAAATCCAATTGAGGCAGCGAGGTTAGGTTGTAAAATTTATCATGGACCATTTATTAAAAATTTTGAAGAAATATATAAAACTCTAGAAGAAAATAAAATTGCAAAAAAAATTATAAATAAAAGTGAATTAGTTGAATATTTAATTCAGGATTTAGATAATGAAGAAAAAGAAATAGAAAAATACAGTTCAATTATGAATAATTTAAGTAATAATATTTTGTCTAATACTATGGCAGAAATAAATAAATTATTAAAAAATGCACCTTTATAAACCAAATTTTTGGAATTTTAGAAGAAATATTTTTTCAATAATTTTTTTACCTTTAAGTTTTATATTTTGGATTTTTATGTACTTAAGGAGAAAAATTATAAAAAAAACAAAATTTAATATTCCCATTATTTGTGTTGGAAATATTTATGTTGGAGGAACTGGCAAAACCCCATTAACAATTAATATTGCAAAAGAACTGGCAAAAAGAGGAAAAAAACCAGCGATTGTGAGAAAATACTATAAGAGTCATAAGGATGAACACAATATGATTTTGGAGAATTATGATCATTTAATATTAGATAAGAAAAGAAAATTAGCAATTAATAAAGCGATAGAAAATAAATTTGATGCAGTTATATTAGATGATGGATTTCAGGATTATAAAATAAAGAAAGATTTAAACATTTTATGCTTTAATAGCAATCAACTGATAGGCAATGGTTTTGTATTTCCTTCTGGTCCTTTAAGAGAGGACTTAAGCTCAATTAAAAATGCAAATATTGTAGTTATAAATGGGGAAAAAAATAAAGAATTTGAAAGGAAAATTTTGGACATAAATAATAATTTAAAAATTTACTATTCAAATTATAAACCTTTGAACATTGAAGATTTGAAAGATAAAAAATTATTAGCAGTATCAGGAATAGGAAATCCAGAAAATTTTTTTAAAATTCTTAAAGATAACGATTTAAATTTACAAAAAACATTAATATATCCCGATCACTATCAATTTAATAAATATGAAATACAAAAAATTATAGATAAGGCGGATAAACAAAACTACCAAATTGTTATGACAGAAAAAGATTATTATAAAATTAAAGATTTTAATTTTAAAAAGATAAGATACTTAAGAATAGAATTAGAGCTTCAAAAAAAAAATGAGATAATAAAAAATATATTAAAAATTTATGATTAAAACTTTTAATTATTTCACTCAATCAATTTTTATTTATTTTTTTTTCATTTTAGGTCGTATTTTAGGAGTTGACTTAAGTAGAAAGCTCTTTTCTTTTTTATTTTTAAAGGTTGGACCTTTTTTTAAATCAAAAAGGATTATTTCAGATAACTTATTAATTTTTGATAAAACTATTAAAGAGGATCAGATAGACAAAATTGTTTCAAATATGTGGAAAAACTATGGAATGACTTTTATTGAGTACATTTTTTTAGATTATTTCAAAAGAAATAAATCTCATATAATAATTGAAGGACAGAAAAATTTAGAAAAAATTATAAAAGATAAAAAACCTGCAATATTTGTTTCTGGTCACTTTGCAAACTACGAATTAATGTCTATGGAAATTACAAAAATGGGAATAGAATTAGCTGCTATATATAGGCCTTTAAATAATTTTTTTTTAAATCCTTTTATGGAATATTTAAGAAAAAAATATGTTTGTGGCAATCAAATAAAAAAAGGCATCAATGGCGTGAGAGAGACAATTGAATTTATAAATAAGGGTGTGAGTATTGCTCTAATGGTTGACCAAAGAGTAAGTGAAGGGGAAAAAATTAATTTTTTCGGAAAACAAGCTCTTACAACAACACTGCCTGCACAACTATCAATTAAATATAGTCTACCTATTATTCCCGTTTTCATAGAGAGAACTATTGAAAAAAAGTTTAAAATAAAATTTTATAATGAAATAAACCCATTAAATATGGAAAGTAAAACTAATTTAACCATAAGAGTTAATAAAGTGCTCGAGGAAATGATAGTAAAAAATCCTAACGAATGGATATGGACTCACAACAGATGGAAGTAAAAGAATTATTTAATTTTGTATCTTTTTTTCGCTTCAGCGGGAGAAAAATAAGCCTCCTGTAAATCAACATTCCAATAGTTTAAATTTTTTAACATTATCTCTTTTCCTGAAATTGCACACAATACGTAATCACCTTCCTCAACTATATCAAAAGAATTATGTTTAAAAATAAGTTTAGCTTTTTTTTTAACCATCTATAAATTATACAATATATAAAAATAAATGAATATCGGGTTAGTTGGCAGCGGTGGAAGAGAACATGCTTTATGTAAAGCATTATATAACTCAAAAAAAGTGGGTAAAATCTTTTGTTTTCCAGGAAATGCGGGAACATCAAAATTAGCAACTAATATAAAGGTAGATATTCTTAATTTTAAAAAAGTATTAAGTCTTATCAAATATTTTAAAATTGATTTAGTTATTATTGGCCCTGAGGAACCTTTGGTCAGGGGACTAGTTGATTATTTGAAGCAAAAAAAAGTGAAGGTTTTCGGTCCCAATAAGTATGCGTCTAAATTAGAGGGTTCAAAAGCTTTTATGAAAAATCTGTGTTTAAAAAACAATATTCCAACCGCTCAGTTTAAAATTTGCAAAAACGCAAGCCAAGTAAGTAATTTTTTAAATAAATGTAATTTTCCAATCGTAGTGAAAGCAGATGGTTTGGCCGCAGGAAAAGGTGTTACTATTTGCAAAACAAAAAAAGAAGCAATGAGTGTTTCTGTTGAGATTTTAAAAGGAAAATTTCAATCATCAAAAAAACTTATTTTAGAGGAATATTTAGAAGGCGAAGAAGCAAGTTATTTCTTAATTGTTGACAACAAAGATTTTAAATTTTTTGGAACTGCTCAAGATCATAAAAGAGTTTACGAAAAAGATGAGGGACCAAATACTGGCGGTATGGGGGCTTACTCACCTGCACCTATTATTAATAAAGATCTTGAAAAAAAAATTATAAACAAAATTGTTAAACCTACATTGTTAGCACTTAAAAAGAAAAAGAATCCATATAATGGATTTTTATATGTTGGGTTAATGATAAAAGGTGGCGAACCCTATTTAATTGAATATAACGTCAGAATGGGCGACCCTGAATGTCAAGTAATATTACCAAGATTAAAAACTGATTTTTTAAAAATTATTTTAAACGCAATTCAAAATAAACTTTATAAAACTATTATTAAGTGGAAAAAAGAAAAAAGTATGACGATTGTTTTATGTTCAAAGGGCTATCCTGGTCATTATAAAAAAAACAAAATAATAAAAAATCTCGATGAAATTAATTTAACTAAAAAAGATTTTTTATACCACGCTGGTACTATATCAAAAAACGGAAACATTTTTTCAAATGGTGGAAGAGTTTTAAATATTACATCTACCGGCAATAGCTATTTTTATGTGAGGAAAAAAATTATATCAATAATTAAAAGATTAAATTGGAAAGATGGTTTTTTCAGAAAAGATATCGGTTGGAAAGTGATAAAAAATAATGAGAATCATTAGCGGATATTTAAAAGGAAAATCAATCAAATACTTAAAAAATTCAAAAACAAGACCACTAAAAGATATTGTTAAGGAAAATTTATTTAATATTATTCATCATTCTAAATATTTTAAAATTAAAATTAATGAGGCCAAAATATTAGACTTATATTCTGGTATTGGTTCATTTGGTATAGAGTGTATCTCTAGAGGAGCAAAAAAAGTTGTATTTATAGAAAAAGATAATCAAGCAGTAGAGACTTTAAGAAGAAATTTAACTCAACATTCAATTCTTAACAAAACCAAAATAATTAATGATGAAATAGAAAAAAATATAAAATATCTAAAAAATGAAAAATTTAATATTTTCTTTTTAGACCCTCCATATGCTGACAAAAATTATATTGAGAATCTGAATTTAATTAAAGAATATAAAATAATAGAAAAAAATCACTTGGTAATTATACATAGAGAAAACAAATCTTCGGAAAATTTAGACAAATTTCTTAACGTAATCTTTATAAAAAAATATGGAAGATCAAAACTTATATTTGCTATATTTAACTTAGATAATTCCGAGTAAAAACTTTAACTTGTTCTACAGCTGGTTGATCGAAAGGATCTAGACCAGATAATCTTCCAATAATAATGGTTTCAAAAATAAAATAGGAAAATAATTCACCTAAAGTTTTTTCATTAATCGTTTTAATTTTAAATTCTCTATATGGTACTTTATTTTTGTTAAAAGATTTAATTAAAGCTTTTCTTTGCGCATTTTTTATCATGTTCAAATTTTTATTATTGAGATAATTTTTAGAATTAGAGGATTTTTTAACTTTAATTTTTTGTTTTATGTTTTCTTCATAACTAAATATGTAAAAAATTTTATCTTTGGGTCCATCAAGATACAGTTGTAATAAACTATGATGGTCCTTAGGTACATTTGAAACTACAGGTAGAAAACCCATAAGATTTTTTCCCAAACTCTCTGCGATTAACTGTTGGCACCAAAAAAGAAACTGCTCCAGCTGAGGGGTATAATTCAAAAAAATTAAATTATTAGATTTTTTTGATTTAAGTAAATTAGATAAATTTATTGAATTTTCCTTTAATTGAATTTTGTTATCTTTAAAAGTTTTTAAAATATTTGATCTTAGTTTTATAATATCTATGCCCATTAAGTAAGCAGGGATGACTCCAACTTCAGATAACACTGAATATCTACCGCCTATATAGTTCTTATGTTGAAAATAAAAAAGATCTAATTTTTTTGCCTGAGAATATAAAAAATTATTTTTTTTTTCTGTAATTATGATTACATTTTTTGCATTTTTTTTTTAAATACCTAAAGATAAAACGTTAGTTAAAGTTTCTACTGTATCTCCAGATTTTGATATTATTAAAAAAAGAATTTTATTTAGATTCTGATTTTTTTTAAAATTAATAATTTTTTTTTCATCTAAATTATCAAAGAAATAAAATTTTTTTTTTATTTTTTTTTTTAACAAATTATAAATAGCCATTGAACCAAGTATAGATCCTCCCATGCCAACTAAGGCAATTTTTTCAAATTTTTTAAACTGCGCAAGATTTTTGATTTTAAAACTAAATTCATAATTTTGATTAAATAAGTTGAATATGTTACCTGAGTCATCAATTTTTTTGTTTATTTCTTGAAAAATATTCTCAAATTTATCAGAAAAACTTTTTAAAGAATTTTTCTTCATATTTTTTATTTTACTATTATGAAATAATTTATTTTTTCTCACTTGCGAATTTTATTTAAAATTGATTTTTCCGTAGAGCCAGAACTTTTAGAATTTTTGTTTTGCATATCAGTAGTTTTGAGAATTTGCTTTAATTTTTTACTTTCCGAAATTTCTTGGTTTTTTTTCTCCAGAGAACCTGGTTTAGGTATTTTATCAAATTCAGGTGGAAGTTCTAATGGTTCTTTTTTTTTTACAAGGAATTCATCTGTTGTTTTAATTTTTTGATTAGTTAAAACTTTTTTTGCTTCATCCATGCTTTGGCATGAAACTGTAATTAAAAGCAATAAAATTAAATAAAATTTTTTCATTTTTTTTCAGCAACTCCTATAATTATATACATTGCTATACCTATAGTGATAAATACATCTGCCATGTTAAATGTAAACCAGTGAAAATCTTTATAATGCAGATCAATAAAGTCAGGCACTGCTTTAAATACCATACGATCATAAAAGTTTCCAATTGCTCCTCCAATTATAATTGAAAATATAAATTTTTCTCTTATTTTTTTGAAAAACACATTATAAATCAAAAAAACTATCACAAGCCCAATTATAATCGAAATTAAATTATAAAATAAATTAGAACTTTGACTTAATATACCAAATCCAATCCCAGTATTCCAAACTAAATCAAAATTTAGATAATCATTAAAATAGTAAGTTCTTTCTAATTTATTTATAACTTGAGTTTTTGAGTACCTGTCAAATAAAAAAATAATTAAAATCGTAAATAAATAAATAATATTTTCTTTTTTTAAAATTACATTTTTTTTTTCTCTTAAACTTAAAAGTAATTTCATTTTACTGAAAACTTGAGCATCTTTCACAATCATTTTCCAAAATTTTCCAACATCTTGGGCACTTTTTTCCTTTTGCTTTATTTACCACTATTTTAATTTCAGTTTCATTTGATAGTTCTTTTTCAGCCTTGGAAGTAATTAAATATTCTGCCAAATCTAAATTTTTTAATATTTCATATTTCTTTTTATCTACTATCAATTTAACTTCTGCCTCTAAACTTGATCCTATTTCTTTCGAGGATCTTTTTGCTTCAATCGCTACGTTAGCCTCTTGTTTAATTTTGAACAACTGATCCCATTTATCATTCAGTTTTTTATTCTCCCAACTTTTTGGAACTTTCACAAACAGACATTCATGAATGTTTTTATCTCCTTTATTGATTAAACTGAATACTTCATCTGCAGTAAAAACTAATATAGGTGCAAACCACTTAAGTAAGCTCTCAAGAAGTATGTTTAAAACGATAATACAGTTTTTTCTTTTTTTTGAATTTAAATTATCGCAATAGAGTACATCTTTTCTTATATCAAAGTAAAAAGAGGAAAGATCTAAAGTACAGAAATTTAGAAGTTCTTTATATAATTTGTGAAAATTATAAATTTCTAAATTTTTATTTACTGATTGGCTAATAGAAAAAATTTTATGCAAAATATACTGTTCTAGTTCATCAAATTCTTTTATGTTTAATTTTTCAAATTGTTGCTCTTTAAATTCGTCTTTTAAATTCCCAAGCATAAATCGAAAGGTATTTCTTATTTTTCTATAGGATTCTGCGTGTTGTACTAAAATATTTTTATCAATTCTTAAATCTTCCGCATAGTCTGAGGACGCTACCCAAACTCTAAGAATGTCGGCACCATAATTTTTTAAAATTTCATCTGGGGAAATTACATTACCCATTGATTTTGACATTTTCATGCCTTTACCATCCACTACAAATCCATGAGACAAAATGCTTTCAAATGGAGCCTTACCTCGTGTTCCGCAAGATTCAAGAAGTGAAGAATGAAACCATCCTCTGTGTTGATCAGATCCTTCCAAATACATATCAGCTGGCCATTTCAAATCTTTTCTTTTCTCAAGCACGAAACTATGTGTCGATCCACTATCGAACCAGACTTCTACAATGTCGTTTAGTTTTTCATATTCAGCTGTATCATAATTTTCCCCAAGAAAAATTTTTGGATCATCCGTGAACCAACAATCTGAACCTTGCTTTTCATAAATTGAAGCTATTCTATCTATGACTTTTGCATCTCTTAAAGGCTCTTTTGTTTTTTTATTAATAAATATTGGCAACGGTACGCCCCAAACTCTTTGTCTAGATACGCACCAGTCTGGTCTTCCTTGAACCATTGACAATAAACGATCCTTACCTTTGTTTGGAAAAAAAGTTGTTTGGTTAATAGCCTTGACTGCCTTGTCTCTTAATTTATTTTTTTGCATTGATATAAACCACTGCGGAGTTGCCCTATATATTAGTGGGGCTTTTGATCTCCAAGAATGTGGATAGCTATGTGTAAGTTTGTTGTTTTTTAGTAGTTTGCTTTGGTCTTTAAGTTTTTCAATTACAATTGGATCTGCTTTGAAGATATGAGTACCAGTAAAATATGGTATCTCTTTAGTGTATAGACCGGCATTATCTACTGTGTAAAGCGATGGTATGTTATTTTTTAAACAAAGGTTAAAGTCATCAGCGCCATGACTAGGAGCACAGTGAACTATGCCAGTTCCCTGGTCTAAATTAACAAATTGCCCATCTAACATCGGAACATCGTAGGTGTAATTCATTTTTAAAAATGGATGACTACAGATAGTTCCTGTTAACTCAGATCCTTTAAAAGTTTTTATTTCTTTATAATTTTTTATCTCACATTCTTTAGTAATTGTTTCAATTAAATTTTTTGCTACTACTATTTTTTTTTCCTTAAAAAATTCAAGATCATCAATTTCTAAAACTGAGTATTCGATATTACTATTAAATGCTAAAGCTTTATTAGCTGGTATAGTCCACGGTGTAGTAGTCCATATAATAACGCTAGTGTTTTTTAAAAATTCTTTTTTTGCACTTTTAACTTTAAAAGCAACATAAATTGTATTTGATGTATGATCCATATATTCAACCTCTGCATCTGCTAAAGCTGTTTTTTCCACTGTTGACCAAAGAACTGGTTTAAAACCTTGATATAAACTTCCATCTAAAAGAAATTTGCCCAATTCTCTTACAATTTGAGCCTCTGCTTCATAGCTCATAGTAGAATAATAATTTTCAAAATCACCTAATACTCCTAAGCGCTTAAACTCTTTAATATGAACTTCTATCCAACTTTTTGCAAATTCTCTACATTCTTGCCTAAAATCTTTCACTGGAACTTCATCTTTATTTTTTTTCTTTTTTTTATATTGCTCTTCAATCTTCCACTCAATTGGTAACCCATGACAATCCCACCCTGGTACATAAACGGAGTCCTTTCCGTTCATTTGGTGAAAGCGAATAATCATGTCCTTTAAAATTTTATTTAAAGCAGTTCCCATATGTATATGACCGTTCGCATAAGGTGGTCCATCGTGAAGTATAAATTTTTCTTTTCCTTTAGAGGCTTTTCTCAATTTTTCAAAAATTTTGAGTTTCTCCCATTTTTTTAAAATTTCAGGCTCTTTAGTTGGCAAACTAGCCTTCATTGAGAAAGCTGTTTTTGGGAGTTGTAAGGAGTCTTTAGACATTTTTTTTTACTTTTTGTATATCAATTTTAATTTGGTTTTTTAATTCTTCTATATTTTTAAATTTTTTTTCTTTTCTAATAAATTTCTTAAAATAAACATTAATTACTTTATTATATAAATTTTTGTTAATTCCAAATATATTTGTTTCTAGCAATAAACTTTGGCTATTAAATGTTGGTCTATAACCTATATTTGCTATTCCTTTTTTGACAAAAAAATTACTTTTGACTTTTACAGCATAAACACCGGGTTGAGGTATTACATAATTGTTCAGCTTTAAATTACATGTTGGAAATCCAATTTTACGTCCCCTTTTTTTTCCTTCTATAACTTTTCCTTCAATGCTCCAATTACGACCAAGAAGTTTATTTGCTTCATTAATTTTACCAGACATAATTTTTTTTCTTATCATTGTAGATGAAACAATTTTTTTATCTTTTTTATATGGCTTTGTAATAATACTTTTATAACCAAATTTATTTTCAAAAGATTTAAGAGTATTTAAATTTCCTTTTCGTTTAAAACCAAATTTAAAATTTTTGCTAATATATACGTATTTACAATTTATTTTTTTACAAATAATCTTCTTAATAAATTCCTTCGCTGTTAAGGAAGAAAAATTTTTATTAAATTTTAAAATTATTAAAAAATCCAATTTTAATTTTTTAAAATAATATTTTTTTTGATTTAGAGAATATATTCTATGGTTTTTAATTTTTTTATTAAAAAACATTACAGGCATAGGTTCAAATGTTATTACACCAAATGGCAATTTAAATCTTTTTGCAACCATTTTTGCTTCATTGATTACTTTTTGATGACCCAAATGCAGCCCATCAAAATTACCGATGGCAACCACTGCTTTTTTATGTTTAAGATTTAAATTTGTATTATTATAAATTTTCATTCTACCATTTTAGTTTTTTTTGATAAAAATTTGCTTTTACATTATATTTTTCTAAAAGATTTTCTAACTCTGAGTCATTCTTATATTCATCTCGGTGAACTCCTTCAGATATATAAATGCAATCAAAGTTTAAATTATTTGCTCCTTTTATATCTGTTCTTAAATTGTCTCCAATAGCTAAAACTTTTTCATTTTCCTTAAAACACATTTTGTAAACTTCTTCATATGGTTTACCAAAATATATTACTTTTCCTCCAAGTTCTTCAAACACTTTTGCGACAGATCCTGCACAAAGTTCTTCAACCCTACCCCTGTGAACAGTTAAATCTGGATTAGTGCAAATTAACTTTTTTGATACATGGTCTCTTAATAATTTTTTATAATACTCTAAATTATCATCATGTTCATCAAACAATCCAGTGCACAATATAAAATCACATTTATCAATTTCAGTTTTATTATCTTTAACCTTTTCAAATATTTGAACATCCCTAGCTGGCCCCAAATGATAAAAAGTTTTTCCAAATTTTTTTTGATTAATTGCGTGCATTGCTGCTTCCCCAGAAGTCATCACGTTGGAAAGATATTTTTTATCCATTTTAATTTTCAATAAAAAATTAACAACATTTGAACTTGGTCTTGGTGCATTAGACAAAAATACAATTTTTTTGGAGTTTTTTTTTAAATTCTCTATTGCTTCTACTGCTTTAAGATTAAGCATTATCCCATTATGCATTACTCCCCATAAATCAATTATGAATGTATCGTAATTATTGAATATTTCTTTTAATCCCTTTAATTCTCTCAATTTATTTTCCTCTTTTGTTTTGTTTATGTCTTTTAAAGCACGATTTTATTGGTTTTTTTTATGATTTTTGCCTCTTGAAATATACTCAAAAAATACCATATCAGGACTACATTTGAATTTATAGGAGAAATAACATATGAAATTTAGACCTTTGCACGACCGTGTGCTTATTAAAGTGCTAGACAGTGAAGAAAAAACTGCTGGCGGAATTATCATCCCTGATACAGCTAAAGAAAAACCTCAAGAAGGAGAAGTTGTAGCTGTTGGACCAGGTGCCAAAAGTGAAGACGGAAAAATTACGCCAATGGATGTAAAAGTTGGTGATATTGTATTATTTGGTAAATGGTCAGGAACTGAAGTTAAAATTGACGGTAAAGAATATAGCATTATGAAAGAAACAGACATAATGGGAGTTTCAAAAAGTAAAAAATAACGTTTAGAGGAGAAGAAAATGGCGAAAATAATTAAATTCGACACAGAAGCACGATCTAAAATGCTTACTGGAGTAAATACTTTAGCAAATGCTGTGAAGGTTACATTGGGTCCTAAAGGTCGTAACGTAGTAATGGATAAATCATACGGTGCACCGAGAACAACTAAAGATGGTGTATCTGTTGCGAAAGAAATTGAACTTGAGGATAAATTTGAGAATATGGGCGCTCAAATGGTTAAGGAAGTTGCTAGCAAAACTAATGATAATGCTGGTGATGGAACAACTACTGCTACAATCTTAACTCAAGCTATTGTTAACGAAGGTCTTAAGTATGTAACAGCTGGTATGAACCCAATGGATATCAAAAGAGGTATTGATAAAGCAGTTGAAAACGTAATTGATAAATTAAAAACTTCCTCAAAAAAAGTAAAAGCTAACGAAGAGGTTGCTCAAGTTGGAACAATTTCTGCTAATGGCGAAAAATCCATAGGTGACATGATTTCTAAAGCAATGCAGAAAGTTGGCAATGAAGGAGTAATAACAGTTGAAGAAGCAAAAGGTGTTGAAACTGAACTTGATGTAGTTGAAGGTATGCAATTTGATAGAGGATACCTTTCTCCATATTTCGTAACTAACACTGAAAAAATGACAACTGAGCTTGAAAACCCTTTAGTTTTACTAGTGGAGAAAAAATTAACCAACTTACAACCAATGGTACCGTTATTAGAGTCTGTAGTTCAGGCTAACAGACCATTAATGATTATTTCTGAAGATGTTGAAGGTGAAGCTTTAGCGACTTTAGTAGTAAATAAATTAAGAGGTGGTTTAAAAGTTGTAGCTGTTAAAGCTCCAGGCTTTGGTGACAGAAGAAAAGCAATGTTAGAGGACATTGCTATTCTAACTGGTGGTCAAGTAATCTCTGAAGACCTTGGTATCAAACTAGAGAACGTAAAAATTGGTGATCTAGGTTCTTGTAAGAAAGTTAAAATTGATAAAGAGAACAGTACAATTGTAGCTGGCGAGGGTAAAAAATCTGATATCGAAGCAAGATGTAATCAAATTAGATCTGAGATCAATGAAACGACATCTGACTACGATAAAGAAAAACTTCAAGAAAGATTAGCTAAACTTGCTGGTGGTGTCGCTGTAATTAAAGTTGGTGGTGCTACAGAAGTTGAAGTTAAAGAGAGAAAAGATAGAGTTGAAGATGCACTTAATGCAACGAGAGCTGCCGTTGAAGAAGGAGTAGTAATCGGTGGTGGTTGTGCCCTTCTTTACGCTGCACAAGACTTAGACGGTGTTAAAGTAAAAGGTGATGACCAAAAAGCTGGTGTTGAGATTGTAAAAAAAGCTCTTCAAGCTCCAATCAGACAGATTACTGCTAATGCAGGTGTAGACGGTTCTGTTGTTGTAGGCAAACTTTTAGAAGGTAAAAAGGCTTCTCAAGGTTACGATGCACAGAACGAAGATTATGTAGATATGTTTGCTAAGGGAATTATTGACCCAACTAAAGTTGTAAGATCAGCATTACAAGACGCTGCTTCTATAGCTGGGTTATTAATCACAACTGAAGCAATGATCGCAGACAAACCTGAAGATAAAGACGCTGGTCCTGCTATGCCTCCAATGGGAGGCGGCATGGGTGGAATGGGCGGCATGGGTGGAATGGGAATGTAATCATTCTAACTCAAATCAAAATTCAAAAAAGGGCAGTTTTTACTGCCCTTTTTTTTTATTTAAAATTATCTATTCCTCGTTATTTTTGAATTTTTTAGGACAAAAATTAGAGAATAGAAACTCCAACTTCTAAGATTATATTTATATTTCGATAAGTATTTGTAAAGTTTTGATTTAAGAATATTTTTAATTTCCTTTTCATGTGCCTCAATAATAATTATTTTAGGCTTATATTTTTTTAAGTTTATTGACTTCAAAACTTTAAAGTCATGACCTTCTGTATCTATATTTAATAAATCTACTTCTCTTTCTTTATATTTGGTTTTTTCTATTATCTCATTAAGTGTTTTTGTCTGAATTAAATTTTCCTCCCTTTTTTTTCCTTTTCTAATAAAAGAGTTCACAGCATACTTTAGACGCTTAACAACTTTTACTTTAGATTTTTTATCAGATATTGGGCAACAAATATTTAAATCTCCGGGTCTAGCAATATTAAAAATTTTAATTTTATCAATTTCAATATCAATATTAATACCATTCCAATTTTTTTTTTTATGAAGCAAATAAGTATTGGAATATTTCTTTGGGTGGAAACATCCAACATCAATATAAAAACCATTTCTATAATTTGGATTTAAGATTTCATTTATAATAATTCTATCTTCCCCAAATTGAGAGTAATAGTTTTTATTAATTTTTTTGAAGAATGCTTGTATAACAAATTTAATTATATTCATTAAAAAAATTTATTAAAAAACTTCATTTTCCATTTATCTATTTTTTTTGAAAGGAAAACAAACGCACTAGATCGAAGTATTAAACCATCCTTGAGTATTCGCAAATTGTTATCCTGTAAAGTTTTTCCAGTAGAACTTATGTCTGTAATTATTTCAGATGAACCAATAAAAGGATATGTTTCCGTGGCGCCAAGGCTAGGTATCAATTTGTATTGAGTAACACCTTTTGAAATCAAAAAGTCATTAGTTAAATTCGGATACTTAGTTGCTACTCTCAACCTAGTATTTCTTTTAGATCTTATATCAAACGATATTTCTTCAAGATCAGCAATGGTCTGTACATCTATCCAATCATTTGGCACAGCAACCACTAAGTTTGCATTTCCATAATCAAGTTTTTTTTGAATATTTATTTTACTTTGTAAATTTTTATCTGACTCTTTCAAGAGATCTAGACCGGAGACACCGATATCTAACGTTCCATCTCCTAATCTTTGAATAATTTCTTTAGCGTGTAGAAATATGATTTTAACGTTGGGTCTATTTTCAATAGTACCGAAATAATTTCTTTCTTTTTCACTTTGAATAATCTTTAATTCTCTATCATTAAAAAATGATATTGATTTTTCTTTTAATCGCCCTTTACTTGGCAAACCTATAGTAATTAAATCTTTCATATATTTTTTAAATTTATTGCTGCACCAACGGCAGGAATACTTTTTTTGGCTCCTAAACTTTTTAACAAGTCATCATAACGACCGCCTGAGGCTATTTCTTTTTTTCCCGAAAATACTTCAAATACAATTCCAGTATAATACTCAACATCTCTGCCAAAATTTGTAACAAAATTTATATCAAAATTTAGTTTTTTCAAATTTTGAATAGATTTAAAATTTTTAAATCTATTTAACTTTAAGTTGTTTTTTTTTGCAAAATTTAACAGCTCATCATCCAATTTTGAAATTTTGCAATTAATTTTTAAAAAAATCTTAATAATTTTTACAATTTTTTTTCCATCTGCAAATGATCTTGGGTCTTTAATTTTTTTATCAAATCTTTTTAAAATTTCTGAGATTGACCTTCCTGCAATTACTTTTTTTTGATCAAATTTTTTCATTTCATAAAATCTTTTCTTATCTGCATCAAAAGTTACAGCATCAATATCTGTATTTTTTTCTAACCTCTTTAAAAGTTCTTCAAAGTAACTTGGATTCCAAAAGTGTCTTATTAATCTTAGCTTCCATCTCTCGGGCATTTCAAGGGCGTTGATTAAGCTCTTAAATAAACTTATATCGCCTACTTTAATTTTAATTTTTTTCATTTTAATTTTTTTTACTGAGTTTAAGATTGTACTGATTACTTTAAAATCATCTTTAATAAGATTTTTTGAACCTAGAATTTCAATGCCTAATTGATCATTAATAAAATTTGTGCCTTTGCCCCTTCTATAAGCTTGACCAGAGTAATAAATTTTGGAGGAAGATTTTTTTTGTAAGAAGCTTATACATGATGCAACTGTTAAATCTGGTCTTAAGCACATTGTTTTTCCATCTTCTCTATCGAAAGTTAGCATTGAACTTCTAAATTTTTCACCCGACCTTTCAATAATGTAATCTGAGTCTAAAAGAACGTCAGGTTCTGATAAAACAAAACCATTACTCTTAAATGTTTTAATTATTTCTTCAGATAATTTTTTTGATTTCATTCACTAATTCTTTTATTTCAATTGATTTTTCTTCACCTGAACTTAAGTTTCTTAAAGTTGGCTTACCTGATTTAATTTCATTCTCACCATATAAAATAACTGCTGGAGATTTTATTTTATTTGCATACTCCATTTGTTTTTTTAGTTTACTTTCTCCAGGATAAATTTCAGTGCTGACACCAGCTTCTCTTAATACTGTTTGAACATTTATATAATCTTTCATAGAATTTTTATCGAAAACACAAATTACGACTGGTTTAGATTGTTTTACTTTAAATTCTTTTTTTTGCGTCAAAGCATAAACTAAACGATCTAAGCCAATTGATATTCCTGTAGCAGGCGCATCATAGTTACCAAAGTTATTTACCAGATTATCGTATCTTCCCCCGCCACCTATGGATCCAAATTGAATGACTTGCCCTTTATTGTTTGTTACATCAAATTTTAAATTCACTTCAAAAATCGCGCCCGTGTAATATTCTAGTCCCCGTATAACTGATGGATCGAATTCAAAATTATTAAAATTGTAATCCTTAAAGATTTTTAATATCTCAATTAAATCTTCTGTTTCGGGTGAATTTTTCTTAAGTGCTTCCTCTATTATTTTAACATCATTAGGATTTAAATTTGCTCCTTTTGTAAAATCTCCAGATTTATCTTTTCTACCCTCACCTAATAATTCTTTTACCCCGCTCCAACCAAGTCTATCAATTTTATCTAGAGCCCTCAGGGTGGTGAGTTTTTGTTGATTATCTGTAATGTTTATTTTTTTAAATAATTCCTCAGTGATTTTTCTTGATGAGATTTTGATTATATATTCTGATTTCGTAAGTCCACACTTCTCAAGAATTTCTGAAATCATGACACATAATTCTGCATCTGCCTGTAAACTTTTAGTTCCAACGTAATCTGCATCAAATTGCAAAAACTCTCTAAACCTGCCAGGTCCCGGTTTTTCATTTCTCCAAACAGTGCCTAGTTGATATCTTTTAAATGGTTTAGGAATTTCTAAATAATTTTTTGCGACATACCTTGCTAGTGGTGCTGTAAGATCGTATCTCAAAGATAACCATTTATTTTCATCTTTAAATGAAAAAACACCTTCATCTGGTCTTTCTTTATCTGGTAAAAATTTTCCAATACTGTCTGAATACTCAAAACTAGGAGTTTCGAGATACTGAAAGCCGTATTTAATCATAACCTCTTTAATATTTAAAATTATGAAATCTCGTACGAGTAATTCTTTTTCTTGTCTGTCTACAAAACCTAATGGAAGCTCTTTAGAAGGTTTGTTATTTTTTTCTTTTGTCATTGTTTGGTACAGCAGGGTGGGCTCGAACCACCGACCCCTAGTTCCACAAACTAGTGCTCTAACCAACTGAGCTACTGCTGCATCCTAGTTATATTTATCTTAATTTTAATTAAATTTATATATTTTTGATTATGAGCTAAGCAATAACCTAGCATGCATTCTGTGAGAATGTGATCTAAGAGTGGATAATGTGTTTTTTATAATCATGATTCTTATTTAGAAAAAAAATGT